>Ga0265780_10010141_pt1 | contig 11253 bp, 18 predicted proteins | sample P1T30metagenome_FD_192432 | JGI IMG/M metagenome (GOLD analysis project Ga0265780, IMG submission 192432) | Plant litter microbial communities from East Loma Ridge, Irvine, California - P1 T30 | ecosystem: Environmental > Terrestrial > Plant litter > Unclassified | place: USA: California... | reverse complement strand
GTGGGCCGGTGGATGCGGTGCACGAGGCTTGTGAAAGCTTGTCAGATGGCTGAGCGAAACGTTCGAGAAGGTGTTCGAGACGTGTTCGTGATGGGTTGACGTGTGCGGGATAGAGTTGGGGATGGTGAGGTGGCGTTTGAGGATGTGGGTGGGCGGCGAGAATGGGGCTAGGCTACTTTGGGATGGCGTGGGATTTGGGAGACGCTTACTTCGAGGCTGCTGCGGGCGTCTTCTTCAATACTACAGCACTTGCGCGCTTTTCAAAATTATCGAAACGCATATAGCCATGAATCATGGCATTGCTCTCGAATTCCTCGGTCACCTCTACCGTTTTTACGCGCATATTCTCTTTCCTCAAAATCATTATCGAACAGCCCCATGGCGCTGCTCAGTTAGGCCAGCCAAAGAACTCAACTATCTACTTCAAACTTAAAAGACAAGACGAGAGTTCCATGTCCTGTTCTCTGTAATCCGATCCTTGCTGTATACTTGCGCTCGACATGCACTCTTACCATCTCCATGACGCTACTGCCGCGAGAACTCTATAAAGTCGTCCTTCCATACTCCCCTCTACTTCTTTCTTACACCACATCTTCATGTTTATCTTCAAAATGAGGAACCAAAAACGCCCATACAAAACGAGTATGGCAACTTCCTCTCCTTGTCCAAAATTCCAACTGTTCCTGAGCATGAGAAGGCTCGTCCAGCTGCCATTGCATGTCGAAACTGGGAAGGTTATTACCGATGAGAGCGCCCGCGGACTCTGAAAGTCGTAGAGCGACCAAAAAACGATGAGCAAACCTGGAATGACGACTGTGTCTCTTTCCCCAAAAATACTATCTCTTCCGAACATGAGAAGACTCGCCTGATGACAATGCACACTAAAACTACGAACTTACATTCTGATGAGCGCGCTCGCGGGCTCTGAGAAGCGTAGAGAAACCAAAAAGCCACTCTGAGTACAAAGATGGGGTCTTCTTCTCCCCTTTGCCAAAATCACACCTTAGAACGCCATGAGAAGGCTCACCCGATCGACATTGCATACCAAAATCGGAAGTCGAAGAGTTCATGAGTGCGCTTGTGGACTCTGAATCTCATTGAATACGTCTGTATGTGGTCTCCTCTTCTTGCCTTCCTTCCAGAGTTCATCTCACCGAAAGCCATGACCGGTATTCCCATGTCCATCCAGCAGCCCAATCTACCAAAAGATCAGACGCATCGCTTATGTGCAAAGCAGCGACAACTCGAACTCATGTCTCAAAGAAACCGAGCGACTCTGGAATGTCAAGAAAAGCATTCTTTGACGAGACATGTGTCGCTTTCTCCTCTTTGCTTCAACTACAAGAAATAGCTTGGCATGGAGAGTGTTGCCACTAGTGTGCGTGGATATATAAACCCCCTCTTCCTTCCTCTTCTTCTTGGTATCTTCTCTACACTTGCGTATTCAAAATGCCAAAACCTTATAAATATGCATGAATAGCTGCGTCGTCGTTGCAAAAAGTACAACCGTCATCAAGATGTGTCTGCCTCTCTTCCTCCTTCGGTCTCTTGGTACCTTCTCGGCATTTAAGCGTTGAAGATACCAAAAGGGAAGCGGCAGCACATGATGGCTGCGCCGTCTTCTCCAAAAAGCGAAACCCGTCGCTATGAGGAACATGTCTGCCTCTCTTCCTTCCTCCACCTTTCAACATCCTCGCCATACTTGAGTATTTAAAATGCCAGTTATCCCATAACATGGCTGCGCCGTCTTCTCCAAAAATCTACAGGACTTTTGCCTATGAGTCTGCCTTTCTTCCTCTTCTTCGACGAAACATCAAAATGCCCGCCTCACCTTCGCATGAGGGAAACCCCCGCCCCCTCCGGAGATACATCAAAAGGTGGCGCAGTAAGCGACATGGAGGGCACCTTCTCCTCTGAACTACAACATACAAGAACAAAAGGATAATCTGGTCAAACCGATGTGTCCGCGGTCCACCTCGAGCCTTAATATACCAAAAGGGAGCCACTCAACACTCATGTGTGCTTCCAAAACCAACGCGCCTTTAACAACATGTCGCTTTCTGCGGTCGTCTCCGCCTCTTAATCTTCAAAGACGACCACAACAAGCTCATGATCTGTGCAAGAATTACAAAGAGAAAGAAACCATGGAGCTTTCTTGCGGGTCCAGACTTACCATTGCCTGGTGCACCACCCGCAGACTGAAGACTAGAATATTGAAATGGTGCTCGACTTTCGCTCATGACTCTGCTGGTGGTGTGCGCAGCTCTTATATGAATATAAAATACAAGTACGACTTAGCCCGAGTTCGTGGACTTGATGTGATTGGGAGTGATGGTGACCATCATCATCATCATCATCATTCCGACAATGAAGGCTCTGAGACTCAATTGGTACAACACACACACCAATATCAAATTGAACATCGATCACATCTCAATATTTGGACAGCACTGCAATTATACTTTTTATTATCAAGCGCATACTAAGCTACGTGAGACGCCACCCATCCATCCCAATTCCGAAGGAATAAGAAAAACTACAAGACCCTCCTCAAGCCTACCAGGAGGTCGCAGAGGGGATATCGTCGTGATGCTAATGTTACAGGTTTCCATTTTCCGCCTATCCGTACGCAGATCGTAAGGTCGTGAAGTGATGCGTATGGCAGTCACATCGAGAGAAGACATGACCGAACGCTACTTGTCGGTTATTGCGAGGTGCTTACAACTCCTGCTTAGCAGAGCTGGCGCTAGCGGCGGCAGCATCGTATCCGCTCTGAGCAGACTTGGAGGCAACCGACGACGCGCTGGAAGCAGAGGATGAGGCAGCGGCGTTAGCGCTGGCAGCGGACTTGGAGATGGAGGAAGAGGATGAGGACGCGGCCTTGCCAGCAGCACCGCTGAGGGAGCTGGCGCTGGAAGCGGCGCGGACGGAAGCAGAGCTGGCGCTGGATCCAGCAGCGTCGGTAGCGGAGGTAACGCTGGCCTGCGCGAGACCAATCTGCTGCTTGATCAAGTCGGTGTAGTAGGCGAAGCCACCGGTGGCAGCAGCGTACTGTTGGCCGACGTTGGAGGTAGCAGCACCGTAAGCGGAAGCACCAGAGGCAGAGACGGAGCCGGCAGATGCAGAGGCGCTGTCACCGTAAAGGCGGGCACGGTGCTTGCGGGCGAGAGCGATGAGCTCGTTGCGCTTGGAGCCCTGGGGAACCTTGATACCGTTCTTGTCAGCCCACTCCTTGATCTGGCTGTCAGACCAGGAGTCGAGAAGGGCGTCGCTGAGGCTTTGCTGGGCGTTGGCAGCAGCGGAAGAGACGGAAGCGTAGGCGCCCTGGGACTGCTGGCTGGCGAGACGAGACTGGCGACGGAGAGCAGCGATCATCGAGTCGCGGGTGTTGGGCTGGGGGACGTTGTAGCCGCGCTCATCAAACCAAGACTTGAGGTCAGAGTCAGACCAGGAAGCGTAGAGCCAGTCACCGGGGTAGTTGGCAGTCTCCTTGGCCTTCTCAGCCACGGACTGGTAGTTGTTACGGACGGCAGCGAGGAGAGAGTCACGCTGGCGGGGCTGGGGGACGGGAATGCCGTGCTTATCGGCGAAAGCCTTGAGCTGAGAGTCGGACCAACTGCAGATTGTCAGTACTGTGCTAGAGGAAGGTTTCTGGGTACTCACGAGTCGAAGATCCAGTCCTTGACACTACCATAGGCCTGGTTCGCGGAGTCCTCGGTCTCGGTCCAGTACACCTTGACCTGCTCAGCGAGGCTCTTGGCGTCCTTCTCGGTGCCCTTCTTCGCCTGCTGGCCCTTGAGGGTCAGGTAGTTCTGAAGGGTCTGCGCATCCCAGCTGGTGTAGGGAGTGACAACCTTGTCGTTCCAGTTGGCCTTGACAGTCGACTGGAGGTTCTTGCGGTCCGAGGGGCTGGGGTGGGGAACGCCGTGGTCGCTGAGCCAGCGCTCAAGCTCGGTCTCGTGCCACTTGTCGTAGACTGCTTCCTGGCGTCAGTATACTGCTGCATGGCGCTGTGGACAAATCAAAACAAACGGGAGGGGTTATGTACTATACGCACCGGCGCTTCCAAACCAGCTGTTGGCCGTTGCCGTGGCAGCAAGGGACACCACGAAGGTGGATGTAAGGGAGAACCTCATGATGTGTGGCTGCCGAAGTGAGGATGTGCTTGATATCGATTAATGAAGCAAAGACGAGGGTTTGAAGGGTAGGCAAACTCGGCAGAGGTGTGAGAGCTAGAAGGGTAGTGGTGGGCAGCGAGTTTATGAGGGGAGGGAACAGACAATGGCGGGTAGATTGTGTGCGTGCGAGTGACGTAGTGCTGCACGTATGGAGCTTGGGCAAACAAGATCCCCAACGCGCCTGCCTCGCAGAGCAGCCAATGAGGAGCTATGGCCACATGCAACCGCGTCTTTTGGCTGTGCGCAATTGTGAGATCGCCTTTCAGGAGCACGGTCTAGGCCCTGTATATGCTTGACGTTTTCGCAGTAAGAGAGCTCCGAGGCCTGTCACTCTGGTTTAGAAAGGCAGAGAGCATCATCGTAGCACAAGTCGTGCGAAATAGCGCCCCTCTGCCGGGCGTTGTGTCGCGATGGCATTTCAAAAAAATCCCATCACGTCGACAAATGCGGGGGCGATCCACACGCTAGCCCCCTACGTCATCCCCAAACATGCACAAAACTTGTGAAGCCAAGCCTACTTTCAGCGCCCCGACGATGGATAGACAGCACAAGACACGTTGTTTATGGCTGCTTATGTTTGATAAATGTTGTACATTTCATGACACTTCTACGAGTCAATTCAGCTAATTGTACACCATGCTAATGTTGTCCGAACATTCACCCGCCCTTTGCTTATCCTCGTACGCCTTCGGAGCCGCTTCGTCCACCTTCGCCTGTAAATGTGTTAGCGACATGCCAATGCCCTTCGTCAAGCTATGACATACCTTTCCAGAAGCCGCCGGGGACTTTGTCCTTCTCTGCCTCTTCGTTGCTGACCTTCTCATGCGCCTGTTCCGCCCTGTTATCCATGTCCTTGTTGTGTTGCTTGACGTCCTCGCTCTGCTCTTCAGAAGCCGGCGGGTTTTCGTTGAGTATTTTGGGTTTCGCACCTTTGACTTCGTTGGGCGAGGGCTTGTTGTCTTGGCCCTGCTTGACGGCTGGCTCTTTGTTGTCCTTCATCTGGCGGGCCGATGTCGAGAACTCGCGCTTGCCGGAAGAGCTCTTAGGAGCCGGTGACTCGGATGTAGGCTTGGGAGAGTCATTCTGGCTGGCGTTGCTGTCCTTGTTCGGCGACGACGAAGATTTGCCCTGGGCGACCTTGGGAGGTGCGGGGCCGGGGTGCTCGAGGTTCTCGCTGGGGTTGGCGCCCTGCTTCTCGGGCTTCTCTCCAGCTGGGTTGCCCTTACCAGAGCCGTAATCTGATGTCGCGAAACGAACTTGGACGCGGGCACGGGGAGCCGCCGAGAGGGCTGCGGGCCGTAGTGCTGCCGAGCGCAGCATTGACATGGGTCGTAGGAAGCTCATGATGTGAATTGGTGAGATGCAATTGAAACTGACAAAGATTCCTGTGTTGTGAGGTGTGTAGTTCAAAGTTGAGGTTGCCCGCCAAACGTAGGGTCTAGAGCTGCAATAAGTCCAAGCTCATTGTTGACGTCATGGTTTCCTCAAGTGCTAAGCTTCCAGCCGCAACGCACGTCACAGGAGGCTCGCATAACCACATCTGCAGTGCCGCAGCGACGATCAGCTAGCCTCTCAAACACCAGCCATTCACACGATATTGCACTTCAGCCGCTGTTTAGTGTAGATAAGACCTTGTTTGGGGGACTTTGAAGCCGGTTATGGTGACGGAGAGGCGCGTTGCATCTCAGGCGTCTCTTCGGCATGAGCAGAACACATGCCAATGGCTTGCGATAACGCGGAGCGAGCAGCGAGCCATTACTACTGGGACGACAATCGCCGGCATTTGCACAAAAGACTCGTAGTTCCAAGAATGGGCTATCTTACCACTCACAATAAACAATAACATGGACCTTCCTCTCAAGACCCGGATAATGACAATCCGTGATATCATCAGCATCGTCCTTCTCATCGGCCTCTTTACACCCGACCGTCTTGCCCTGACCCATGCTAGGACAATGAAGCACACCCGCATTAGTCCCATCGCTCAGGTATTTGCAGTCCTCTTCTCCAAATAGTGGCATGGTGAAGGTGCCGTGCGGCCACGGTGGAGTTGATAGGGCAGAAGGATCCGACCATTGCCGCGAGACGTCGTTGAGTACGGGGACGCTGCAGCCGTCCGCCTGCGTGTTCGGCTTGGTCTCGAAGAATGTTTAGTTGTTGTAGTCTTCGCCATTGCCTTTTGTGTTCCGGAAGATCACCGATAATGCCTTTGTCGGAGGCTCGGTTTGAGGTGGTGGCGGAGGTTGCGATGCAGGGGATGGCTTAGGCACTGCTGAAGGTGTTTTCGTCGTGCTAGGCTGTGCCGGTGTCCACGTAAGAAACGGAGTCTCCGACGTCAAAGAAGACTTTGAAGTTGGTGATGATGTGGCTATTGACGAGGGCGGTGGGCTTGAGCTTTCGCCGGTTGAGTCGCTCAATGACGGCCTGACCGTTGTCTGGAGGGTGGACGGAGTAGGCGCAGTCAAAGCTGGTGATGCGATGGATGATACCGGTGATACCGACAAGCTGTTGCTAGGTCGAGCACAAGTGTCGCCATCTTGACGTCTCAACAAAGCCTCGTACTCTTTCCACTCTGCTTCGTCCGTATCCGTCACCTCTCTTCCTCTGAGCAAGCGCAGAACTTTACCACTCGATGCGACGGACCGTTTCTTTGCCTGCACAACCTGATCTGGGAATGGCTGCCATGTGTCTCTATAACGGTAGGTAGGAGCATCCTCAAACCAAAGCTCTATCGCCGCAGCTTGCTGCTGATTACAATCGCCTTCTGCTGGTACGGTGGCGGCTGTCACGGGGTCATATTGAATGTAGATCTTGCCTTTCGGGGTCCCCTCCCGATTATTTTCCTCAGCCGGAGAGTAGGGTATAATTATTGCGTCATTTCGTCCAAGGATGCTGGTCAACAGATCTTTGATCTTGTTTACTTCGTATGGATAGTTAATGTCGTCGCTGGCCGGGTTGATAGCGAAATCCCTATACGGCGTAATGATGAACGCACGTACTTTGTTCTCTGCAATGTTTTCGAAGCCTTCGCCGGGCACAGTGAATACTGTAAGACCGTGGGGAAACACCGGACTACCATTTCGGAGAACATCCAATACATCACTTTGGAAAAGCTGTGGCTGTTCCATGGAAGGTTTTTCCCAGATGTGGGTAAGAAACATGCGTTTGCGGGAGATGACCACGACGGATGTGCAACCCCATAGGTTGACCAGGTGCCAATCGTCCGCTGTATCTTCCAGTGGGAACGTCAGCCCAGTCGTTCCTCGGCCCTGTTCAAGAGAGCCGTAAGGGTTAAGGCTATCGTCGATCTGATCAAGGAGCCATGCCCCAACATCACCTGGCAGAGTTAGTCGACGTCAGTGGAAGCTGAGTATTACACATGGGCGATGCATGTCAGTAGCTTCCAATAGCTTTAACAGGATACAACCAGCTATGAGACAAGTCACATACCGTTGTGTTCAGGCCCATAAGGGCTCGAAAGACTTCGCTTCGAGACATGACTAGTAGGGTGGCCGGTTTCCACTGGTGCAAGCCCTTCCGCGCTCAACTGAGGGTTGCGGAAGTGCGATACAGCAATGGTCGTGGTTGACGAGATAGCAATGCTCTCAAAAGCTGTGGGAAATTCGGTCGGTGCAGGTACGCTAGTCGCCAGTCTTCGCACCTTTCCATTACAGTTGTCGCAGTCGGGGGCACATCTCTGTCTAATAGCCGTTGTTGTAGACGTAACCGTGGATGAAGAAGTGGAACCAGTAACATCGCATTTAGTGATGGGTGCACCGCAGACTGTGGTGCAGACATCACCTTGCGCCCGCTTGTTTGGCCCTCCTTTGGTCGTAGTTGCAGTCGCCGTACATGCAATGTTGCAGTTGCTAACGGTCGTTAAAGTGCATGTAGAGGAGGAAGTCTGCGTAGGTTCTTCAGTCTCAGATACTGAGTCAGATGGCTCGGAGGCTTCGTCCGGAACCACTTCGTTGAGAGCGTCGAGCAACGGCTTGAGGTCGTCTTGTAAGCCCTTGACAGTGTTCACTGCGGCCGTAGTCCCACCGATCACTGCATCTTTCACCTTGTTAGTTGTGTCTATGACACAGTTGACGAGCGAGAATGCTGTCTTGAACAACCCGCCGAGTAAATCGCGCTCACTGAGAACATCGTGCAATTCATGGTCTCGTTCGCTTCTTCGACGTTTTCCAGACCCACATGGCTCAACTCCGTCTGTTGGCTTTGGTAACTTGGCCAAGAAGCCAACTGCGTGGGGTAGGATGTTGTTCAGCTCGTCTGTCACGTCGGTGACATGAGCGACAGGATCTTCTATCCAGTTTTGAAGAATGGGGAAAACGCCCACGATGGCTATGGATAGATCCGACGCACTCGACTGGACTTCGGTTCCAGTGGGTACCAAGGTAGTTACTGGCAAAGGAGGAATGGTGATTCCGGGAGGAAGTACTAGGCTGTCTGATGTTGCGAGTATTGTTGAGGCAGTGTTGGACGCTGAACTGACTACAGTAGGCTGTACGGTTGGAAAGATGCTTGTCTCACCACTGGTTGTAACTCCCGTAACAGAACTTGATATATTCGTCAGATTGCTAGCACTGGATACCGCTGGTGAAAACGTGGCAGTACTCGACGAGACTGAAGATGGAGTGTAAGACGAAGTGATAGACGAGACTAAAGGGGGGCCGGAAGGTTGGGTAGAAGTAGTAAGTCCTCTAGTTGAGGCATTCGATGAAGATGCAATTGTGCTGGTATACACGACGGTATCGTTCATCTGCGTCGCCAAGGAGAGACTAGTGAACGAAAGGCTCGAGGAAGCCGTCGTATGTGGTCCATCGAGTGGAGTGGAAGGTTTGACGATAGTGGTGCTTGTACTGTTGGCTGGTACCGGAAATGGGGCCTGAATCTGGATGATCACGCTGCTGCTTCCGGTACCCGTACTGATCTGTGCCTCGATGAATGCCGAATGGGAGAAAAGTAAAGCGAATGCACAACCGCGGTGTAGGAGTTTCATGACGACGTAGTGATGCAGGAAGAATGGAACGATGGGGGGAGTACTTTGAAATCTCCTAGAATCATGATCTTCGTTCAGCTTTATGTGTCATCTGGATGGTCAGCGTGCTTGCGCTTCCATCCACCTACAGTCCAATTTAGATATTCTTGCACTGCCATGCGGCATGCTTCTTTGCATACGCTCCGTGTAGTAATTTCCTACATGGCCGAAGCGCTTGCAAAGGATTGTCGTTGATGTTCTAAAATCGGGACTCAGGACACGTATTCTGCACCGCGAAGCAGCGGTATTGCGAAGGTGCGATGTTGTCAGATTGGGTAGCGAATCCAAGCAAAAAAAAGAGACGGATGTTTGGTCCCCGAAGAGGTTTTGGCCCGTGGCGTAGCGTTATACTCTGTCTACACCAGACGCTGATGGCCATGGGGGCTGATTTGACGATGCAATTCACCATGTTTGTGACTTGTCTGACGTTGCTGTACCCCGGCGGAATGGCAGGTGTACTTCGAATGCAAAATCACTAGATAAAGTGGTAGAGTTTTAGGGGAAGGAGATATCGATGTCGAACGGAAGGAAGCGATTGGAAGGTGATGAGGGTAAGTGCGACTGCCACTTACATGGCCGCACGGACGACCACGAGTCCGGCGCTAACCCCATGGCGACCCCAGACGGCCACCCATCGTCTCTGGGTAGTATCTGAAACAGTACGCCGCATACGCCGCATACGCCGCATGATGACGGCAATCCTACGGGGGGCCAGTCAGATGTATTCATATCGCGATCGCGACTGAACGAGTAATCGAAACCGTCGCTTGATCTCACCACCCCGCTACGTTCCTCACATGTGCACACTGTGCACCACCACCTGATTTCACCATGCCGCCGCATGCCGCATGTGCTGTTACCAAGAACTCGAAAAAGACCCATACTACCCAGTATTTCTGCAGTCGTGCGAGGATAATGACGCAGCTATTGCCTTAAAACTGGTACCGGATCGCGAGCTTGGGATGTTGACATATAGTCTCAACCGAGCTGTTGAACGCGGACATCTCGCCTTAGCCAGCCAGCTACTTGGAGTAGGTGCCAAATGGGATACGCGCACAGTGCATCTTGCATCCAGATCCCACGAAACGGTGAAGTGGTTGATAGAGTCTGGTTACGACGTCAATACCAGCGTAGCCCGCGGTAATACTCTCCTCCTGTAAGTCTGCACGGTAACTGCAACTGCATTAACTAGCTTATTGGGATTAGATTCGTTGTTCAAGAAAACGACGAACCGAGCATTCGACTGCTCCTCAAACTAGGAGCGAACCCCAACCTCGGGCCACCGAAGAAGATAACAGCGCCACAGATGAATATGCGTCCCATATCCAACTGTGGCCACACACTCAATAGCGCAGCCGCAAACTGTAGCCCAGAGATATTCGCTCTTTTGCTCGCTCATGGTGCTGTGCTATCCAACTCTACACCGCTCCACCGTGCAGCGGGTAGTACAAGCGACAACAGAATTCCAATGCTTGAGTACCTTGTCGGAGAGCTAAGCCTCGACATCCACAGTATGGACAGTGGACCACCTATTCCAGACGAATGTTGCGGACGCGAAGGCACACCACTACACTGTGCTCTCCGCCGGAAGCGATACGAGACGGCTAAATGGCTACTGGAGCATGGTGCCAACCCCGACAAAGGCGACTCGTTCGGGACGCCAGCAAGAGCATTGATGAGGCGCCTCCCTGATGACAACGAGCTTGTGGTTCTGCTTCGGGAGCATCGAAAAAACACTAAGTCCATCGCGCACTTCTGAGGAACAAGTTGGACTGCGGGAGCCAGATGTATGTATCGTTGAGTCGATGAAGTTGTACCAAGTAAACTTACTAGTACCCTGCTACGCACATTTGACACGTTTCCTACCCTCCCCATCTTTTCCATTCTCATCATCACAGTCCTCAAACTTCCTCTTAACCCCCCTCAAAACCAAACACCTCACCTCAGGCGCCACACCCCCATCCCCACCCACCACCACCACCCTACCCCAAGCCCTCTCAAATCTCCACCCCTCTCTAAACACCACCATCC
>Ga0265780_10010140_pt1 | contig 11253 bp, 12 predicted proteins | sample P1T30metagenome_FD_192432 | JGI IMG/M metagenome (GOLD analysis project Ga0265780, IMG submission 192432) | Plant litter microbial communities from East Loma Ridge, Irvine, California - P1 T30 | ecosystem: Environmental > Terrestrial > Plant litter > Unclassified | place: USA: California... | reverse complement strand
ACTTCTGTGGCTCGGGTGAGGACTTCTGCGGAAAGGCCAACTGGTGCCAGAGCAAGTGGGGAAGGTGCAACTAAGATGTTGGATGTCAACATGGGTTGGAGTAGAGAGGTTGGGGGTAGAATAGAGTAACGAGTACAAGAGTCCCTGGGACAATGAAAAGACATGAGAACTACACATTACCTGCACACCCGTAGACATCGCATTGCCATCTTTCCACGAGCGGATCCTCCTTCAAAGCTATGCTAGGCGCGGAAGAAGTTCTTCACGAACCCCCTTACACGCTCAACGCAAGCACACAGCAACCTCCATTCACACCCCCATAGCAGCCTCACGGGTGGGTGAGTGTGGATGTCTTCTCTACTGTGCGATAAGGAGTGTTGTTTTGCTTGATGGTGGTGGTGTTAGTGGTAAAGATAGGGGAGGAGAGCTGGAGTTGTCCTGAGCGAGAAGAAAAGCCATGTCATCCATTGTAAAGAGTGGAGCGAATGGGTGCCGCCGATAGTCCGGGGGAGGGAGTTTGACTGTTGATAGGTTAGACTACATTCAAGTTTCGCACCTCTCGCTGGGAAATGGCTGCTCGAAATGGGCAAGGTAATATGATACTTAGGTACTGATGAAGTGAAGTGAATATACAGAATCTTGTCCAAGCAAGCTTCGGTCGAGCCGTTTTCCACGCGAGGGATCAGATATAATGATTTGGGGTCGCCCCGCTGTTTATCAAAGGCTTGATGGAAGGATGAGAGGGATGTTTGGTTTGATCCTAACAGTCCTCCTCGTGTATCGAGTTATATATCATTTCTTTATCTATAAGTTAGAGATTCTATCGTCGTAATCTACTCTGTGTAAGGACCGTACCAGCACCAAACCACATCAAACTACACCAAACACATGACCGTCACACCAAATACGCCTCTCCTCCGAAAGATAGAAGACTAAGAAAGAAAGAAGAACCCCAGAGAAATAGAAAACACCTAGTCCTACCACTCTCCCACACCACACTAACCCTTAACCCACTCCCCAACCTCAAACCCCACCCTCCTCAAATCCGCATCCGCAAACCTGCCTCCAGGTCCACACGCCTTCCAAACACTCAAACACCTAACCCCTTCGTCCATCTCCGGTTTCAGCCCCACCTGCCCCTCCTTCGGATCAAAGCTCTTCACATACAGCGTCAAATCGGGTCCTACGGTGCCGCGCCACAGCGTCGCCATCCACTGCCAGTGGTCGGTTGGGCTGTAGGCATCTTGGATGGGGATGCGGGAGGCGTAGGCGATGGAGGCGGCGAGTTGGAAGGTTGGGAGTAGGATTACGGGTTTGATGGCGGGGTTGGTGGAAGAAAGGGAGTGGGAGGGGGAGTCGGGGGGTGTGGCGGAGTCTTTGCGGGTGTCTTTTGTGGAGACGATGATTGTGTCGCTGTTGTTGGAAGACGGGGTGTCTGTGGAGGAAGTGGGTGTGGTGGTGATGTATTTGATCATTTCTTTGCTCTTAGCGTGCCATTCTTTGATTAGGTCGAGGTAGTCTTCGAATGTGACTTCTTTGTCGGCGTTGTCGATGGGGGCTTGCGGTGGCTCGGCGATTTGGGGGCTATATTCCTTTTGCTTGATGAGATATTCGTTGAGCCATTCTGTGAGTTCTTTGACGGCAGCTGGGTCATCGCCTTCGATGGCGATGATGGCTCCGCGGTTGGCGCGGTAGGATGGGCTGGCGGAACCGGGCTCTTTGTATTGATACGGTGGTGTTATGCGTCCGAGAAGCTTGATCTTGTTGGGGTATGGGAAGGCACTGAGAACTTCCTCTACGCTCTTGGGACTGCCATCGCACTGCAGAGATCCTAGCTCAACCATTGACTGATGGCGCATCTCGCGAGGGGTCCGCGGAGGAGGCATTGTCGCACTGTGTGGCGTCAAATGGATGGGCGGCAAAGACTCGCGTCGATAGACAGCGTATTGCTGGATCGGACCGTTATGCGATCCCTCTGGTCTACGACCGTTACTCGTTGGCGGAGGCCCCTGGTCGAAGCGGCGCTTCTTGTTCGGCGTCAAAGGGCTATAAATCATCGTGTCTCCACGCATGGTCGGATTGAGCTGAATGTTACTGAGGCTTGGTGGAATGGGGCCTCGGCGATGACCGGGCGACTCAAGGCTAAGGTTACTCATCACGGGTAGGTAACGAGTTGTTGGCGTGAGGCCTTCCGAGATATTAGGAGGCGGCAGAGTCGGAGTGCCAGAGGCGTCGAGGAAAGGACTGGTAGGTGTTCTCAGACTGCGGCCACCACACTTATGACAACGGTACTTGTCAACTGTCGTATGCTGGCCAGTAGGGTTCAACGGTGACGACCCAGGTTTGCCAAGACGACGCGGTTGGTATCGATAGTCGGGGTATTGTTCTTGGTGCCTAGCCTTCTCTTCCTAACTTCACATTAATAAAGACAATGGAGGGTCAGGTACTAAGGGCCACTAACCTGCGCAAGGTCTTGCCAAACCTTCTTCTGCTCTTCACCCTCAGCCTTCCACTGTTCACCGATAATCTTTGAGATGTCAGGATTGTTGAGACCCGGATTACGAGCGGTAATGGCCTGCTGGTGGTGCTGTCGATAAAGAATAAAAGCTACAAGGCAATGGTCAGCAGGCTGCGCAAGAATGACCGCAAACAATGATGGGTGTCTTTGTTCTGAGTCAAATGCTCCGATTAGGAAAGTGACGTACATCCAAGACAAAGGAAGATAATATCGACTTACCATTTCGTGGACGCGGTATTTTCGGCTCTGGCTGACACAAGCAAACATGACCTGAGAAGTCTGGTTCGCCGCCAGCTGTAGCAGACGAAGCACTCGGGGGAGGTTTATCGTCAGATGGACTGATCAAGTCGTCTGCCCCGTCAATCTCAATCAGCGGCGAAGGTCTTTTCCTTGTAGTCCTCGGAGACGACAAAGCAGGAGAGGCTGGCGGCTCGTCCCTCTTAGTACGCTCAGCAGTAGGACTAGACGTGGAAGCTGGGCGCGTCTCGTTGATCCGACTGCTCTTGCGCAAGTTCCTCGAAGGCTTCGAATCGTCCACCGGAGACACTGGAGAGGTATCACCAATCTGCATATTTGTCTTGACGTACCGCCTCGGCACGTGAAAGAAGGTAGCGACAGGCGGAGAATGGGGAGAAGAAGGAGTCAAAGTCCAAACAATCGGTGGCAACACTCGACTGGCTAGCATTTTCGATTTCTAGAGACGCGGCAGCTGACCTAATGACTCCGATGGAAGAAGGCGCGGTTCATTGTCCTCGGTCGGACACGAAGGGAGGGAACAGCCGCGTTGGTAACGAACCATTAACAACATGTCCGTATCTTTGAATGCATTATCCGGTAGCTAGAGTTGGATCTTTGACGCTTTGACGATGGTAGCAGCCGTGATCCAGTAAAATGATTGTTCCAGTCATATGCAGCCGATCTGCGCTGGCGGTTTCTTTGTTCTACTACTTCGGGAGCGTGCCAAGACGAGCTTCCACCAACCGCGAGACATGTACATTCCTGTGCCAGCTATGCAAATAAGAGCCGGGGCTTTGTCTCAGACCAGGGCCTGGTCTTGTCTCGCGTTCGTCATTGGAGTGGTACTTTGATGCGCGGCTTATGCAAGGGGCGCCAACAATGCAACACCTTCCCGCATTGCAGTGCCGCATCGCAACGGCTGTGGCTCAGCTCAGAAGCGAAGCTGTAGACGATAGTCTCCCCTATTACGACTGATGGTGTATGCAGTCAAAGCATCGAAAGACGGGCGCGAGCCAGGGAGGCAATAGACCTCAGATATTTCCGCCTCCCGTCCACCCTCTCCACTTCCCAATCCTCGCCAACAATACAACATTCTCTTTCATAACAATGACTGTGGCTCGGTGCCAGAAAAATGCAGTCATACTGCGCCTTGTCGCCATATGCCGTCCTCAGGACGGTTGTAGCGAGGCGCATTTTACCCCGTGTCGCGGGTGACCAGGTAGTTCCACGAAGCTCTTCTCAGCCATGGCCAAGTTCCAAACAGTGTCTTTGACAACTCGTGCTGACAGCCCGAGGGAACATTCGTTCTGTCGGCGAGGTCTCAGACACTTTCTTAACGACCTGTGATGGTATCCCGGAAGAAACCTGAGGTCAAAGCTCGCTCCTTCTTGCTCTTCCGATCTGTATCTCTTTCTTACGTCCGTGTCCGTGTCGCGGGGAAGCAGGAAGCTCCGTTCAGCCTCGGCCGAGTTCCAGACAATGTCCTGTGCTAATACCCTGGAGGAAACTTGAGCTTGAACTGAACTCGCTCATTCTCCTGCTTCTTCTCTTCCTCACTCTTTTCACGCACAGCATTAATGCTCCGATTCCCGCGTACTAAGTTTGCAGCATGTTTGCCAATGAGTTCGTGAGCCGGCCCACTGAGCTGAATATTATCCCTATCACATCAATTCGTTAGCTTGAAACAGAGACAAAGCGTTTGTGCTGTGCTATGACTTGTGGCTTGAAAGGAGCGTGGTGCTATGCAGCGACTGAGGTGCGTATAGCGTGAAAGCAGTAGATGTATCAAGTGATCAAGGACGAGGCTTATGAACTTACCAAAATAAATGCTCAGTTGGGGCTGAGCATTTAACCAACCCACTCCCCCTTACAGCATCCAAACAGGGCGTATCGACGTGTTCAAAGAGCGGTGCCTGAGCCCCCACACCAGTCGCATCAGAAATCTGTCGCGAGTGCAGTTGTTTGGCACGGACTTCGTTCATGATGATAGCATTTGGCTCAGGCATGTAGATGGCGCCGTTTTTCCATTCTGCAGCTTTCCGAAGTAAGACTGTGTTCCAGTATGACCATAGAAACACCATTCGGTGCTGAGTCACTGCGAAATCGGCTTCCCGCATGGCTTTCTTTTGTACTTGGAATTGCGGGAGGAAAGATGCGTCGATCATTTTGGGTATGACGACGTTGGGCGGGTGGGCTGCGTGTTCGGCCAGGATGTCGAGACTGTGGAAGAGCGACTCGATGCTCTTGTCCACTGCGGATATGGCCACAGGCTTCTCCAATGTAGAGTATTCGAGCAGATCCCACAAGCCAAAGAAGACGGTGAAGAAAGTCCATTCGTCTCCTTTCCGTAGGCGTTCGGGGATGACTCGTCGCCCCTTGTCGTAGGCGACGTACTGTTCCATTTGTGTCTTGAAGTCAAACGACGTGACGGTTGTCTCGTTGCTTCCCGCGCCTTTCGTTTCCGTGTGGACGTTTGCGTCGACTAGCGATCCGATGTGTGCAGCCGCGGCTGGCTTGGAGTGGGCGAAGTTGTCAATCGTGTCACATGCGAGCTGGAGTGTGTTAGACTGTGATTGTGTATGAGGGCATGACTCTGACGAACCTCTTTGCATAGCGTTTCCACCCATAGGTCGCCTCGGTCAGCGTCGCGGGCTACCACTGCGGATAGCACAGGCGAAGAGACGCGGTAGCTTCCTGTGTCGGACCAATCGTTGCCGAACACTACTATGCGGTGCGCGTTACCGCGCCATACGGTGTTGACGGTGTCTTCGAAATTGGCGGAATGTACCCAGGTAAAGTACAAGATCATGAGAATGGCAAGGGCAGCACATAAGTGCAGCCGCGAGAAGAACCGCATCGTGTGGTAGGCTAGGCTGCGTGACAGGTGACAGGTGACGGGTGTGAGGGTGAAGTGGTAGCGATGCGATGCGACCCAGCAAATGGAAGCAAAAAGTGGGTGGACCTGTGAGGGTATAGGTCGTTAACCGCGGGAGTAGCAAGCGTCATCCTTGAGCGTCAAGGAATCTGACGACGCAGTTGACGCCTGTGCGAGTGCGAGCCTTGTTGTGCATCACAATCCCGGCAAACTATCCGTCAAAAGCGGATACATGTCGCGTGCGCGTCGTACCTAGGCAGTCAGGCCAGCATCTTCTGAACACACCCCAACCTTGCCTACGTGCCTATCTTAACATCAGGTACCCTGCCTGCAATGGGGAGAACATTCTTCCTACAGCTAAGAATTAGCAAAAGGAAGAGAACGTCCACCACCGCCCCTCCGCATCCCCTCCGCCGCCCCCACCCACCCCGTAGCCAGCGTCATCCTTGGCAAGCGTTAAGGAACATGACGACGCCTGTGCAGTGCGAGCCTCGCTGTGATTGCATCCCCGGGAATACATGGGTCAGAAACGTCCAAATGTGGATACATGTCGCGTGCGCGTCGCATGCCAGACTCAGAATCCCATAATTGGCCTGACTCTCCATCGACTCACACGCCATCGACTCACCTTCCATAGTCAGAGTTCCCCTAGTCAGACTTCCTCCTTTTCTTTTTGTACGACCGCCACAACACCGACGACGCCGACATTACACAGCACCGTCGTGCGAAAACTTGAGGTTCTGACCGCGCGGAACTCACGGCCGCTCGGCATCTCGCCCCACTTCTCGTGGCGTAATCAGCGGAGCAGAGTTCAGGACTTACGTATATAATTTTAGCTAACGAATATCAGTGGAGGAGGATGCGAATGCCCAGGTTGTGAAAGCCACGAAGCCACAAATGCAGCAGACGCGCTATGCCTCTAGCGCGTTAAGTGCTTATCCTGCCGCCCGTTGGATACGATCGGGTTCGGAAGATGCCAACCGCTTGTCAGCCCGCGCGCTGCACCGCCGCCGATTCCTCGCCATCGCCAAACTTCAGGTTCGCGAACCTGTCCATCAGAAAATCTCGCATCGCACCATTATCGTCAATCCACTGTGCCACGATGAACGCCTGTTCTGCCCATTTCTTCGTCTTAACATCGTCTTCTGACAGGTAACAGTCCACAGCGCGGTTGAAAGCGGTGCTTGCGAGCCATTCGAGCTCGGTTTTGGGGTAGCAGTCGATCTCCTTGATGCACTCGTCAGCCAGGTCTGCAGTGTCGTCGTTTGTGGCGAAATCAGAAGATGGCGGCGGTGTATCCAGTCCGGCTGTCGCGATGGTGGGATGGAGGGTCTGAATGGGCTTAGGAATATATCGGGATTGCTAGGGTGCGGGAACTTACGTTTTTCTGCTTCGCAGCGAGATGCGTTACTTGCTGGATGCATTTAATGCTGACTTCCTCGTCGTACTCGAGTGAAAGGCTGAACATGCATCTAAGCCAGCGTGCCAGTTTCGTGATGTCGCGGCCTGCTGGTTGGCGGCAAGTCAGGTTGATGATTTTCTGAAGAACAGACAGTACTTCTGTCAACTTCGTCAGCCTTTATCCAGCGAGTAGTTCGATGATCTTACTCTTCTGATATTTGTTTTCTAGTCCTGCTTTCACGATGCAGCCATGCACAACTAGAACGAGATCTGCCAGAGTCTCGTAATGATCCGGGTTCTTGTACTTCCAACACTGGTCGAAAAGATCGTCAAGCTCATCCCATCTCTCAAGCTTTAGGACAGATTCGAGCTCCAGTTTGACAATCTGGAAGTATTTTGACATGATGTCGTCTTGAGAGGCTCCACCAAGTTTGCTTATGCTCTCTGCTGCGTTGCGTCGGAACTCCTGGCTATGCTTATGGGCTTCGAGGTAGTAACCAATCTGCAGTAGTCAGATACTGGTCTTTCTAGCGAGATGCGCGACTCACGCTATGCTTGGTGTTATCTTCTGCGCGGGCCAGGGTGGTGTAGGTACAAGCAGCGAGGAACTCGCAGAACACCAGCCGGAGGCAAAGATCACCGTCTGGATTTGGTTCGGTCTTCTCCTTGAGTAGCTTGATGAACTTCAAGTGTCAGCGGTGTTGCTTCCATCTTTGGCGTTTAGCTCACCTCAGTGCAGCAGCCGAGCAACCTAACCAGAAGTCCCGGTGGCATCTCCGCGCAGTACTTGAGCGAAATGTTGTAAGCGTTCTTAGAAAACCATTCAAACTCCACAGCTGTAAACAATTCCTTAGCCGGCGTGCTTGGCCTGATACGGGATGCCTTGGCTTGAACGCATGCTTTGACCATCAGTAAAAGCGCCTCCTCCGGAAGTGCACAACGACTTACCCCCCTCAAAGACGTTGCAGATCTGTTCCAAGATACCGGTATCAATTTTGCCATCTTTAATAAGTTCAGACTCCAACATACGTGCGGTAGACCTGGTCACATATCAGAGGCGCGTAACACTTCGGGTGAGCGACGTACCGCAAGAGCGCAGGGAGATGTATCCCTGCCGGCGCACTATGCTCGTACTTCTCCAGGACCTTCTCGAGAGCATTGATAGCCTGTCTTTTGCTCCCCGCACTGTGAGCCTCCATGACGCAAGCGTAAAGTAGGGTAGCGTCTTTCGCGGAACTCCGACAGACATAATCGAGACATTCAGCGGCGAAGATCTCATCGCCGCCTCGTAGACCTGCCTTGTACATGAGGTAGCGAGTCACCGGGTCGTCTTTACCACTCTCAGACATCTTGGCGTGCACTTCCCGGGCAGCTTCGTAATCTTGACGTGATAAGGCGCACTGTATGATCTTCCTCGTCACCTTGGTTTTGTTCTGCACGCCAGCCTTCTCGAAGATGTCATGAAGGCATGCTTGACACCAAGCCTCAGCGATGCCGTGTTGTTCCTGGCTGGACGCGGCCTCCACCTTCTTCCACAAGAGGGTTTGCGCAGCATGTGTGGCAGGCGCAGAAAGCGAAACTTTGGAGTTCTGCGCCACGGTATCGAAGAGGTCTTTGAGTTGCTCGAGCGAATTTTCGGAAAGACTGTTGCTGATTCCAATCCAGATGCGCGTGATGACTGCCTTTTCGATCCAAGACTGGTTTTCCTCTCGAAAAAGGCGCATATCGATCAGGTCGTCCAGTACTTTACAGGCGGTCACGTTGCTAGAAGTAGTCAGCGAGAGGCTGTAGGCGTGTATACTTATGTGTACCTATGTTCTTTGAGCTTGTGAATGTAGTGCATGATGCTAGAATGTGTTAGTCGGACTGAAGTAGAAAGCGTAATGGGTGAGGTGCATACGTTTTGAAGTTCGTGTCGTTCAGCACGATGGTACGGATCATGCGCAGAAGGACTAAGGGAGTTAGCGCATGATGGCGAACAGATTCGAGTAGCTTGCCATTATAGAACTCGGACGTGTCCATGATTTCGGCTTCGGACAGCAGTTCAATCTTCAGCAATGAGACGATCATCTTATCGCCGAAGTCCTGCAGAGTGTCAGTCAAAGATAAGATTCAGCCAGATTGTTCACGAGACGCACAGTCTCCATCAACTTCACCATCTGCCATGCCTTCTCTTGGGCAATAGGCGTCTTAGTCTTCATATACGCCTTGACTGACGACCTTATTAGCCAGAGCTTGATTGCCATGTTAACGGGACGTGCATACCAAGACTTTGCATGATGCTGAGTCTCAGCTCACCAATTTCTGGACTGAGCATGTCCAGGTCCTGCTCCCCAAGAACATCAAATGCACGCTCTAGCCATCTCGTAGCAACCTCATAATCGCGCTTCGCCAACATAGCCTTCCCGATCTCGTATAGCAGATCCGCAAGCTGCTCAGTGATGGTAAAGGTGAAGCTTTTCCTGACTTGCCTGCTCTTCTCAAACATATGCTCTGCCATGCCCATCTGATCTTGACGCCACGACAAAGTCATCCGCACAGCGAAGTACTGCGCACGTAGGCCATCTGCGAGCTCGGTGTCCTTCTCAGGCTTGTCGTCGGGTCCCTTGCTCAGAACATCTTCGTACTCAGCAGCGAGCTTGAGTAGGTCTGTCGCGATGCTCAACTCATTCGCTTCAATGCACACTCTCGCAGCTTTCAGTGCAACCTTCATGAGACGGATGCAGCTCTTGCGCTGGCGTACGTTGTTTGGTCCGCGACCGCCAGCTGAGTCGAGGAGTAGGAATGCGTATGCACGGAGGAAAGGGACCACGTTGGTCTTGTCTGCCGCTGAATCCTTCGCCTGATTATTGACCACGGAAGTGTCGCGTCGCAAGCGCGTAGCTTGATTCCAAAGCTCGGTTCCCAGCCTGTCGAGTTCTTCCTGCCTCGCGGTGACGGCAGATGAGGTTTTGAGTGGTAGCCCGAGAATCTGGGCCTGAAGCTCACCAATGATCGTCGCATGGTTGCCGGCTTCTATGCGCTTGCTGAGTGTCGAGGCGAATGCTGGTGGGAAGGTAAGTGTCACGCGTAGGGCAGGCGCGAGGTAGTGCACTCACTCAGGACTGCCTTCAGCTTCTTCTCTCGCTCCACTTTGGCTGCTGACTGCGCGGGCGGCATGATGCGTGTCAGATGGCAATGCGAACGACGTTGATTGATGTGCAGCTTGAAGGTGTAAGATGTCGGATTGCGACTGCCACTCTGGAAGGTGGCTCCACACGCACGTGCATGAGATCAGGAAGGAGCATACCCGTGGACGCGAGGAAAACTGGATGCAAGACGGGGGAATGAATGAATGAAGATATGAAGGCAGGCAAAAGGATGTACATGTTGAAGTAAACCTGTGGATATCGCCGCACTTGCAATTACCCTCCCAAGAGATGTGCGCACTCTTTTTGACCAATGTTTTGAGACACCCAAGCCAGACATTACCCTGTTCCCAACCCATTGTACAGCAAAGTTTTACAAAAACACTCGTTCCAAGCGAAATTTCCGCAAGAGCGTCTACTCCCTGAGCTCGAAAACGCTCAAACCGGTGCCGTTGAAGATAACGCGCTCGCTTTCCCTTGAATTCTTGAACTTGTAGAAGATTGATGAAGTCATTGTTGTGATTTGTGGTGCGGCTTCGACGGCCTCAAGACGCCGGTAGCGACCCCGATGTGGCCTCGGTGATGGGAAGGAAGTTGCCCACGATCAACGCCGGTCTACAACAGTCAGTCTAAACTCGGAGGCAATATCCACTTCCACTTACATATTCCAAGCATCGCGCTTGACGGTAAAAGAAAAGCAGCAACGTATCTCAGGATCCTTAGAGTGCGGGTCGGGGTTCTTCAAGGAGCAGCTCGTCAGGATGGCTTTCTGAGTATGGTCGAATGCGATGGCGCCGAATTTCTCCCAGTAGGAAACCAGTGACGGCTCAGCGATGATCTCGTGCAGAGCGATATTACCCTACATCCTATTAGCTGGAGTCATATTGCAAGTGATCGTGGTCTGGCGCTTACGTCTCGCAACTTCGACATCGGTACGTGGATGAGTCGCGCCATCTCTTTGTTGCCACGATATATCTCGCCTGTTCTTCTCCAGCAACATGCAGGTATAGCCATGCTTGCGAAGACGCGGTCGTACTCCATCAAGCTCTTGTCAAACCACATCTCGATGCGTACTAGATCCACATCTGTCAGAC
>Ga0265780_10010139_pt1 | contig 11255 bp, 9 predicted proteins | sample P1T30metagenome_FD_192432 | JGI IMG/M metagenome (GOLD analysis project Ga0265780, IMG submission 192432) | Plant litter microbial communities from East Loma Ridge, Irvine, California - P1 T30 | ecosystem: Environmental > Terrestrial > Plant litter > Unclassified | place: USA: California... | reverse complement strand
GTAAACCTATGACTTGGGAAAAGGTAAAGATAGAAGGAATGTTAATCGCAAAGATGGATGCAGTGGTCGACGCCAGAGGACCGATAGAAGATTAGCCAGTCAAGGTTGTTACATACAAATGCAGGACAATACGATCCCTTCCTGGCTAAAGCATCACATCAGATATCACGCGCTAGTCGTGATATGTGCATACTTTGTAGTGCTAAAGGAATTCGGAAAGAAAGCAACAAATCAAAACACAAAGTAACCAAGAATGGAACGTATTTTCTTGGTGAGCGAAGCAGCAAGGGAGACTCAGCACGCTGACGCGTGGATAAGCCGTCGTAAACGTACCTAAAGAATGTCTGTTCTGAGTGACCAAGTGGGGGAGTATGGTCGTGTGATGAGTGACTCACGTCAATCTATAGGATCAAAGCCATGCAAACGTGATGCTGTTGAGTGACAAGTGAGGCGTGTGATAAGAGCAAGTGTCGTAGGATGACATGTTCGCAGGCCAGATTGCCGAGGATAGGCTAATTTTAGGGTGTGCCCACGAGCAAGTTTCATGACGCTTATTGGACGCATCACTTATGTGGGATATAAGCTAAACTCATTCGATTATCATCTGCAGAGACTATATTACTAGCAACGCCCTCGCGTGTATCCTGGTATTCCGTGGTATCATATCTTGTCCGTCATCAATTAAAGGCTGTCGTGCCCAGCGCGACACAAAGCGCACACTTATTTATCCTTACCGATGTGAAGCTTGTTCTTCATCTTCTCCTTGAGGTGCGACATCTTGCTGCCCTTTTCTTCGTTGCTAGAGGAGGATGCCAACTCGGTAGACTCGGACTTGCGACCAACTGCCGGCTCAGTCAAACCTGCAACACCATCAGCACCGCCCAGAATGTGTCCAGCTTTGTGCGTCAACGTACCCTTGGAATCTCCAGAAGCGGCGGCGTTTTGCCTGGCAGCAGCAGCTTCGTAGTTGCTCTTGTCAGAGGGCACGCCAGTCGACGTCCACTCTGGGGTGGCGCGGTTATCAGATTCCTTCTCTGCCTCGGTCTTGGCGTCTACGACGGCGCCAGCTTCAGAGGCCTTGGGCTCCGAGCCTGAGTAGACGCCTGAAGAAGCAGTCACTGAGTCGGGGGCGGAGGTCTTGATAGCGGGGTCGGTGCTGGTAGTCGTCGCCGTAGAATCAGGAACAGCAGGAGTGACGTCGGTGGGACCGGCAGGGCCAGCTCCTGGAGCACCCGAGCGACTGATGTCATCGAGCGGAGTGTCCTTCCAGAGCTTATCGGTCACCCCGGCCTTATCTGTGATGGCGGTGGTCGTGGGCGCAGACGAATTGGCACCGGTATTGGACGTAGCAACGTCGGGGTTGAGGGGTACGATGGGCATGCCTACGTAGGACGGGTCCTGGCTATCCGAGTAGATTTTTGGGTCACCCGTCGATTCGGTCTTCGTCTCGGTCGGTCCCTTTGTAACAGGGTCGAGCTTCAAGAAGTCTTCTGAGCCGGAAGTCTTCTCCGTCGCCTTCTCCGTCGCCTTCTCGGTTGCCTTGGCTTTGAGTTGTCAGTACACGAGAATGAGCATGCAACGTTCTGGAGTCCAAGGGATACTCACCATCGTTGCCCTGGTCGAACGGCTCAGTCACGGTGCCCTTGCCCAGTTCTCCAGACACAGGCTCCTTGCCCACTGTATCGTTGCCGGTGTAGTCAAGGAAGGTTGGTTTATCGGCAGTGGCTAGAGGCGTTGCTGCAAAGCGGGGTCAGTGTGTAATGGATAGCGGCTAGAATGGTGCAGCTTACCAGCATTGCCCTGATCGAATGGGTGCGTCGCAGTGCCCATACCCTGCTCACCCGAGACAGGCTCCTTGCCAGCGGTCTCGTTGTTTTTGGTCTGGTCGACAGTCTCGTCGGTCTTGGTCTGGTCGCCGTAGATGAGCTTCGAGGCCGTCGAGGCCGCATTGCTTGCGAGGTTGGTGATTGTCTCCATGTTTGCAGCGGTGATTTACTAGTCAATCGTAGTTGTCAAAGGATCTCAAGTCGGGAGGAGTGGATTTAGGGGTATGTGTGTCGATTCAAAGTGGTCGCAATCCATGGGTTATGAAGGCATGCGGGCAGTGACGTAGCTATGTTCCCTGCGTTTGTCCCTGTTCTCAGACCAAGCCACAGCCCGTGTTTGCGGGACGCGAACGCCAACGGATTAGGCTACAGCGAGTGCCCAAGCGGGGCATTAGCTCCCGCCTGTACCTTGATATACCATTGACATTGAGGTGGTCGTCGACGAAGCGGATGTATGGCGGCAGAGCGCAACGGGCTCCCGGGCGGCAGCAGGCGACATGCTCTACTTTCATGTGTTCGTCATGACCATTAGAGGGGAATCTAGCGGTCGCTATTCGCCATTGTGAGTAGCATTGGGTGGACTTGTGAAACCGGCGTCTCTACCGTGTTGCTAATGGATTGGCGGATTGGGGAGATGGGGCTGGGCTTACGTCACACTGCAAACATGTCAAACATGAGCCAAAATAATGCGCCTTGAGTTTCCGCTGATGGCGTTCGCGCAGCTTATTATTTCGCTGAGGTTACGTGCCAGCACATTCAGGGCCCCAGCTATTGCTGGCCTGGGATATAGACGCGTGATACAGGACATGCTGCTACGAAGCGTTCTCCAGCTGATTCTCGGGTACCGGCAGATCCTACCCGTCCATTTTGTCTACCCAACTTCCTCGAAATAGCCCGCGCGCGCCGCTTCCCAGCCCCCGTCCGGTTCCTCAAAGCGCCTCAGAGCAAAGAATGGTCTTGCATCCTCAGGCCAGTCTCCTTCATGATTGCGCAAGATCTCCTCTATATCCCACACCTCTCCCATGTCCGCCTCGAATCTCGCAGGAATGTCACCGCGCACCATCGCCTTCATTAGGTCGACAAAATCTTCTGATAGAGGATAGGTGTCTTTCCATTCTTGCCCCTTGCGGCGAGCGAGTTCCTTGGAGCCCTCATGCCAAATCGCAGCTTTGATCATGGCGTCGCAAAGTTGTTGGCTCGCTACTTCGGAAGGGCCATGGAGAATCAAGGAGAAGGAGGCAGATGGTACATCCATTATAGGCAGATATTTCGCTTCGCATATCCAATTAGCAACAACTGACACCATGTGTGAGGTATAGAAGGCCTCGCTTTCGGGGATAAAATCGGTCCTCCAGATATCGACACGCCGCTCTATGCGAAGGTGCGGGTTCTCGATGCAGAACGGTACGAGGCCTCGTGCATGGGTCTGGGGGAGTCCTACGCTTCTATCGTCTTCTTGTATAGTAATCTTGCGCAAATGCATACGGTTCTCGGGCGTAAGACGTTCGAGGAACCGGATCGTAGCTGCTGCTGCTGAAAAGGAATACCTTGGTTTCACTTCCTTGCCCGCGGCGTCACGAAGCGTGTATTCCCGATCTGTGGGCAAGAACTTTGCAACCTCATCAATATCCTGCTGTTCAGGAATCCACCAGAATGCAGGTTTCCACTCGATAATCCGAAATTGTGTCTCCTTCGTGTATTTGGGTGGGCGGGCGACACTATTCTCAATTTCCGACGAGCTGTCATCGTCGTCATCATCGTCGCTGGCGTCGTCATCATCGTCGATAGCATCATCATCGTCATCGTCATCGGAAAGGTTGCTGCTTGAACTAGAGGACTCCGAATCTGTGTACGCATGGGTATATGGTGGACCAGGATCCATATCCGGATCAAACTCCTTAGATGTTAGGCGTTCGAAATCCGGATGCTTTGCAATGACCTGAATGAGATCGTGAAGTATCACCTCTTCAATGTGATAATCCAACGTCCATACAGGACCAAAAAAACCCCTGCGTAAATCCCAGTTACCGTGCTCAATGATGGCCTGCTCCAGTTGCGCCACTGCAATGTTACCCGGATGTCTGTTGCGTACCTCACGCATGGCTTCAACTGTGACCAGCCAGTACGCGTGTGCTAGCATGCGCCTGCAACACCGTGCACGCCATTTCAGGAGAAGCTCGAAGACATCGGCAGTTGAGCATTTAGTTACGGTCGGTCGCGCCTGGCAAAGGCTGTTGAATCGAAGCGTATTTTCCCTCAAGGCGTAACCATGGATCTCCGCTGCAACTCGCTTGCATATATACCCCAAGGCGAGCTCGATGGGCATTCCATTTGACCGTCGGAATTTTTGAGCTGATAGCGAAAAAGTATACCCACCCTGTTCCCGTAGGTAGTAGCCATAAATTTCATCTCTTAACTCTCGTGGAAGGCGGAAGAGAAGCGACTGGTTCTGGTCCTGGTCCATATCCCTAGTAATCGTGCGCTGATAGACTTGGTGAGGTCCTTGTAAGTTTCAAGAGCATGTAACGTCAATGGCACTTTTCACGCGGCCGTGACTGTACGTTTTATATTAGCTCAGGCCAGGTGACGATGTGGGGGCGATTTAGGAGTTTGGTTAGGGCGCTGCCAAGAACCCAAGGGCGTAGACGGTACTGCAGAACCAACCATGGGACAAAGCCAGCCAGTGAACAACCAAATCTCTCACTTCCGAGAGAAACCACAAAACTTCGGCAAAGACAATGTGTTCACGCGATAGGAAAGGTTTACCAAACAAAAGAATGTATTGGCTGAACTAGCTATGAAATAAAGTTATCTTAGAGGAGATTGAGGGCCTTGCGGCGACGATGAGATATCTATGGGTATACAACACAAGGGAAATTGGATGGGATCAGGGCGCGACAGAAGATTCAAATGGTCACTGTTCTTGGTTAGTTGACGAGCGATGCGCGCGACATTGGGTTGGTGCTTACCGTGATGGATGATCTGATTAGATGGAGATGGCTGATATCGTGTGGTTGTGTGGTCGAAGGTTGTGTGGTACCGAAGGGCCTGGTGAGGTTAGTGTGTGTAAGGGAGAGCTAGGTTGAGAGGTCGCAGCTTACCACACTCAGCATATAAAATGCTGGCGGAGGCATCTCTTCAAGCACACTCCATTGTCCGACAACCAGACACAATGGACTCTGACACAGACAAACTGCAAGCACTTATTAGATTAGCGATGACAAGAAGAAAGGGGGGACGAAAGCTGGGAAGGCACTCACGAACTACCTCGCCTTATCAGCACAGATACAGAGGCCTGGCTCATAGCCAGGATAAAGCAAAAGAGTCCTGAGCTGGCGGCAGCCAGAAGGAAAGCGAAGATCCGGCCTGAACGGCCTATCAAGAAGGTCGACAGACAGGAGTGGGTAACTAATAGTCACATTAGCACACGCTAGATGGAATAAATGTTAGATGTAATTAACGTACAACTGTGGAGGGTGTGTCTCAGCGAATTCGAGCGCGAGGGTACGTGATGGCGATGGCGATGGCGATGGGTGTTGTGTCTCATGAGCTAACTGCGGAAGATGTATGAGCCTTTGTAGTGACTAGGAACGAGAAGGCAACAGGAACGTACCTGTTGTAGGCATGGAGCCCTTCCTGTCGCGAGAAGCAGCGGACGCTCTCTACAGGAAGATCTGTAGGGAGACCGACAAGCACCTAACAAAAGAAGAAGAAGCCTTCCTGGCTAGCCTGCGACAGTCCAAAGCGTTGAATCTACTCCTGCGCATGGGCAAGAAGCCATGACGCACTCAGCAGATCGCGATCGATCATATCCCAGTCGGTGAGTTGTTCGGCAGTGTCGTGAGTTGGACTGACGCGTGTCAGGTATCTGGAGCGAGCGAGGGCATCGTGAGTGCCGTAGGCATCGTGGGCTGGCGGTGGGGGAGGAGGAGGAGGAGGAGGCTGTAAAGCGTTAGAGCTAATTGTATTGTAAAAGCGAATGGTGGCAGCAGAGCGGAGGAAATAGAGCGGTGGGGAGGTAACTGACATCGGTTGCGTCATGTCGCGTAGGTAGACTTGAGCGTCCCGCTGTCGGACGTTCGTTTGCGCGGCGGCGCTGTAATCGAGCTTGTGCTGCCCGTGATCGTTCAATGTGCTGATATCGTGATGTCGGCACTCGTGCAGTGATTTGGTGATGGTGATGGCGATAGTGATCCTGATCGTGATTGCGCGCGCGGCCTTGTTGAAGGAATTAGCAACAATAGTATCACGTATTAGAGCGCGAAACTTACGCGGGGCAGGCTTGGCGGGTGACTCAGCGGCTGACTCAGCATTGTTTTCAGATGGGGCGACTGTGTCGCAACGGCTGGGTGGCAACTGGCCCGGGGCATCCGGATCCAGCGCCGAGAGGTAGTGCAGCATCCAGTCTTCAACAACGAGACCAAAGTACTCCGTCGCCCATTTAGCTGCTACAGCTCCATCGCGTGTAAGCCAACGATAGAAATTATCGTGGCCGGTGTACTCGATGAGTTGGCGACGAGCGGCGCTCAGGCGCGGGCATCGGGTGAAGAGGTGGTAGACGGTCTGCAATGGAGCACCACAAGGGCATCCGGGATGGTAGGTACTCTTGATAGTAACGTTAGCGAAAATACAGTCGGGTGGTGCAGCCTCGGGCTAGAGCAGTGACAGGATGTGAGACTTACCGGAGAAAAAATGAATGTATAGGCAGCGACTCGAACGCATTCGGTCTTCAGCCTAATAAGATTGACGACTTGGACACGGGAAAGGCCTTTGTGTGCTGCAAACACATTGGTACCCCAGGGCTCCGTGTATGTTGCAGGAGCCCTGTACGTGCGAGTGGCACACTTGGCATTCCAAAGAGCCTCCATCTTCGCCTCAGCCTTTTCGACTCCCATCTTCTTCAGGTTGAAAGCAACGAGCTCGTTGAAAGATAGCATTGGTTGCTGACGTCGCTGAAAGCGGCCGGGTGTGGTCTGGTAGACAGTGTTGCCGGACAACAATGTGACATGAACTCGTTGCATGTGCTCAAAGGCGGACTGTTTGGCAATACTGGCGAGTTCGACAGCACGAGTCCATCGGGCCAAAAAGGGATCGGGAACTTGTCGACGACTAAGGCGGCGGCGGTCAGGCAGAACGCCACTCCAAGCATCCGCCTTTGCGTAGACTTGCTGGCGAGCATTAAAGATGGTGTTGAACACCGGCCTTGTGGTCGTTTTGGCAAGATACGCGGTTCGCAATCGCTCGAGCTCGACGAGTATGTTTCGCATGCGGAGTTCCTTGTGCAAAGCGAGAACTTCTGTCGAATTATACGACTGGCTAATGATGCGCAGAAACATGTTCTGTGTTGTCTCCAGATATGTTTGGTGTAGCTTGGGTAGTAGCTCAAGGTCAGCCCAAACCTGGTGAGCGTATGTCACAGTAGAAAATACCACGCTCTTGTAAAGTTGTGTGCCGACTTCCATTGGTGGGCCAAACTTTGGTCCAAATAGCCGCTTGAACGTTCGCCTCAGAGGAGCGACCTTTTGCTGCTGAATCTATCTTTGGTCAGTATGGAGACTTCAGAACCAGAGGTATAAAGACATACGTAAGCCATGTGTGGCCCCCATTTCAATTTCGGGTCCAACATCACTCCTAGAAACTTCAATGCCACGCCGAATTGATCTCCTGCCTGGAAACCAGGGATACGGGGATAGTTCCTTGACTTGGCTTCGGAGGGAACCGTAGAGAAATGCATGCAGTCAAACTTCTTCGCGTTGAACTCCATGTTGTGCTCCTTAGCCCACTCTGCGCAGATCTGGTAATCTACTGATAAGCTCCGACAGTTGTCTACATCGCTTTCAGAAGCCTCCATGATGGTGAGATCATCGGAATATGCCACATGATGTCTAGAGCCCTTTCCGTTCTTTGGCATGGCGAGCTTCTCTAGAAGTGGAGCGGTGTAGAAGAGGAACAAGAGGGGTGACAAAGGGCTTCCTTGGGGGATTCCGATATTGACCGCGTACTGGCGTTTGGAACTCTTGCCGGCCATCCTGATGGTGGTAGTGCGATCGGACAAGAACGAGCGAATGAGGACAATGAGACCCTTGGGGACACCTCTCTCACGTAGAATCTGGAGTAGCCTGGTTCTGTTCACTCGGTCGTAAGCTTTACTCATGTCCAGACTAAGAAGCGTAACCATCCTGCGCTTAAACCAAGCAGCGCGAATGATTGTCTCAACATAGAGGAGTGCATCAGCTGTGGTGCGTCCAGCAAAAGCCATCTGAGTCTCTGGTATCATATTGTGCTCGATCGCGACTGCGGTGAGCATCTTGCAGATAGCGGATTCGAATAGTTTGCCAATGGAGCACAGAAGTGCTATCGGCCTCCAGTTCTTGGGAAGATTGTACGGACCCGAGGGTTTGCGGAGAATGCAGGTTGTGGCGTGCTTGAATCGAGAAGGGTGATAGCAATGCTTGAGGCAAGCGTTGAACAGTCGATGCAAGTATGGCACGATAGCCTCGCGACAGAGCTTCAAAAGCCCGTTGGGAATCCCCCCGTCTACTACTGACTTGACTCTGGGCAAATCCCGTATCAGCTGATTGACCTGTTCTAAAGTGATTTGATCACAAGTCGGCAAGTCGTCAGGGTCGCAATCGAAAGGAAGGTCGGGTACTGTGCGCTGTTCGGCTTGTTCAGTGGGTACAAGCAGGATCGCCTCAGCAAGACAGTCGCTCTTGGCATCAACATCGGTATGCAAGATGTTCGAGTCCTTCGGGTCGACGACTGGTGGCATGTGTGCCGGCTCTCGATTCTTTTCTCGGCTCAAGGCTTGACGAAATTTCTTGTAAGTGCCATCCAGATCGGTGGTCGAACGAGCCATATCATCGTTCCATTTGACCTTGTTCTCAAGTGCCCAGAGTTTATTTGCGTTTGCCTCAAGCTCTTGAAATTTGCGTTGATAATCCGGTGATTGACTGACGTTGAGATCCTTGGCACGTCGTCTTACGGCTTCGAATACCTTTTGAACGCTCGGCGACATGGTTGCGAAGCAAGTCTGCGTCGTCTTTAGAGTGGGAATAGTCTTGTTAACTTCCGCAAGGAGATGGACGAAAGCACTGATCGACTCATCGAGCTCTGCAGGAGTGTCCAGAGGGTCGTTCGCGGTAGCCTCGAGATAGTGTTTGATGACGCTACAGAGCTGGGGTCCATTGGCCTTGGTATAGTCGCGTCGCTCGCCATAAACGCGATCAGGAGTCATCTCGATGTCGACTTGAGTAATGAAGTGATCACTCCCGACGTAGAGATCGTTCAGCGTTTGTGTCGTGCATCGCTTGGCTAGTGATTTGGTTGAAAACGCCAAATCAAGCGTACTCCATCGGTTGGGATCACCGCGCGTCATCTCGCGCGTCCTGACGCCTTGCTCAGTAAGCAAAGACAGTGCCAGTTCATATCTGAAGGCCAGATGCAGCTCCTTGGATTGTTTGGTCTGATTGTGCCTACAACGCTGGCCGCCCCACCAGGGGTGCTTCAGGTTGAAATCGCCCATGATCAAGTGCTCACCCGGTGCAGACATCAGCTGCGTGAACTTGTCTATGGGGATGCTAGTGGCAGTGACATTGTATATGCAATGCATATGTATCCAGTCGAATTCGGCGAGGAATGAGAGTGTCACCATCATATCGTCATGCTGGACCAACTCGTAAGCAGAGACGTCAAGATCTTGTCGCACATAGATGCAGACACGGTGAGTGGAGGCGTGTTCGAGTAACAGCCGATATCCTGGAGATGCGACTGCTGGTTTGAATGTGTTCTTCTTGGCTGCTGTGCGAGCACTAGTGCCGGAGATATTCGATGGGGTTGCTGAGTTCTTCTTTTCAATGGGCTGCGACGTGTTTGCAACAACGTCTTGCAGCATGAGAATGTCAACGCTCTGCAATGCAGCATGGGCCAAAACTTTCTGCTGAACGCTTTGAGTACCCATGACATTCTCGCTCCATACACGCAGGCATCTTTGGGGTTTGCTAATCATTGAGAAGGGAGGGTTGGGTTCAACTGGTGGGCGGCGCTATCGTCGTTGCTTACGCGATAGTCGAAGTCGCGGTCAAGGTAACGATCTTCCGGATCATACTGGCCTTGCTGAGACTCGTCAAAGTCGGGCTCATTGCCGTCTTCGTTGGCGCAGTCTAGTAACTCATGGTCTTCCACGCCTGGATGATAGTCGATCTCGTCTATCATTTCGGTGTCTTCAGTAGCGGGACCCCCTGATGTGCCAACCTCATTGAACATTGCTGCCAGCTTGTTCGTTTGATCGTCAGGATTTGTGTTAAATATTTTTGCCAACTCATTGAGGATCTCAATCTGCCTCACATCGCCATCGACCCTATTCGCGGACAAACCCTGTATGCTGAGGTGGTTGTTCGGCGGTACATTATGTGGTAGATGACCGACTCTAGCATATGGTACGTCAAGCATCGGCAATGGGTGCGACCCAAACACTGTGCTTCCTGATGGGGCCGTTGGCTTCCTGGAAACGGGTAGCTGTGAAGCTCTGTGAGCAGCTGAGGTAGCATGTAGCCTCTGAACGTTTGGCTGGGCCGAGTGACGAGTCGAAGCTGAAGCTGATGGCTCAGATGACTGGGGTCTACTACTTGCTGCAGCTGTCGACGAAGTCACTAGGGGACGAGTACGAAGGTTGCTCCGGGCGAATTGCTCCGGGAGACCTGAATTCTTGTGAGTGCTGTGCTGGCTGGCGGCCAAACCACGTGCGGCGAAAGTGATTGGGTTGGTGGAAACGGCTGGAGACGGCTGGTTTATGGGAGAAGTCTGTGTTGCAATGCTTGACGGTAGGGGGAGCCTAGGTGGGGCTTGGAAACTTGTGCCGCTGACGCTGGGGCTCTGTAAATTGACGGCGATGGTTTGGATGCTTGTGTCGCCGAGACTGGACCTCTGCGAATTCGGGCTCGGTCCACATTTCCGCTTTTTGGAAGTCTTTGGTATATTGCTCTCAATCAGGCTGAGGATCTACACATCAATTAGCGTTATCCTCAGGTCCAGCTTCAACGTCATGGCTTACGTCTTGGTGGGCCTTGCTGTTTGCATCCGTAGTCTTGGTGACCTGGGATGCTGCCGTCACCTGTCACCCAGTTAATATGTCGACAGTATACACCCGAGGCATGAATGAATGACTTACGGTAGACGCTGTGTTTCCACATTTCCTCGTTACCACCGCAGGTTGCTGCTGTGGTGGTGATGGTTGTGCGCCAGGCTTGCGTGAGGCACGCGCTGATTTGGTAGTGCCCGCCCGTTTGTCGTGCTGCGACGTCGGCCATGGCACCGTAAACTGAAAAATAGGCTGCTGCTTTGGAGAGTTTGCAGTCGCAGCTTGGGTGCGTGCTGTCCCATCGGGCTGCTTCTTGGTGGTGGTGGTAGTGGCAGCACCGGTGGCAGCAT
>Ga0265780_10010137_pt1 | contig 11257 bp, 7 predicted proteins | sample P1T30metagenome_FD_192432 | JGI IMG/M metagenome (GOLD analysis project Ga0265780, IMG submission 192432) | Plant litter microbial communities from East Loma Ridge, Irvine, California - P1 T30 | ecosystem: Environmental > Terrestrial > Plant litter > Unclassified | place: USA: California... | reverse complement strand
GCTGATCGTACAGTTTCGGATCTTCGCGGTACTGCTGCACCTGGTCGCGCAGGTAGACGGCGGCCGGTTCCAGCTGGCCGGCCGCGATCATCGCATCGGCATACTGGCGCGCGATGCTGCGTGACAGCGGAAACTTCTGGTGCGCGGCATCGGCATCTTTCACCGCCTGCTGGGCCACTGCGGACGATTGTCCCGGCGCCAGGTCGATTTCCAGCGCCAGCCCGGCAAACATGGCGGCGCCGTCCGACGCGCTCTGTCCAGTGGAAAACACCGGACCCTCGCGCGGCTTCATGGTGCCGCGCGCCTTGTCGAGCCAGCTGCGCGCTTTGACCAGATCGCCCTGCCGCAGCGCCAGGAACGCCAGCCCGTACTGCCCGGCTGCCTGCTGCTGCCGGCTTTGCATCGGCAGCTGGCTTTCAAAAGCAACGCGTGCGTCGATGCGTCCCTGCGCGGTCTCATCCTGCAGCACGCGCGCGCGCGAGCGCACGAGGAAAAATTCGAGGCTGTCGACGCGCTGGCGATACGGCATCTCGTGGATGCGCGCCTGGATATCGGCAATCCGCTCGCCCGTCAGCGGGTGGCTGCTGAGGTTGGCCGGCAATTCGCCATACGCGCGCGACGCCGTTTGCAAGCGCTTGAAAAACGCCACCATTCCCGACGTGTCGTACCCGGCCGCGCCCATGATCTGGAAGCCGACGCGATCCGCCTCGCGCTCGGCGTCACGCGTAAAGCTGAGCTGGCGCTGGACCGCCAGTCCCTGCCCGCCCATCAACACGCCCATGGCCGCATCCGACCCCAGTTTCGACGCCAGCACCGCCAGCACCAGCGCCGCCAGCGGCAGCAGCACATCCTGCTTTTGCTGGCCCAGCATGCGGGCAATGTGGCGCTGGCTGACGTGGCCAATCTCGTGCGACACCACGGATGCCAGCTCAGACTCGGTCTGCGCGGCAATCAGCAGGCCGGAGTGAACAGCAATAAACCCGCCCGGCAAGGCAAACGCGTTGAGGACCGGATCGCGCACGACAAAAAAGTAATAGTCGGCATTGGTTTCACCGCGTGCGTAGGGCACGGAATTGACCAGGCCAGTGCCGAAGCTGTTCATGTAATCGAGAATCGGGTCGTCGTCGAGAAAATCGCGGTCGCGCCGGATATCGCGCATGATCTCCTCGCCCAGCTTGCGCTCGATCACCGGCGACAAGTCTTCGCGCACGGGGTCCCCCAGCGTCGGCAACCGCGAATTGTCGGGCAATTGCTTGAACGGCACAGGCACCGCCTGGACCTGCGCGGCGGCGACGGAAGTGGCGAGACAAAGTGTCAGCAGGAAGCGTCGCCACGAGCATGGCGCGAGGACTTGGTTCGTTTTCACGGTGCTATGATACCTGCATCCGGCACCTTTTTGCCCATCAGCTCAGCGTCCTCTTTCTCGTCATTATCACCTTATTATTTCCATGCCCGAAGCAACTTCCTCCACCCCCTCCGACCACCTGACCCACTTCGACAGCACCGGCCAGGCCCACATGGTCGACGTCACCGCCAAGTCCGAAACCCACCGCATCGCCGTGGCCGCCGGCACCATCCGCATGCAGCCGGCCACGCTGCAGTTGATCCTGTCCGGCACCGCAAAAAAAGGCGACGTCCTCGGCATCGCCCGCATCGCCGCGATCATGGCGTCGAAGCGCACCAGCGACCTGATCCCGCTGTGCCACCCGCTGGCGCTGACACGCGTGGCGGTGGATTTCGAGACCGATGTTGAGAGTTCAAGCGTGCACTGCCGCGCGCAGGTGGAGACGGTCGGCAAGACCGGAGTGGAGATGGAGGCGCTCACCAGCGTGCAGGTCGGATTGCTGACGATTTACGACATGTGCAAGGCGGTCGACCGGGGGATGGTGATGACCAATGTGCGGGTGCTGGAGAAGCATGGGGGCAAGAGCGGGGACTGGACGGCGGCGGTGTAAAGCCCCATACGGCTCCGGGTAGGAAAGCGCAGCGTCAGGCGATGTACGTATCCTTCGGCATTTCTGTATCGTTTTTGGATATCAGCTTGCTATCCGCGCCGGCGTAGATTTTCCGGTAACGCAAATAGCCACCCCGGGACAACAGGAACGGTTCGCGCCCCGCGTTGATCATGCGGGGGTAGACACCGGTGCGCCCGAACTCTTCGGCAGCTTGCCTTTGAATATCGGTCAAGCCATCCGGAACGGGCTCAAACTGCAAACCTTGCAAAGGCGCTTGCCCCCTGCTTATCCGTTTATTGTAATCTGCCACCTTCTTTTCCATTGCAGCGTTGTCACTGATGGTTTTCAGGCGCTTTGCCTCCCATTTCTTCAGCTGCTCCGTCATTTCCCGCTCGTTATCATAATTTCCAGGGACCGGCTTGAACCAGGCGCGGGAGTCGTGAACATATTCGTCAAAAAAATCGATAACGGCCGGCTTCAGTTCCGGTGCACTTCCCCACCAGCGTGCGATCTCTTCCCATTCATCTTCATAGTCGTTGTCAAATCCCGGATCTTGCACCACTGGCCTGAAGTTCTTTTTCTTACTGTTCAGCCAACGATTAAACTCGGCGATTTCGGCATCAAATTCCATATTCGCGCTGTGCAGGTCATTTTTGTCGAAGGTCGATGCTCGCCTAAAGCTCAGTGTTTTTTCCAACGATTCACCGGACTTGGTCTGACGTAACAGACGCCATTGCATCTGGAAGTTTTGCTGGTCTCGCATGATCGCAGTGAGCGAATTTGCATCGGTCCTGGTCGCTGCGATATAACTGTTGAATGCATTGATCGTCTCGGCGGACACGTCGAACCTCTGCTGGACATTTGCATTCGCCAGTTCGAGCTTTAACGGCACGCCGGCCAGCCTGGCTGACCGGTACATCACCAGCAACGGGATACGGGCCATCATGTCGTTGCCATCGGGGCTCTTGCCGCGTCCCTGCTCGCCCGGTGCATAGCCACATCCGAGATCGGAATGCACCCCCGGAAAAACGACCTCCGTACAGTTTGACGGAATAGCGCCAGCAACCGACACCGAATCGAGAGGAAAGCTTCGCCGTAGTTCGTGTGCTGCAACCAGATGCAGGCACGGTATGTTATTTGGGATGCGGAGACTGACTTCGGCATCCGCCCACGCGCCGTGTCCGTCGAACAGCTTGCCAACGTAGCTGTTTCCCAGCGTGTTCCCGGTACCGATCGACGCTACCGAATCGAAGATCCCCAGAAAATCCAAGGCAATCTCAAAGCCACCGAGCGACATGACACCACGCTTCCCGGAAAGGTGGGCGTCGAGCTTGCACAAGGCCATCAGCCAGTTCGTGAACGCCCGTGCCTGCGTGGCGCCGCGCGAGAAGCCGAAGATCGAAATATGTATTTTCTGAACGATGCCGCCATCAATCTTTGCAGGCCTCCCGGTCTTCTTGTCGACCCAGTGCTGAGAAACAGCTGCATGCAGGCGAGCCAGCATTTCTTCAAAAATTTTTCTATTTCGAATGGTGAGATTAGACTCTGGCATTATTGAGGCAAGCCCATCAGGCGGCGACATTTTCTGCAAATTATCTGCATTCAGAGTGATGCTTCCTGCATATGACTTTACTTCATCGGGTGAAAAGAGTGGATTGTTATAGAAATAGCTGTGGACATGATTAATCGCCTGGACCAATGCCCAAGTGATCCGCGCCTCACCCAAGTAGCCAGTCGCTGCGCCCATGGTCTGCTGACTTCCCGTGCCGCTGTCGCCAACCTGCGTGAATTCCGTTGCTACTCCAGGGATATACGTTCGAAAAAAATGTTTATATCGTTCGGGGGTGTATTTCCAATTTGTCGACGGCGGAAGCACGGCAGGAACACTCCTACCGGGATAGCAATCATAAAGGCGCGCGATATTTGAGTGCGTCTTCGTTTCCTCGGCAGCTACATAATTATTCTTTGTACCGTCGAAGAAAAAACCAAAATACAGATTTGTATTACAACCATTGCTCGCGTTGCCTTTTTCCGCCTGTTGCAACTTATCGAATTTAGCCATTTTCAGCCGGGACTCTTCACTGAAAAATTCATTATAGTGAGTCGCCTTAGAAAAATTGTTTCCAATTTCTCCGCACAATTTTGCTATCATGGCCGCTCCTCCTCAAGATGTTTTAACGTCAAACGGGCATCAATTAGGGACTTACTGAGGTCTTCGATAAGAAACTGCTGGTATTTTTTATCATAATATCCTTTATATCCAATAATTTCTTTTTGATCATACTCTTCGGAAAATTTCCATAATTTCTTTGCCGTTTCGTTGGGTGTTTTCTTCATGCCGCTGTATAGATTCTGCACAGCTTCCAAATTGCTCCTTGCCGTCCCGATCATGATATCGATGCGTTCCCGTCGGTATGCCAACGAAGGAATCGGCCATCCTTTGACTTTTCCGGACCACTTAGGATGATCAGGCTCGAAATTGCTTATTACGATAGTCATCTTCCCCTCCACATCCCGGACTACCCATAATTCTTGCGGCTGGCTATACTGGGGAATATCGGCAAGTGTGGAGCTGGTAGTTTTTGGCAAGCTTCCATCTGGCAGCCTTGGGTGATAGACATTGAAGTCAATCTTCACTTTCATCTCGGGCCGCCATTTCTTAGGCAGGCTGTAGCAGCACATGGTGCCGCCAGCACCAAACCGCCCGATAGACTCGCCACCACCGTTATTCGATTTATCCTTGGGGTCGTGTACCGTATATTCAAATTCCTGGTCGCTGTAGTTGACCGCGTGGATACTCACTGGCACGTCAGTGCTGGCAGCAACAAAACTGATCGGAACAGTTAGAAGTACAGCACTCAGAAGTTTTGTCATTCGGCGCATACAGCAGAGACTTTTTTTCATTATTACTCCTTTTATTTCCAACGATCTGATGCCTCACTTCGATATACCCTCGCTGATGCTCTCTTCTCAATTGAGAGAATTGCGGTGAATTACCTATTTTTAGAGGTCAGATGCATCCGAAGGCCGTGAACGTGCTTTCGCATCTAATTTCAGAACTGTGGAGTTGCGACTCAGGGTCGATCAGCCTGCATTTGCTTCAACATTTTTTTACTTGCTTCGAATGCATCTGTATATTTTCGAATAAGAAATTTTTGGTAATTTTTATCTTTATATCCTGCATATCCAACAATCGACGCCCTATCGTATTCTTCGGAGATCTCCCACATTCGTTTTGCAGTCTTGTCTGGATCGCTTCGCATTTCATCCGACAATTTTTTAAATAAATCTATGTAATTCTTTCTCTTTTCTATAGCAATATCTGCGCTTTCCCGTTGATATGCCAGTGAAGGAACCGGCCATCCTTTGAATTTTCCCGGCCACTTCGGATGGTCAGGTCGAAATTCGCTGATGATGATCGACATTGATCCTCTCGCATCGCGCAAGACCCATAAATCCTGCGGCTCGCCATATTGAGGAATCTCGACCAAGACGACAGTTTCATCCTCCGGCAGATTCCTATCCGACTGCGTTGACTCAATTAATTTAAAAGCTATTTTCACCTTGCTACGTGCATGCCATTTTTCGGGGAGGATATAGCAGCATATAGAGCCACCAGTCCCAAATCGGCTAATTGATTCGCCCCCGCCAATATTCGAAGAGTCGTTGGGATCAGCTACGACGTATTTAAATTCTTGTTCGCTGTAATTGACTGCATGAATCCTTACTGGCACCCCCATGCTGGCAGCGGTAGAAAAAATAGGTGCTAGCATTAAACTAACGGCCAGTGATTTGGTGACTGCAGATTTAAAACGGCTCATTGTTTTCATCATCATTCCGTATGTTCGAAAATCTGGTTTCGCGCCATGCCAATGCCGCGTTGATGCCGCCTTTTTCACCTGACGGTACGGCGTTGTGCAGACAGTGCATGCACCAGTCCAGATGCAGGTCCTGCTCCAACTTGGCCAGCGTGGCGACGCGCAGCGCAGCTTCTACGTTGGCGTAAATGTCGGACAGCAGCTGCCTCGGTAGCGGGCCGCGGTCGCGCAGCAAGACGATCGTCTCGTCGACCTCGCTGTCTCGGAATATGACGGCAAACTGCTGATCGTCGAGCGTAGGTTCATCCGCGACGTCGCCAGTTCCCGGTGAGATGGGGAGTTCGTTCCATGCGCCACTCCTGCCGATGTACGACCAGCGCACCGCGGGCCCAGCCAGGGAACTGCGCTGCGCGGCCGACAGGGAATCGAACATCACCGGCAGCCGGCGCGTGTCGGGGAAGCGGAAGTTGAAACGCTGACCATCGTTTTCAATCACGCACCATGCAGCCAGGCGTTTGTTGAGTTCGGACATCGTTTCAGTGGTCTCGATGGCACTGACCATCGGCCAGCCACCGCACTTTTTAAGCGCAAGCGTCATCAGGAACGATGCCCCCGAATAAGGAACGAGAAACGGCGAGACAGAGCGCGTGTTGTCGGTGCAGCCGGGCAGTTGCTCGAACAGCAGCGCCACGTCGTCCGGCACGGTGAGCGCCTTCTGTACTTCGCGATACAAATTGGGCACGAAAGCGCCGTCGAGCAGTAGAAACAGGCGCCGTCCTGCGGCAAGTTCCGATTGATGCTTGATGAGGTGGTCTTGCCAGTCTGGGGCGAACGTATCGATGAGCATGATTTACTCGACCATGGTGAATGCTGTGCCGGATGCCAAAGCCTTCTTGAGGCACTCGACGCAAATTGCCTTAGGTAAGGCGGGAAATGGATAGTTCAGCCGCGCCGGTCCGGTGAAGTCCTTCATCCCCGCATGAATCGTCAGTTTCCCGGGGCACTGCACCGTGATATTCCCGCCCGCGATCGTGATGTTCGCGCCGCCCGCTGTCGACAGGCTGATCGACTTCGCCGCGGCCCAATCGATGTGCGCGTTGGCACTGATGACGTTGACTTCGTCGCGCGCCTGCACCGTCAAGGTCGCGGCCTGCGCTTGCACGTCGATATCGTCCTGCGCCGCAATCAGCTGCAGCCCGACGACATCGTCGGCTGGCTTGACTGCGCCGCCAAGGATGCCAATCGCCTGCTTTGCATGCAGGCGCAATTGGCCGCCAGTCGAAAATTGGGTATCGCCGCCGCTGATGACGGCGATGGCGTCGTCGGCGGCGATCTGCATGTCCTGCCCGGCGACGGCGGCCAACCCGCCTTGCGCGGACACCGCGATCATCGGCTGTGCCAGGTGCGGCACACGAATGATTTCCACACCGCTGCCCTCCTCCGGCTCCACAATGTCGCGCCCGTCCCGGTCGACCATGCCAGCCAAGCTCGTCGCGAGTGACTTCAACGGCGCCGCGGCATCGTCCATCACACTTGCGCCTGGCTTCACGGTTCCGGCGAACACTGCCAGTCCCACCGTCAGATGCGTCTTCGCCGCCTCGTGCATTTTTTCCGTCAGCTGCGTCGCCTGCTCCAGCATCGCGACGCCGGCAGAGTTCTCTCCCACCGGATCACGCATCGTCGTGTTATGCGTGATGCCATAACTGGTGATCAGCACGCCCTTCCCGCCACGCACCGCGCCATATGCATCCGTGCGCAACTCCGCGCCCAACCCGCGGAAGCTGCCGCGGTAGTTGTCCGCCGTGTGGATCAAATGCCCGAGGTTGAGTTCACTGCCAGCGCTGCTGCACTTGAGTTGCACGCGGCCTTGGGCATTGGTGTCGTCGAACAGCAGCTGGTTGTAGCCCCAGCCGCCAAACTCCTTGGTGCGGATGCCCCATTGCGCCGCGTTATTGCGGTGCCCGCCGCTGTCCGGTGACGCGCCATGCCACGCCGGGCTGTTGCCGCCGGAAGCGTTGCCTTGGCCATTGCGGGCGTGGTCAGTGGCCCGCTGGAACAGGTCGAGCGGCTTCTTTAGTGCCAGCTTGCCGCCGGGTGTGGCGTAATTGCCGCCTTCTCCCTGGCCGTTGTACAGCGCGCCGATGATGACGGGCCGGTCGATATTGTTTTCCATGAACTCGACCAGCACTTCCTGGCCGATGCGCGGCAGGAACTGCGCTTTGCTGCCGCCAGCAGCGCGTTGCGCGACGCGCACCCAGCAGCTGGCCGTGTCATCCTGCCAGTGGAACCGGATGCGCACGCGGCCGAGCCGGTCGCAATGGAGTTCTCTGGCGCCATTGGGCCGCGTGATGCCGCCCGGCCCGACCACGATCGCCGTCTGTGCGCCATATGCGGTCGGCTTCGGATGGCGCCCGACTTCGGCATCCGGCAATTGCGCGCGCCACGGCCGCAGGGCGGGGATGGCTTCGAAACAATTGGCGTAGCCCGATTCAAGGGCCTGCTTGCGCATCCCCGCCAGCAGCTCGGCGTCATGCAGCGGCAGCAGGTTCTCGATCTCGTCGACATCGTCCATTAGCGGGCCAAACAGTTCGGCCAGCGCCTGCTGCGCCTTGGGCGGAAAATTGTTGATGCCCATACTGACAACGCGCGTGACCATCACATCGACTTTGGGGCTGTACCGTTTCATCGGCAAGCCGGTCACGATCATGCGCGTGCCGGCGCGCAAGGTGCGCACGGTCGAGCGGCCGCGCCACATCAGGGCACGCGCTTCCAGCGTTTCCATGTGGATGTCGGCGTAGCGGCGCGCCTGCTCATCGTTGGTGTAAGCGTACGCGCCCGGATTGTCGAACACTTCCATCTCGGTCGTGCTGCGGCCGTTCTTGAACAGCCCTGGCGACGTGGCCGTCACGGGGTAGCGCGATTTGTAGTTGGTACTCAGAACGGTAACCGGTCGAAATCATGTTCCGCTCGACATGCATGGCCTGCACCGTGTCGTGCGCTTCGCCGGGACGCGCCCCGTGAAAACGCACGCCGTCGCTGCGCGCGCTGCTGGGGTCGTACGGTACGGCAAACAGTTCCGTACTGTCGGAAAAAATCACACAGCACGGGCCGAATTCACCCTGCTCGAAACGCCAGCACAGGCCTTCCTCGGTCAGCAGGCGCCGGATGAAATCGAAGTCGGACTCGCGGTACTGGCAGCAATAACTGCGCTCGACCGCCTTTTCCATGTACCGATACGTCTCGCTGGTCCACCTCCAGCGCGCATCGGGTTGATAGGGCCAGAAGACCTCGTCGATGATTTGCACCACCGTCTTGTTTTCCCACACGCGGCAATTGCGTATTTGCTCGAGCTTCCACATCCACGGCGCGATGCGCAGGCAGAAGCGGGCAAAGCCGCCGTCGCATGACAACAGCGACGCCTCCGTGATGAAACCGCTGAAAGTGCTGCGGGTGCCGTCGGGCAGGCTGATCAGCAAGCTCGCAGGCTCGTTCAGCAGTGACGTCAGCGGGATAAAAGCATTGGTCGACAGCGCAATGACAGTACGTGCGCCCAGTTCCTGGATGGCGTCCTCGGCCGTGAACGCTTCGACCAGCACGTCGGTCGACTGGGCGTCGCCGATACGCAATTCATACAGGCGCGTCGCACTGGAAAAGAGGATGAGTGACTGGATAACCTGCCCGATGTCGACGAGGTTCATGGCGGCGCTTCCCTTGCTCAGTGGAATGGTTCGTTCACGATAGCGGAGCGTGCGGATGGTCCAGCACAGCCTGCCTGGTCATTGCGCCAGGTCAATCAGGCGTGTTGCTTTCCTGCGAGTCCGACCGGGGTCATTCCCATGGTAAATTGCTGCCTGCATGCGGCGACTGGCCCGTGCAGCCTGTGTTTACGAGCTCATGAGGATCGAATGAAATTACGTTTGCTGATGTTGGGTACGGCGCTGGTCGCCAGCGGTGCGATCGCGGCGCCGCGTGGCTTTACGGTAGAAGATATGGTCGGCATGGAACGTGTGGGCACCCCGGCTGTGTCGCCGGACGCCACGCGTGTTATTTATACAGTGCGCGAGACCGATCTCGCCAAGAACCGCGGCCACACCGAACTGTGGATGGTCGATTTGCGTGCAGCAAAACCGGTGCCGCAACGGCTGACCAGCAATACCGCCAGCAGCAGCGACCCGGAATGGTCGGCCAGCGGCGATGCGGTCTATTTCCTGTCGAGCCGCTCGGGCACGTCGCAGGTCTGGCGCCTGCCAATCAATGGCGGCGAAGCGACGCGCGTGACCGACCTGGCGCTCGACGTCGACAACTTCCGCATCGCGCCAAACGGCGAGCGCATCGCGCTGTCCATGGCGGTGTTCCGCGATTGCGCCGACCTGGCCTGCACCAAAGCGCGCGTCGATAAAGACGAACACGACAAAACCAAGGGCAAGGTCTACGACCGCCTGTTCGTGCGCCACTGGGACACCTGGTCCGATGGCCGCAATGCCGTGCTGTTCTCGGCGCCGATCGACAGCAGCGGACGCGTCAGCGCCGCGCCAACCAGCCTGACCGGTTCGCTCGACGGCGATGTGCCATCGAAACCGTTTGGCGACAAGGAAGAATATCGCTTCAGTCCCGACGGCAAGACCATCGTATTTTCCGTGCGCATCGCCGGCAAGACCGAAGCGTGGTCGACCAATTTCGACCTGTACAGCGTGCCTGCCGCCGGCGGCGCGGCCCCGCGCGACCTGACGCCGGACAATCCAGCCTGGGACACCAAGGCAACGTACTCACCTGACGGCCGCACCATTGCTTATCTGGCGATGGCCAGGCCCGGCTTTGAAGCGGACCGGTACCAGATCATGCTGATGGATGTAGCCACCGGCGCCAAGCGCAAGCTGGCTGAAAGCTGGGACCGCTCGCCAGGCAGCATCGCCTGGAGCGGCGACGGCAAATCGATCATTGCCGACGCGGAAGACGTGGGCAATATCCGCCTGTTCTCCATCGACGCCGCCAGCGGCAAAGTCCGGGCGCTGACCGACAAAGGCTCGATCGGCGGCTTCGATGTGCGCCGCGATACGGTTGTGTACGCGCTGTCGGACCTGCAATCGGGCGCGCAATTGTTCAGCCAAAAACTGGGCGGTGGCAAGGCTGTGCAGCTGACACACCAGAATGCCGACAAGCTCGCTGACGTGAAGTTCGGCGACTACGAGCAGTTTTCGTTCAAGGGCGCCAATGGCGATACGGTGTATGGCTACGTGACGAAACCATGGAATGCGGCGCCGGGCGGCAAGTATCCGATCGCCTTCCTGGTCCACGGCGGCCCGCAAGGCAGTTTCGGCAATGGCTGGAGCTACCGCTGGAACCCGCAGGTGTACGCGGGCGCAGGCTATGCCACCGTGTTCATCGACTTCCACGGGTCGACCGGCTACGGCCAGAAATTCACCGACAGCATCAGCGGTGACTGGGGCGGCAAGCCTTTGGAAGATCTGCAGAAAGGACTCGCCG
>Ga0265780_10010136_pt1 | contig 11257 bp, 13 predicted proteins | sample P1T30metagenome_FD_192432 | JGI IMG/M metagenome (GOLD analysis project Ga0265780, IMG submission 192432) | Plant litter microbial communities from East Loma Ridge, Irvine, California - P1 T30 | ecosystem: Environmental > Terrestrial > Plant litter > Unclassified | place: USA: California... | reverse complement strand
CACGCGTCGTGGCTTAAGATGTCCGTGCGCAACATCAACGAGCCTGACGCCTCGGTCTGCATCATCTGCACAAACACATTTGAGGAGATCCCTTGTATCGTACCGAATGTCTGCGAGCACCAGTACCACTTCGAGTGTCTCAGCTCATGGCAGTCTCGCCTGAAGGTCCTTGGCCAGCTCAATGTCGAGTGCTGTTACTGCCGGAAGATGATCGCTGAGGGGCCGAAAATGGTCGAAGAAAACAAGCAAGTGAGCCGTAATCGCAAGCTTCCGTTCTGAACCTTGGAACATCGTCGCAAGGAGGCGCGTAGTCATGCGAAGTGGATGGCGAAGTATAAGGGTTCGTGTGTGGAAGCTGAGGCTTTTGTGGCGAAGCTTTTGGCGCGAGAACTAGAGATTTTGATGGATGGGTAGAGTGTAGATTGGGGTGGACTTCTTATGTAACAGTGTGCTGAATTCATTTCAAGGCTGTAAATACTGCTGCTTGTCGTGAGCTCCCCCCTTACGCTCCCTCACTCCACCACACCCCCTACCTAACCCATCCATCTCACTCCCCACAGCCCCCACTTCCTCATCCAACCCCTCTTACAACGTACGGTGGGCGAATATTTGACATACGAAGCTACTGCACAGGGGTACAGCTGTGGTTTTAATTCGACATATGCAGTAATATAAGCAGACTAATTGAACGCGAAGCGATCTTAGCTGTGGCTGGATAGCTTCGTATATCAAATATTCACCCACCGTACGTTGTAGTACCTCTGCAGCACTTCGCTCGCCAAGTCTCTTCTGGCCTGTCTTGATGTCTTAATTCTTCAGTGGTATCGTGTGGGTACTGTAGTACGACGTGTAATGCATCATGACCTAGATAAAGGTCTTGGAAATAGTGGGATGGGTATGTGCGTGCGTGCGCTGTGGGGGTGGGGTAGAGGAGGGGATGTGAGGGTGTGATAGGGGAGGGGATGGAAGAGGGGGAGGGAGGCGGGGTGGGATGGATAGTTTGATTGTGGAAGGGACTGGCTCAATACTATTGCGTTTGAAATGATGCGCGTTGTTTGTCAAGGGGCGATGGATTGGCTTCTATTTTACTTGTTATGTTAAAATGCTAGGTATGCCTGCCAATATAGCTGGAACAAACGAATAAATACACGATCTAATTGATCATAGTCCTAGCACCTTCCTGGGAGAAACATGAAGACGATTGTTTGAGCTCGAAATGAGCATATACAGACCCTCAGGTCATGGAGAGATGGAGCCGCGGAGAAATGTAGTCGCGGGGAAATGTACTCGTAGAGAAATGAACTTGTAGAGAAATATACTTGTGGAGAAATGTACTTGTAAACAAAACAACCGCTACTAAATGTTAGCATGATCTTTCAACTCAGAGAGTGATGATCAATACTTGCCAAACGGACCTTTACATAGTAGAAGGTTGGAATTTTGAAGCATTACCAGCTTCAAATCGGCTTGGTGATGTCTAACGTGCGTGTCGTATGATTAGGTGAATGCATATGGTCGCAGTGCAAATGATGTTCTTCATGTGGCTTTCTATAGTTAGTAACGCCCGCGGAATTACTGGTCTGCAATATCGAAATCAAGCTGCTCGCTGTAGTGTGTTATCGTGCTTTGACATGTCGTGTGTGCGTGCTTGCTCGTGTGTGAATGCATAAAGCGGCTAAATCTCTCAGGCGAGTAGTGAGTAATCATGAGATCCTGATGCCGTTTTCATGGCTAGTTGAGCGGGAGTAGGGAACACGATAAATTTAGTCTGGTACTGCCACTTTATCGTAGTGTGGGGGCTGGGATGAGTCGAGTGGTAAACCTCAAGCCACATAGTGAGTTCGAGGCCATGCAGCAATACTCAACTCTTACCGGGCAGTTCCCGTGTGTGACTGCATTCAGGTGGTACGATCTCCACTTCTCGTGTCATCGGAAGTTGTTACACGGTGGTATTGGTATTTGCCCAGTACGACCGCAAGGGTGCAGGGATCTGTGTGTTGTGTGTGGTCTGGAACGTCGTGCATTATCGAGACCTCGATGTGCTGTGTAAGTAATTTACTCGTTGAGACTTTTAGCAACATTCGACACTAGCGCAAGTAGTCACTTCTTCATTGGGATGTCCGCTGCTGCTAAATCTAGCCAAAACATTCACGGTGTGGTATATATCAAGATATCACCAACTATATCCGAAGAGCATTGGCCATTACGCACCGCATGAGTGTCCACGAGCTCTGCGAAGTCACGACGCATCTCACTGTTATTCGAAGACCGTTGAACACATCACATCGGATACGTGCATGCTATAGTGCCGCATCTCAAATCCCCGTAAGACATCACTTCCGATGTTCAGAACCAAGGATATTAGCGCCGCGGCCAACCAGCCCAGATGCCAACCTATCCTCGCGTCACCTCCAACGCAGATAATTGCAACCAGACAGCCAATAACACTATGCATTTCGGTTGCACATCTGTCGCGACCCGTTCGCACAGCTGCCATGATTGTTTGCTTTAACTCCATGCCCAAAAAACGCCCAAAAAATCACTCTTCCTCATGACGCCGGTGCCGATCAACGGGATTGATGAAAGCCCAGAACGTGTATATGAAGTCGAGTCGCGAGGCTAGGCAAGTGTGCTCTGGAGCAAAATTCATGCTAGGATCGGTCACTATCAACCTCGAGATGCCATGCGGACGCACGACGTTCGTATCGGATGTGCGACCAGGCCTGAACGGATCGTGCTGCAAATGGACGTTCGTTACGGATGTTCTTCTCGAAGGGAGCAAGCTTCCGCCCACAGCTACGGCTTCCAGGCTTCTTGCTGTTCACACATAGACTACGAACCCACGCAACCGCGAGTTTCCCACGCCGTCGCGTTCGAGCAAGCGCTGATGTTCCAAGATGCGGTGTCATTGTGATCCACGGCAAAGCCGGGACCTAAAATTTTGATCTTAGCATACGTGGACGCTCACATTTCCAATCGAACGGTCGAGAAGTCTACTATAAGTATGAATTACCTCGCCTTTGTTAACGTTTCTCACTTTTCGCTCCCAAGCAAGAAGTACTGACCCGTCAAGTCAGACTTCGGACCGTCTACACAACATCATTATCCTTCACTCGACTGGCGGTAAACATCACCATGTGGCCAACTCTACGACCACGACGCCGCAGATCTGTGAGTCCATCTTACTACGGCGGTTACCACTTGGACATGTATCGTTACCCAAACTACGATGCCATGCCAGTCGCATTTTCGAGCCCCTACAGCTACGGCATGGAAGCCTATGGCCTCGGAGTAGACAGCTTTGGCGTACCCGGTATGACAGCAAGCTTAAGCCAAGTCGAACAGGCTGCAAGAGACCACGTGAGCGCACAAGCAGAAATGGACAAGGCCAAGGAAAAGTTCGACGAGGCGAAGAAGAAACTTGAGGACTGCGAGAAGAAGGTGAAGCAGGCAGAGGACAAATTGAATTATGCCAAGGCTTTAGCAAGTAGAGGCTATATGGGCTAGTAACAAGCAGTGCCGAAAACAGTGACGGGGCGAGGAAGGAACCGAATCATTTGCATGCATGCATCATCTGGCGTTTTAGCGAGGCTTAGCTGCGTTGTTGGATACGACGTGGGACATAGTTCACGGGACATTTCCGATGGGCTGGGATGTTTGCTACACAGTTGTCGCTTTGCTATCGCGGGCAGCCCGTTGTCAGCACGAAGTCGCTGTTCTTAACGTTACCAGAAGCACGTTTTCATATTTACAATCGCTTCCAGCACCAATACACAGCTGGATGACTATATCGTCAGTAGCCTTCTACCACAGATCAATGCCGCCTGTTTCACATACCTCGATACTTCAAAACGTAGTTGATGGCGTTATTGACCAGTGCGTGGCGTTCACTGGCAACACGTATTGTGTTATTCGTGACAGCACACTCAATACTTCACAGCAAAATATGGTCCTTGTCTCCGGCCACGACTTGCTCAGGTTCGAAAGCACGTGTCAAATCCGATCGCGACAATGCCTCCGTCACCAGTGTTGTTCGGTCCCGTCGTTCGAAAGAATGACGCGCCGGACAGCATCGAGCAGAGACAACAAGACGTCGAACGTCCCAAGCAACAACACCAGACTACATAGCCTCTACGACACCCATCCTAACACATGTCCACACCGACATTCCCCGCATCACCGATAATGCCCCACAATGCGCCTGAATCATCTGCTGCCGGGCCGTCTGGAGACGTTCCTGACATACGATCTCTCCAGAGAAGCTATAGCAATCTATCTCAAGCTACCACTCTGGTTGGGTCTGAGTCTGATGACGACGATAACGTGGAACAGCCCGTACGGACCTCCGGAGATCCATCTGAACCTCATCATCGCAATGGCGAAGGACGTCACGGTGGCAGTCCCCGGGAAGAGGCTGATGTAGACGCTGGAGAGAACAGGAGTCCAACTATGGTGATACGGCGTACCCATTATGGTCCCGCTATGAGGGTATATGAGCGGATGGTGAGTAGCACTCCGCAAAGGGAGAGTAGTGCTCCAGAAAGGAAGGCTAGCGATCATGAGGCAATGAAGCAGGAAGCGCAAGGACTATCGGATGTAGGGCAGTGGGAGAAAGCGGATCGTTTGTATAGCCCCATATTTTGAGAGGATGCATGGTTAGGAACGGGTCTAGAGAGGGAATCCGGAACTAGAAAAAGGTCACCCTTATGAGCCTCCAGCAGCCAGAAACTCTTCGTTTCCGAAATTGCAGTCGTTTCATGACTTGTTCTCTTCTCCTTGCGGGCCCTCGGCGGTTCGTGCAGTTGTACTATTCACAGGTGCCAGAGCATTTCGCGCCCGGCAATTGTGAATAGTGCATGTTCGATGTGATGGTTTCCGCTGGGAAGCGCATGAAGTATGCGTAAGGCGTCCTTGGAATTCACCAAGCAACATATCCATCGTGATCATGGAATTTGTGCTGCCATCAAAACCCTCAGTTCCGCTTCGCAGACATTCTCCTTTCTGAACACATATACCTCTTCTTGTAAGCATGAAGAAAGTCAACTCTCTCAAGTCCATGTCAAGACTCAACGGTCGCGCTTGGAGTCCCGTCCGTTTCCCACGCGATGAGCCATTCTCGCGCTCGAATTCCACGCCGTCGATGCCAGCCGTCGCAGAAGCAGCTCGGTCCGCCAGAACTGAGATAACGCCCCTAGAGCCGCAGAGCAACGGTAAGTACTATGTTTGGAATCCTTTGTATCGTGCTGAAGATCGCTAGCTTTGGCGTTCGAGCCCGTACCTGAGCACCACGAGAGTCATGCTGGACCGTACGGAGTGGAAATGCCGCTCGATTGGGACTTCATCGTTGGGACCACCGAAGTGAAAGTCAATGATAAAGGTGGCGCACCATCGGAAGGTGCGCAGAAGAATAAGCCTGATTTTGGCCAGTCGTGAGATGCAGATAGCAGAGCGTTTACTCGTAATAGTCTGAATCTTCAGTGCCGTTGGCGTGCGTAAGGCCAATCTTGGACGTGCAAGTGACTGTGATGTCATTATTTTGCAATGCAGAGGACGTCGAAACGGTGAACGCGCTCCATGACCCACTGACACTAGTCCAGGAATGGTAAGGACGATTTAGGACGCGACGCGCAATTTTCGACTGCGCCGGCTCGTCCCCATTGCACGGAACTCGACAGACGATCTTGAAGGCCACTGCGAGGGCTCTTGGTGCTCTTGGTATGTGAGTCTTCTCCAATTCGCAGTAGGAGGTAGGAGTCCGGTCCGAATCTATCGTTTCTTCTCCACCACCATTTCGAACTCGCGCTCAAGCATCACACCCTCGCGATCGGTGTCGTCGAACAAGCTGGATGTGCTGGTATGCTCGTCTTCCTTGCTTCCTACTGTCATCATTCCCTGCCAATCGGGTGACACTTTCTCATTCTTTTTCCGACCTCCGGAAGTAACAGTCACTGTGACCTGTCCAATTGTATCTGACGGGACGAGTTTCAATTCCAATCCTCTTGATGACGGGTCACTATTGGACTTGTCTGCTGTCGACTGCTCGGATTCCTGTATCTGTGGGTAGGAGAGGCCACTCCCTCCAGCTGCGAGAACCTGTTTGATACGTGGAACACTTGCGGTAACGAGTGACAGACTTGTGACTGCCCTGTCCACTATCAGTACTCGAAAATGCCTGAATTGAGGTGTACTCACTGGCTCAAAACCACGAATTCAACTGCATCATCTACCACAAGTCAGCAACAGCAAGAGTCATGGCGACTCTTCAGCTTACGAGTTGGGTCTTCACTCGAAACCGCTTTGATGACGGCCCAAATTTGCGAGCCGGCGATTGTGCAGACGCTGCGATGGTCAGATGTTGCTGTCTTCACACCGCATGTACGTACATTGCTCTCGAACCAAACAGCAACAAAGCGGTGGACCGCTTCCCCTTATCAAGCGACAGGGCGAGTAGCGTTGGAAAGAGCCAAATGGCGAGAACAAAATCCGTGACAATGTTGCCGGCGATGACCACAATCAAGGGCTCGCTGCTACTGCAACGACGTGTTGATGATCCCCATTCTGTTGCATCACCGCATCGAAAAGCTATCGCAAACACTGATAACAGAGTCCAGACGCAAATCATAGCAAGGCCGCCTGCCTCGGCCCTCCGAGTCTGAGCTGCTACGCGCTCGATCAGGAAGCCAGAAGACAGCTTCGCGAAACATTGGGCGAAGATCTCTAGTAACTGCGCAGCGAGCATCGCCTGTGACACAGATCAGCTATGGACGAGTGGAAAGTCTCGTGTAGGAATTACCCTTGAGAAGAGCCCAGTGTTGTTCGCATCAAGATTGGATACGTTTTTTCCCAGCCCTGCCTTGACAGCATACTGCCAGGCCACGGTCGTACCAATATACACGGTCTAAAAAACCCAGATAAGCGACGGTCCGTAAAGTTAATCTCGCGTTCTTACATTTGCAGCTAGTATCGCTGCGTCGTCCTTTCCAAACCTGACCTTGTTAATCCAGGTGCCTCTTACGAATCGCGCTACAAGAATGCCCAAAGTAAAGACTGTCCATGAGTACAAAGATACAAGCACAAACCCGCCTCTTGTCGTCTCAGCATTCCGCACAGAACCGCTGGAGTCCATCATTGCGAGATACATGAACCACTTGCTCCATTGAATGCCAGAAAAAGTGGATTCTTGGTTAGCTTTTGGGACTTTCGCACCATCGCATGGAGCGAGTTCCGATGCGTCGCTGATCTTCGTCGCTGTGCCCGTGCTCCCCTGTCCACGCCCCCGGTACGTTTCGGCCTCCAGAGGCTCTATGCTTACGGACCTCGAGTCGTCTTCGGCGTCATGAAATGCTTTTCGGCATGGTAGCGAACAATTCCCTCGCTTCTGTCTTCACTGTACCGCACTGTGGCGTTGACACGGCAGCCGGTACTTCTTCCGCGCGCATTAGAGTCGCATCTTACAGCACCAACATCAATCTAAAGGAATCATCATTGTCTCGCCATGAGGTTTGCACCAATAAGAACACCCCAGTCTCATCTCCTGTTCAGACGAGGGATCGATAGCCAACATTATTCGGCAGCTGAAAAGGCAAGCTGTTGATACCTGCTCGCGTTTCGCTTTGCAGATGCCAGGCAGAGTGCGGGCCGTGTGCTGCATCGGAGCCGTATCCGCGAAGCTCGCCTAAGCGATATCAAGGCAAGTCGCCCAGACTGAACGCGCGGGAACCATGCGGGCGGTGCGGTATGGCTGAGCCTATTTGCTGGAGCCCGCACGCCAGGACCCTTGACGTGGGTCACTAAGGGTTCCAATCAGTAATATGACCTCGGGAACAGTATCTTTTTATGAGGCCTGCACAAGAGCGGAAGAGAACGCCGGTCTCTCCCACGCTTCAGATGAGCCTAATTGGCGGAGTATGTTCACATCGAGTCAAGGCCAGCATGTGCTGCTGCCGCATGCGCATGCCTGACCGTGGCCATGCATCTCAAGAAGCAGAGCACCAATCGTTTCCACATCTCGTGTCGCACAGTGCCTGGTCGATCAGCATCCCTTTTCTCCCCAAGTGCGCGGGGTCAATAGCTGTTCTCTCCCACAAACTTTCCCTCGTGGCATAGTCGGTCACACCGAACGTCTACCCAATCAATGGCGGACATTAACAAGTACAAGACAACAGATCTGGACGTTGTCGAGCGTGGATCAGGCAATGGCGAAAAAGATGGACCTCCAGCGGGAATGCAGGTCGTGGGTGAACATCAACCCAGTGGGCTCGAGGCAAGCACAATGCGACTCCAGTGTTGGGAATCTTCAGCTAACGATAATTCAGCGTTACATCAATCTAGCAGCTGTTGTGAACTTTGGCGTCATCATTCTAGCGTCTTGGGAATCGTTCGCCGTTAGTAAGTATATATGCACGAAGTGCATGTGAGATATACACTGACTTCGTACCTACAAATCTCGCAGCTTTCCAATTTGCTTTGGTAAACGGCGGTCCAGCATCAATATTCTACGGTTCTCTTCTCGCCGGATCTGGTGCCTGTGCAGTAGGCTTTTCGCTGGCAGAGCTTGCTTCGATGTAAGATTGTTCATCGACAACTAAACCAAGCCTGACCCAAAAAGAATAGTGATCCAACCGTTGGAGCACAGTATCGATGGTCAGCGCACTTCGCGCCCGCTGCACCCAGGTTCTGGGGACTTTTGCAAGGTAAAAAGAGATCCGTGGTCGTCGACAGCCTGATCTAACTATCGACACAGGATGGATCACCACCGCAGCATGGTGCTTCGCTTGCAGCGGACCTCCCTCGATCCTTGCCAACGTGATCACTTCGCTCGTGATCTTCAACAACGAAAACTACGTCCCAGAACGCTGGCATACGAGCTTGATCATGATAGCCGTGATGCTGGTTCCCTTTACCTTCAATCTCTGGTTCCGAAAGGTCCTTGATACATTCGAAATGACTGGCGGAATTATTCACATCGGTCTCTTTATCGTGTTCATCGTCGTGCTTATCGTTTTTGGACCGCGCAGCGACACTGATTTTGTGTTTAAAACACTGATCTGGAAGGAGTCTGGTTGGGAAAGCCCAGGTGTTTCTTGGGGGTTGGGCTTGCTTAGCATGACTTTCTCAGTCACAGGCGCTGATAGTGTGCTCCACATGTGTAAGTGATCCTTATTTCAAGGAGAGAGCTATCTAACATCGTGCTAGGCGACGAAGTCAAAAAGGTCCGCACTCGAGTACCGCGCAGCATCATCATTGCTTGCGTTGCCAACTCCATCATGCTGATTATCTTTGCGACGGTACTGCTCTTCTATATGGGTCCATTGGACGACGTTATCGCCACACCGCTACCAATTGTCTGGATCATCTACGGTATCACGGGATCGAAGGTGGCTGCAAACGTCATGATCATAATGATCGCTGTACTCATCTTCCTTGCACTCTTCAACATCTTCGCATCTGTATCCCGTCTGGTTTGGGTCTTCGCGCGCGACAATGGCTTGCCATTCTCAAGCTTCTTCGCATACGTGAGTATTTCCGATCGTCTGGCGGAACGTCACTGATATAATCCGTAGGTTCATCCGACACTCCGCCTGCCAGTGAACGCTCTACTACTAGTTGGATCCATTGTCACGTGCCTATCGCTCATCTACATCGCGAGCGCAACAGCCTTCAATGCGCTCATCTCTCTGCAAGCCCTCGCTTTACACATATCGTACTTCTTTCCAATCCTGTTCATCCTGATCAGGAAGATCCGCGGTCCCACGCCCCCCTACGGTCCATTCAGCATGGGCAAAGTCGGCATCCCCGTGAACACTTTCGCCTTGTGCTACATCTTCTATGTCGTACTCTGGATGCCGTTCCCGCAGATTCTGCCGGTCACCAAGGATAACATGAACTACGCTGGGCCGATCTTTGCGGCTGTTGTGATTGGCGCGTTGGTGCATTGGTTCCTTCGCGCGAGGAAGACATTTAAGATGCCGGTCATCAGGTACGAGTGAAGGCAGAAGAGGGGAACATCAGATGAAGGAAATGAAAAGAATGTAGGCATATAAGATCCGCGAGTCCGATAGCTGCATGCGCCGCAGCTATCTCGTTTTCAACATGTGCAACTTGGCAAGCACGCTGGACCAATCTTACTTGCCCGTTCAAACGCTCCTGGTGTGTAAACATTTCAATGACGAATGATAAAGCTCAGTAAACCTTCGTTGCAAGGACTTTGATTCAATGAGAAAGTTGCGAGTTTTACGAGGTAGGCGCAATTTACAACCTCGCCAATGGCGTCTGCTGATTGAACATGGGTGGTGACTGCCTCATGACGCCGCAATGGTAGTGCCTGCCAAAATATGTTGGAAGGGCCAACTGCAGACGAAGTACATCTTCGAGGCGAGACCCTACGTTGCGGAACAATACATCCCGCCTCCAAATACCTAATCCTTCTCGCATGTGCAGTAATCCTCCTTCATTCCAAACACCTCCAACCCACCATCCTCACATCACTAATGGCACAAACCCTCGCACCTCTCCCGCCACCTGGATTCTCCTTATTCCCCGACTACACAGCAACACAACCACACACATTCGTCTTCGAACAGACGCACTCCTGGCGAACCAAAAAGCCTACACACACCATTTCTTACGCCTCTTCAGACGTCAAGCCCAAGCCCACTGCACCGTACCTCGAGGTTTACGAGTATAGGCAGGGTGTCATCTTTCGGAACATGAAGGGCCGAGAAGCAATGTGCGTCGAGAAGTGAAGGCCCGGGTTTCTCAAGTCGTCGACATATCACGGCCTGCGCAGCGACGGGACAGAGCTGTGGTCCATGGCAACCGGGAATCATTTCAGAGGTCCCGAGTACAGTGTGCAGCAAGAGTGCCAACCAAACTACGACTCCATTTTTGCTAATGCACGGCCAGTCTTGTCTTTCCCTGATGGCAGCGCTGCGGCTAGCAAGCGCGTAAAGATACAGAAGAAAGTCAGCTGTGCAGACAAGGGTATCATTGTTGATGACCGGCTCCGCGCGACTATTTCAAGACACAAGAGGAAGGTTGGTATGCATGTGATTAATGTAGCCCAAGGAATGGATATTCTGATCGCGCTCGGACTCTCTTGGATTCGGGCAAAGCAAAGTGGCAGTGGGGGCAGTGGCGCAATAGCCGGAGGTGGTATTGTTTGCGCAGGCGGTAGTAGTTGCGGAGGGTGCTGAGCTTAGCATGCCTGTCACAATTACTTGTAGGATGCACTTGTTCATGAAATATTCCTGTTTGT
>Ga0265780_10010134_pt1 | contig 11259 bp, 21 predicted proteins | sample P1T30metagenome_FD_192432 | JGI IMG/M metagenome (GOLD analysis project Ga0265780, IMG submission 192432) | Plant litter microbial communities from East Loma Ridge, Irvine, California - P1 T30 | ecosystem: Environmental > Terrestrial > Plant litter > Unclassified | place: USA: California... | reverse complement strand
GACCTCGCGGGCAGTCACGATGGACAACGGTCATCCTAGTCACTCGGGTGTTCCAGGAGAAGGCCAGCCAAGCGAGCCTACCCCTCGCAATACCAACCCCCCATGCAGCAGAAGGGAAAAGAAGAGTGAAGAGGTTGGTAGAGGAAACAGGACTCACTCCAGTGCTCAGCACCTTGTCTGAAAACGTCAGCCACATCCTGAGTCAAGTAGTAGTGACTTACCGGTGATAATCACCTCCAGACCCATGAGCAGAGGGAATGAAAGTCTCTAGTTTTTCCTACCAATCAGCTCAAGTCCTATGGAGAGAGGGATGGACTCACGATAGTAGGAAACGTCATCTCAAATTCGACACAATGATAGGTAGTAGAAGTAAAGAGGTACGGGGGATGTATGTATAGATGGACAGACTATATACCGATACTGACTCTAGTACGGAATGAAGACGGACCGGCAAGTCACCGGTGAGTCCTGACCGGTTGTTGAATATCGGAAGATGTTTAGTCCGGAGTATCATTCTTCCGGTCAACCATATCCAACCGACTTAGGATCTCAACTTATAGCCTACATTCACCCTTGAACTAGCTCAAAACTCAGCTAAACTTACAATGGCATTCGCATCGAGATTACTCCCAGGGAAGGTGGTTGCTATTACTGGCTGCTCGACAGGAATAGGTCGAGCCGTCGCTATCGGTACGTACTTTCTAGACTCGTCTATAGCTTTCAAATCTGATCAATAGGGTGTGCTCAGAATGGAGCGAATATGGTCTTGCACCACTTTGGAGACTCTACTTTGAGCGATGTCAAAGAACTTGAGAAGGAATGCGTGGCTGCTGGAGCTAAAACAGTTGTTGTTGCTGGGGATATCGCCAAGCCGGAGACTGCCAAAGATGTGAGTCTATCTACTTGACATCTGTATATTGCGTTTGGAGGTGTCTATGCCGTTGCAAATCACTCTATCCCCAGTAGATTTCAGAGAAAACCGGATGGATATGCACCTCTCGAGTACCCCTTGATTCCTACATCTTTTCCCATCACACCGACCCGAACTGACCCGTAGATCATCTCCGCTGCGGTCTCGTCATTCCAAAGACTCGACGTCTTAATCTCCAACGCTGGTATCTGCCCATTCCACACCTTCCTCGACCTTCCTCACTCCTTATGGCGACAAGTCCAAGAAGTGAACCTAAACGGAGCATTCTACGTCGTCCAAGCAGCCGCCAACCAAATGGCTAAACAAGAGATAAACGAAGCAACAGGGCAGAGGGGGAGTATAGTGGCTATATCTTCCATTTCCGCCTTGATGGGTGGTGGGGAACAATGTCATTATACGCCGACTAAAGCTGGAATCAAGAGTTTGATGGAGAGTACTGCTATTGCTTTGGGGCCGCTTGGGATTAGGTGTAACTCGGTTCTACCAGGTGAGTAACAGCGAGGGCCGTAGATCTGAGCGTGGCATAACACGACTGTCGCCCAAACTGATAATATCCACTGCTCTTCGTTTACATGTTCTTTCTTTGGACCTGAACCTCGCTAATAACAGGAACGATCCTGACAAACATCAATAAAGAAGACCTAGCCGACGCAACGAAGAAAGCAGACCAAGAACGCCGAGTCCCATTAGGTAGACTAGGTCAACCAGAAGATCTAGCCGGACCTTGTATTTTCTTCGCGAGTGACATGGCTAAGTATGTAAATGGGGCTAGTTTATTGGTTGATGGGGGTATGGCTATCTCGCTGCAATAGCTGAAATGAGGGACGTAAACGAGTTGTACGGGGTTTCCGGGAAAGGGAACGACCAGATCGGTGCGAATTGGGAACGTAGCGATTTTGGAAATAGATTAGTTGCATGAAGTACAGAATAATCGGAGCTCAGAGCTAGCTAGACTTTATGGAGTGGAACTATTAAACCCTTTCCACCGGCCGACCGTCGACGTGTTCATTGACATTCGGTATAATCATCTATCATACCTGTTGGCACCTGATAATCGGGTAAACACATCTCCACGTCTTCCCCCTTGACATCGGAAAAGACTGCTCGGTACTCCCTGTCCAATACTTGTCGGAAGTCGTCGTACACACCCTCTCGTCGCATCTTGCTTCGAGCCAGATCTGCCGAGCCACCGAGGACCGCCGCCACGTTGAGGATTTTGGAATCCCAGGAAACGAAAGACGACCAGGCAGAACCGTCTCGGCGGATGGATTCGGAAGATCCGTATGGGTTCTGCATCGCCGGAGCGTCCAACATGTTCTTGTACCAAGCCAGGCCGACTCCCTTATCGACCAGGATCGTGGGGAACGCGCCGTACGGAGTGATAACATCGAGCTCCTGGGTGGTCTGTCGAGCGATCGAAGGTATACCAGCATAAGAAATGTAACCGTCAATCTGGCCCGTGATAGAGTCGGTGATGTTGTTGACGGATGCGAAAAGACCAGCGTTCTGCCCCATTAAGACCGAGTTACAAGTTCGTACTCGTTCAGCATTGACGAATAATCTTTTGACGAGTGGATCGTCGTAGTAGGGCATCTGCAACACCTTCCACTGCTCGTGTGCCGAGAACCAGAAGCCCTCTTGTACAGTAATCGGTCCGATCGGGTTGCGGATGACGGGGAGCCCTGTGAAATTGGCCGCAATGGATTGAGAATAAGAGGTGTTCACGGTCGATCCCGAATACTCGACGGATCTAAGCTGCGGCCGTTTGACATTCCACAAGTCGTCTTTCTCCGCTGATGACAGATTCCCATAGAAGTAAAGCCACCATGTGACGAGTTCGCCTTCGTATGGGTCGTTCAAAGTATTACCCTCACCGGGCGAGCAGGTAATGTTCTGAGACGGATCAAAGGGAGATAGAGTTTGATTGAGAGAGGAAACTGCGCAGACGCTGCCGTTGCCAAGGTAGAACAGCTGTTTCAATCAGCGGGGACGACCCCTTGTAGCTCACCTCTTTGACGGTCGACTTTGTGTAATCTAGCCAGTCATTCCAGCCGGCGATCAAGTCATCCCAATGCGAGTTCTTTGAATCCTCCATTGCGCTTACTGCAGCATAAACCGACCAAAGCAATTCTCCGTTGTCGAGAGCAGGGATTCGGTTCACCCAGTCAGCCGAAGGCCGTATATTCGTCTCGTTGGAATAAAACCAAGGCAGTAGGCCCCCATAACCAGGAAAAGTAGCGTTGAATCGTTGATAGGTTGCCAGTTTGGTTCGCATTATGCTCGCGGCCTTTTCAGCCCCTTGGTAGTGATCCGTGGGACTGACGAAACGTCCGGCATACTCATCACCCGCCAGTGCTTTGGCGTAAATCATGATTTGAATAGCCTCCTTGCTGGCGGCGGAGAAGACGTGCTTTTCGGATACATTGTTTTGTCCAGTTACAGGATCAATCAAGGTACCATCGTATGTCATACCATTTTCGGTGTTGTAGCCGATATCGTTGGTGTGGAATTGTCCCTCCCAGTACATCATCTCCCACGCGTATGAATCGGGATCGGACAACACGTTCTCTTGGGTAAAGGTCGGCGAGAACCGGCATTGGGCATGTTCGTTTGACCATCTTTTGACCGGTGTGCTGATAATCGACGGCAAGAAGAAGAGGAGCAAGAGTCGTAAACTAACGACGGAGATCATCGTGTGGATGAGATGGGTGGGGAAGTTATTGCTGAAGATGGGGCAAGCGGGGTAAAATAACTGACGGCATGGAGAATTGGTTTCGGCTAAATAGTTTGGGAGCTCGGAGAGATGGCGGAGACCCACGTGTGAGATCGGCCGAGGATCCTTACTCGTCGGACAAACTGTACAATGCTTCTATACGTGAGAGGAAGAAAAAGTATTGAGCTAATAGTGTTAGCGTGTCATTATCCGGCGAATGACGTACAAAGGTATTGCTGCGCTCGACCGATTTTATCCGAGGGTTGCGTCTCGTCCAGGTCTTCCAACAGTGTGGCGGCTACAAAGCGTATCTTGGCGACGGCCGGCATGGAGTTCACAGCTTCAGTTTAGTGTCTCTGTGACTGTTCAGGGCAGGTGCTAGACTCACCGATCATCTCCAATGGTAGCGACTGGATCACTCGAAGCAGACCGGCGAGTATGTCATCCTTGGCGTCGTGCAAGTGGGATTTATTTGCGATTTCCGGATGTGCAAGCTTGAACAAGTATTCTTGGTGTTGTATCCCGGCAAACTTCACACAGAGCTAAGGTAAGCTTTTCATACGCAGGGTGGCGTACTTGTGTGATGTAAAGATTGGCTTGCTGTATGTAGAAGCCTCGTCTCGGGTCTTCCAGTGTCACTCGGGACCCTTGCGAAAAGTCGGGAATTTCGTTGAACAAGTCGTCTGGAAAGACGCTAGCTTGAGTTGGTCCGAACGCATTGCTCGAGAGTACCAGGTGAGCCGGGCAATCATCGAGGACATGACTGAGCTCGTCCAAAATAACAGAGAGCTCGGCTTGCCGCACAGCGATCCCGGAGCCTCCAGGGGGTTGCCCATAATCGAGCAAGCGTAGTGAATGTATCCGACCAGCAACTGTCATCAGTGGCTGTCCCTGACTTGGACTCACTCCTCCATATCCTCGTAATCAACGCGAAACCTTCCATCAAGTGGTCGTCCCCACTGGGATCCAAAGGTCTAAAAAGCCTATGATCAGTAGTCTGCCGTTAAGGGTCCTCACTGAGAGCCAGGTTCTTGAGTCGTGATCAGTTGATCTGCCGGGAGCATGAAACCTTGTCCGTCTATCATAGCACCCGAGCGGTCTCCAGTATAAATCAACCACCATATACGCCTAAACATTTCCGCTTCAGCAGGAGCCCACTGGATGTACGTTTCTTCTCTATGGAGTTGAAGGGCGAGAGCGAGAGCCACGTTGATGCCTTGATACTGTCGACACATCATTAATTCACCAGACGTGTACGACACGAAGGCTAAGCTGATTGTCAGTGTCGAGCGTCGATCCAGATCCTTACCAATAAGTGATGAACAACCTGTTCATGGTAACGATGCGATACGGTTTTACCAGAAATGACCGAACAGCCGAGGCGCATGCCTCCACCATTGTCCTTCGTCCAGCTTTGTCCGTTGGGAAGAGCTGATGCGGCACCTGTACCGATACAAAGGCCACCAGCGCAAGTACCATCGCTACCCACTCTTCCTCTCCCGCTTTCTCCTCTCGTTTTCCCGCCAAATCTTGCATCAAGCCCGACCATGAAGGATACGGCACTATGCAAAAAACGTAGTCATGGAAGAATCCGAGGATGGTCATCAGCATCGTCCGAGGCAACACCTTGTCAAGAAGATTAGAGTTCTGGAAGGGGCCGGGCGGATACAACGGGGAGAGATCGACATCGGCGTAAAATGGAATGTGTGGCTCTTCGGATGATCAGCCCGTTATTGCTCTCTGCAAGATTGAAGCATACCCAATTGATTGGCAGCACCAGGCGAGATGGACTCGGCATCAATCCCACCGGAGCTAGGGATGATCGGTGGCCCAGTGGGACTCGGGCCTAGATTCGGTGTTGGTCTTCTATTTCTGATGGAGGGTTTCGGTCCTGGCCTTTTATTCTTATGTGTACTGATGCCTTTACATCAGCATACAATTAAGGAAGCCTGGCGTACATTCGACCTGAGTTCGATTACAAGACTCGCAAGCTACATGATCGCCCGCTCGGACGCATTTCGTCCTAAACTCAGCTGATGCAGCCAAAATAGCTTACTTTCTCGCTCGACAAGCTATCGCTCAGCAGTTGCGAGAAATCGTCAAACAAGGACTCACCATCACAGGAGACTGTCTTGTGAAGCAGACCGGGTTGGGCCACACTACTGCCGCCTGCACTTTCACTCATAGGTATGTTGATACAAGGTCAAAACGGCAAGATAGCAGAGGTTGTGCCGGATCCCGACGGCTTCTATCGCCCGACATTCAATCAATTGACACGTCATGGTCTTTCCGGTAGCGCTCTTTTCTAGCGTCAAACCATATGCATATGTTGGAGCAGTCCGACCAGGCCAAAAGTATGCCGAAGGGTCCAGAAAGCGCGTTTTGCATCACATCATAGCAATTGTGTGGATGCCCGATATTTCTACCCAAAACTACCTCGTCAAACGCTTCATCAAGTCTTTCAGGAAAAAGGCCGAATCCTTCGGTGTACGCTTCAATCCATTCTCTCTATCTACATGTGTGACGCCGAAGCAAGGTCCATAGCCGGCTGACCACTCGAGATTGCTGAGATTGTCAGCGAGCATAGTGCAATGTCAGACTCACTCCATCAAGGACCAAGCCATATATCCGATGATGGGAGTGCCCTCCTGTTTGGCCCTCACCAAGCTCGCCAAGTAGCCAGCGAAATAATCGCTTCGCTCAACATCGTTGATGATTTCTTTCATGGAGCGGCCGCTCTCATCCTGGGCAGCGTAGCCATTTTCGGTCACAAGGATGGACAATTGCTGGCCCAGACAATTGGCTTTGGCTTGGGCCCAGGTCTTGTCAATGTACTTGAGCAAAGCATAGAACCCCCATGGTACATTGTATGGGTGTCCGTTGTGCCCTCTTTTTCCGATGGGCTCACCGTCTCGCTCGGTTACATGCTCGACGTTTCCGAAGCAAGCAATGAATGGATCTGCCGAATCTAGAACCTTGCCTGTAGCCCATCGCGTCGAGTAGTGGTTGACACCAAAACTGGGATCAGACTACCAAAGCAGAGACACGAACACAAAAGACTGACAAATCAGATGATCCAGCGAGCAGTGCCTGCTCCTCTGCAGAAAAGGGCGGTAACGCATCGCCAGCGATCTCTCGAACGCGCTGGTTCCAACACCCCTTGTATATGGGATCGGCGTACTGAGGTCAGCCTCCACTGAGCTACACGACTTACCAGCCCAGCCATCAGGTCCAGTGATCGCTGAGCCGCATCGACCGCTTCTGGAGACTGATCAAATGGCTCGATCCATTCAAGATTCTTTTGTCAGCTTCTTCCTCAGCATGATTGTTACTCACAAGGGTAATTCCGATCTGACCTTTCTGCGACTCCTTGAACTCTTTTCGATACACATTGACTGCTCGTGCATGAGTGAGAAGCAACGTACGTGCCAGACTGATATAAGCTCGCTCCTTGGTGAATACATACGTCCAGCGATCAGTCGACATATCGAAGGTGTCCTTGCGCAGGACGCCCGCGGTAAGCATCGTGAAGACTTGGGGCTATCATCAGTGCAGCTCTCAAGTGTTTCTTACCTCATTATGAGTGATCCAGTGTTTGACCCTATCCCCAAACGCCGTGAAACAGATTCTAGCGTAATGCTCATAATCGAGGTACAGTTCCTCCTCTTGAGTCCCCGGCAAGAAGCCTCCATAACGCTTGTCGATCCCGGCTGGTACATCCCAATGGAACAAAGTAACCATTGGCGTGATGCTTGCTTCGAGCAGAGCATCAATCTAAGATTAGCCATCCGTTGGAAAGAAACGACGTACAAGAGTCGAATAATAGTCCAAGCCAGCTTGATTGACGGGATCGTGCCGTCCTCCTAAAGGAATCACTCTCGACCATGATATGGAGAACCGATAGGTGTTTGCTCCATAAAGTTGAAGCAAATCGACATCCTCCCTCCAGCGGTCAAACGAAGCACAGCCTTCATTCCCATTGTCTTTCCCAACTAGAGCCTCGTCCCAGACGCTGAGTCCACGTCCGCCCTTATCATACCCTCCTTCAATCTGATATGCGGCAGACGCGTAGCCGTGCAGGAAGTCTTGTCCTAATATTCCCCGTTCAATGTCTATCGTCATCGCGTTTGGTTTATTGAAGTTGAGTGTGAACGTCAAGATGCGCCAGGACTGCCCGTAAATAACACAGTCGGCGAGCCTGACGCATCATCGGGGAGCGCCATGGGTGGATTACGGAGGATCGTGAGGAGCACAGAAACGGTGCAGACAGACGAGATCGTCCGCTGGAGCCAATGTGCTGCCAATTCCCCCTCCTCGGCCCTGCGGGTAGTGTGGTTCATTCCTTGAGATCGTCCGACAATTGCGCCGAGCACAACATGCAGTAGCCGAGTTACCGGGTATTTCTGGTCATATCGGCCCGGGCGTGGCACCGAGGCTTGCATGCCCACCCGCGGACCGCATGCAATGAGGCTCAAAGAGTGCCCGGAAGTCCATAGGCAACAATGCATAGTAAAGCGATAAGAGTACGGCACCTTTCATCTAGCACAAGCTAAGATTTCGAACAAAAGTCACGACATACAACCTTGTTCCTAAGCTAATCTGATATTGACTGTCTACTTATGCCTGTGCATGCCCAACGCCTGGGCAGAGTTGGTCAAAGATTCTTTTGATGTGCTTCGCAGATTCTTTAGGCGTACGGATGAAGTTGTTGGCGCGATCGACATGTGTGACTCCGAAGCGGGGACCATAGCCAGCGTTCCTGTAACGTCAGTCTTGGGCGTGGCAGCATGGGCATCGATCGTCTGCAGGAATGTCATCCTCACCATTCGAGATTGCTATGATTCAGCTTCGTCCTGTTAGATCATCGACGCCGTGACTACTCACTCTAGCAAGGACCAAGCTAGATATCCCCGGACAGGTACGCCTTCGTGCACCGCCCGCACCATACTATCGATATATCCTGTATAGTAATTTTGACGATGAACATCGTTGACAATATCGCTCAGCGGGCATTCTCCCTCGTCCTGACCAGCATACCCATTCTCGGTGACGATGATGTCGATGTCGTGCCCTGTACAGTTCTCCTTGGCTTTACCCCAAGTATTGTGTATGTAATGTAGCAACTCGTAAAAACCCCAGGGAACGGTGTATGGATGGCCGTTGTGACCTCGGTGTCCGATAGGTTTCCCATTCTTGTCTTCAAAGACGTTCTCGACCCCACCAAAGTGGGCGTCAAAGATTGAAACGTCTTCGAGAAGTTTTCCAGTGGTGTACCGAGTAGAATAATGGTTTAGACCGAAGCTGACACTTTAGGAATGCCTCAACCTTTGTCGACTCACAAGTCCGAGCTGCCTGCAACAATCTCCCACTCGGCAGCCGAGTAGTCTTTCAACGCCCCATTTGATAGATCCGTGGCGATAGTATTCATGTGACCTTTATCTGACGTCTCAGCTCCCTCTTATGCGGTGCAGCTCTCATACAGATTGGATCAGCATAAAGACCCGCCATGACAGACAAAGATCGCTGGGCGGCCCCTTGCGCAGCTTCCGATTCGTCCCATCCTTTGACCCATTCAATGTTCTGGCAGTCAGCCCACTCGTGTTGTACAAGGTCAACTTACAAGAGTGATGCCTATAACTCCTTTCTGCTCAGTCTTGTATTCACTTCTATACACTTTCACTACACGAGCATGAGCGAGAATGAGATTCCGGGAGAGTCTGAGATACTTCAGTTGGAAATGCCGAGAGCATGGGCCATGACTCACCGCCATCTATCAAAAAGCATGTCAAAGTCTTTTCGAAGAAATGTGGCTACCAGCCAAGAGTATACTTGAGGCTTGACAGATCAGTCTTTTTGAGCTCAAGCACTAAGAAAATAGCCTCACTTCGTTCAAAGTGATCCAGTGCTTGACCCTATCACCAAACGCCTCGAAACAGACCCGAGCATAGTTCTCAAAGTCCAGAAAGAGCTCATCGGCATCCTTTTCGCTGGCTACAAACCCACCATATCGATGTTCGAGCTCCATTGGAAGATCCCAGTGGAACAGCGTGACAAAAGGGGTAATATTGGCAGCGACAAGGCCGTCAATCTAAGGTATTAGTGCGAGTGTGATCAGATCAGGTCTATAACTCACAAGCTTGTTGTAGTACTGTATGCCCAAGGGATTGACCGGGTCACTGCGCCCTCCTAACGAGAGTCAGCTTGAAATAGGTGACAGGAAGTGATAACTCCTACCTTTGGGAATGATTCTGGGCCATGCGATAGAGAATCTGTAGCTGTTGGCCCCGTATTGTTGTAAAAGTTTGATATCCTCTTCCCACTTGTGATACGAGTCACAGGCATCGTGTCCTGTATCCTTGCCCGTGAGCAGAACGTCCCATTGAGATTGCCCTCTCCCGTCCTCGGCCAACGCTCCCTCTATCTGATACGAAGCAGAGGCGTAGCCGTGGAAGAATTTTTCCGGCAGAGTGCTTTGCTTCGATTGAAGGTCCGACATCGAGTTGTGTCCTGCGACTGTAGATGGCAGATTATCAAGCGACGAATGGTCCAAGTTTATACAAATACAGCTACAGCAAGTTGTGCCTTCGCCAACGCTGACCACTGGGTGCTGTACCGGACGATCTTTTCGGCCGATCTCCGGGACGGACGGTATGTCGGAATCGTTGCCGATGCTCTAATTACCCCCACCCGGACGAACGATCCATTGGGGCCGCGCAGACGCGCGACCGCTTATCCCCAATGGAGTCATTCAGCGGACGATCTAGATATACCGAGCAGCCAAGGATGGACTTTCAGGTAGTGGGGGGCCACACATGCCTCCATACGCTCGCAACTCACCCACTCCTCTCTCGGCCGGTAAGCCGTCAATACTTGGTGGACTGTCCGATACTGCTAATTGATCCGGTCTCCATCGATATATAATCAGAGCTTCGGTGGCCCCAGAAACTTCCCCTTCATATCCGCATCTCCCTACTTGCCCCACTAGCGCTAGTCTCGCTGGCTCCACTAGCCCGAAGGCTCAACACCCTGCAAACATTGCTCACTTCACACACGCCCAGACCCACGACCATGTCTGATCCCAACGACATCCACTCGACAGCTTTTCTACCAGTCACTGTTCGCGATGCGAAAAACGAAATCGAAGAGATTGATGTCTCCAAAGAGCTCTCGGACACCGACCAACAAGCGGACTCTTCGCCTTTGATCGTCTCCGCCTACGCTGACTACACTACGGGTGCGACTATAAGGCTGTTCAAGCGATTATTCATAGCCGGTTTTCTCGTCTCCTTTAGTGGGATCTATCTCGGCTTTACGCTTAATGTACCGGGATCTGTTATCGCTAACAAAGGTGAGCCGCTGTTATTACCATTCCTCGCACTTTCTTGCAATTTTCTGACGATTACCAGGTTTTGTCCAGCAATTTGGTACTGTTATCGATGCTCAAGGAGAGCTGCAACTCAATGCCCAATACGTAGGCTTGTGGAGCGCAATTAATTTCGTCTCTCAAGTCATCTTCCAATTCCTCTCGCCCTTCACCGCCAATCGATTCGGCTTGAAAGCAAACATGTATACCTTTACGGCATTGATTACCTTGGTGGGTCATTGTACTGTAAAT
>Ga0265780_10010131_pt1 | contig 11261 bp, 10 predicted proteins | sample P1T30metagenome_FD_192432 | JGI IMG/M metagenome (GOLD analysis project Ga0265780, IMG submission 192432) | Plant litter microbial communities from East Loma Ridge, Irvine, California - P1 T30 | ecosystem: Environmental > Terrestrial > Plant litter > Unclassified | place: USA: California... | reverse complement strand
CTGGCTGGCACGTCTCTCGCCAGGACTTGCGGGTCTGCTCGGTTGTCTGTTGGTGGTCGGTCTGACGCTGCTGTGCACGGCGGTCACCGACGTGTGTCAGCTCACCGGCAGGATCACGGTGGGCGGGATGGTGGATCGGTACATTCGCTATTCGATGATTGCGCTGATCATGTCAGCCCTGATGTTGCGCTACTTTTATCTGCAGAGTCAGTGGCGCAAGCAGCAGCAGGGCGAGCTCCAGGCCAGGATCGAATCGTTGCAGGCGCGTATCCGGCCGCACTTTCTGTTCAATACGCTCAACAGCATCGCGAGCCTGGTGGCCAGCAATCCGGTCAAGGCCGAGCAGGCGGTGCTGGATCTTTCCGACCTTTTTCGCGCCAGTCTGGCCAAGCCCGGCAGCCTGGTGACGTGGAGCGAGGAGCTGGCTTTGGCAAAACGATATTTATCGATTGAGCAATATCGTCTCGGCGAGCGTCTACAGTTGGACTGGAGGGTGAGCGCAATTCCTGATGACTTGCCGATTCCCCAGCTAACCTTGCAGCCATTACTTGAAAACGCTTTGATCTATGGCATTGCCCCGCGAGTCGAAGGGGGTGTAGTAACAGTCGAAGCAGACTATAGAGAGGGAGAGTTCATATTGCGTGTCAGCAATCCCTATGAAGAAGTTGCCACTCGGCAGACTTCCAACGGTACTCAACAGGCCCTGACGAATATCGGTGCGCGCATTACGGCACTTTTTGGCCCGTACGCCAGTCTGAGCGTGGAGCGCCGTGACGGTCGTCACTACACCTGTCTACGCTATCCTTGTGCGAGACTCACGCAGGAAGCCAGAGCTATATGAATGTCCTGATCGTTGATGACGAACCCCTGGCCCGCGAGCGACTGAGCCGATTGGTCGGCGAACTCGAGGGTTACCGGGTACTAGAACCCAGCGCCACAAATGGTGATGAAGCATTGGCGCTGATCGATAATCTCAAGCCGGATGTCGTGCTGCTGGACATCCGTATGCCGGGTATGGACGGCTTGCAGGTCGCCGCCAGGCTGTGCGAGCGCGAAGCACCTCCCGCCGTGGTTTTCTGCACCGCACACGACGAGTTCGCGCTGGATGCTTTCCAGGTCAGCGCTGTCGGTTACCTGGTAAAGCCTGTGCGTCCCGAGCATCTTATCGAGGCGTTGAGGAAGGCCGAGCGGCCCAATCGCGTGCAACTGGCCGCCATGACCCGACCCGCAGCCGAAAGCGGAAATGGCCCGCGGACTCATATCAGTGCGCGTACCCGCAAAGGTATCGAACTGATCCCGTTGGACCAGGTGATCTATTTCATCGCTGACCATAAATACGTGACCCTGCGTCACGAGGGCGGCGAAGTTCTTCTGGACGAGCCACTCAAGGCGCTGGAAGACGAATTCGGTGATCGGTTCGTGCGTATCCATCGCAATGCACTGGTGGCGCGGGAGCGGATCGAACGCCTGCAACGCACGCCGCTGGGGCACTTTCAGCTGTTCCTCAGAGGGCTGGGTGGTGATGCCCTGATCGTCAGCCGTCGTCATGTGGCGGGTGTACGCAAAATGATGCAAACGCTGTAGAAACTCCGTTGCACGGGTTTGCTCGCGAAAACCGAGCCATGGTCCTGGCGTTGGATTCCAGACCCTGGGTTTTCCGGTTCTCCGCGAACAATCCACCTCCCATTTTCATTGAGCCCAGTCTGTGGTTCTGATACCTGCAGGCGGGCTGACACTCGTTTTCGGTCAACGCTGAAGCTGTCCGGCTGAGCTGTTATTATCCGTCGCATCTACCCAGTACGGATCGTTCAATGTCTTCTCGCGAAATCCGCATCGCTACCCGCAAGAGCGCGTTGGCCCTCTGGCAGGCCGAATATGTCAAAGCACGTCTGGAGAAAGCCCATCCCGGCCTGGTCGTGACGCTGGTACCAATGGTCAGTCGCGGCGACAAGCTGCTGGACTCGCCGTTGTCGAAAATCGGCGGCAAGGGGCTGTTCGTCAAGGAGCTCGAAACGGCGCTTCTCGAAAATGAGGCGGACATCGCCGTGCACTCGATGAAAGACGTGCCGATGGACTTCCCGGACGGCCTCGGGCTGTTCTGCATCTGCGAGCGCGAAGACGCCCGCGATGCATTCGTGTCCAACACCTTTGCCAGCCTGGAAGATCTGCCTGCCGGCAGCATCGTCGGGACGTCCAGTCTGCGTCGCCAGTCCCAGTTGCTGGCGCGTCGTCCCGACCTGACGATTCACTTCCTGCGCGGCAACGTCAATACGCGTCTGGCCAAGCTGGACTCGGGCGAATACGACGCGATCATTCTGGCCGCGGCCGGTCTGATCCGCCTCGGGTTCGAGGACCGCATCACCTCGGCGATCAGCGTTGAAGACAGTCTTCCTGCCGGCGGACAGGGCGCGGTAGGCATCGAATGCCGAAGTGTCGATGCGCAGATTCATGCGCTGCTTGCGCCCTTGCATCACGAAGACACTGCCGTGCGCGTGATTGCCGAGCGTGCGCTGAACAAGCACCTCAATGGTGGCTGCCAGGTGCCGATTGCCTGCTACGCCGTGCTTGAAGACGATCAGGTCTGGTTGCGTGGCATGGTCGGAGATCCTTCCGGTAGGTTGCTGCTGCGCGCAGAAGCCCGTGCCCCACAGACTGCGGCGCAGGCGTTGGGTGTGGAGGTTGCCGAAGCGCTTCTGGCCCAGGGGGCGGCAAAAATCCTCAAGGCCGTCTACGGCGAGGCTGCAGACGAATGAGCAACTGGCGTCTGCTGCTGACCCGCCCTGCCGAGGAATCGGCGGCGCTGGCCAGTACGTTGGCCGACGCCGGTATCTTCAGCAGCAGCCTGCCTCTGCTTGAAACCGAACCGCTGCCGTTGACGCCTGCCCAGCACTCGATCATTTTCGAGCTGCTCAATTACTGTGCCGTCATTGTGGTCAGCAAGCCGGCTGCCCGTCTGGCCATCGAACTGATCGACGAAGTCTGGCCCCAGCCGCCGATTCAGCCCTGGTTCAGTGTCGGCGCCGCGACCGGGCAGATACTGATCGACTATGGTCTGGATGTCAGTTGGCCCGAGCTGGGCGATGACAGCGAAGCCCTGCTGGATCTGCCGCGATTGCAGGCGGCGATTGCCGTTCCGGGCAGTCGTGTGCTGATCATGCGGGGTGACGAGGGACGCGAGCTGTTGGCCGAGCGTTTGCGCGAACAGGGTGTGACAGTCGATTACCTGCCGCTGTACCGTCGTTATCTGCCACAGTACCCTGCCTCGGCACTGCCGCAACGTGTCGAGTTGGAACGCTTGAACGGGCTGGTGGTCAGCAGTGGGCAGGGTTTTGAGCATCTGCTCGCGCTGGCAGGTGAGCGCTGGCCGGATCTGGCAGGTCTGCCGTTGTTTGTACCCAGTCCCCGAGTGGCCGAGATGGCTCGTGCTGCCGGGGCTCTGAATGTGATTGATTGCCATGGCGCGAGCGCCGGGGCACTGCTGGCAGCGTTGCGGGATCGACCTCAGCCTGCCGTCGAGGCGTATTGATCGACTCTTTGTCGTTTACGCTATTACGCCAACATGCAAAGGATGGGATACGTGAGCGAAACTGCCTTGCCTAAAGACGATGAATCGGTAGTCAAAACACCGGCCTCCACCCCTGAACCTGTGCGCCCCGAGCGTTCGGGCAATCGCAGCAGCGGCCTTGTAATCCTGGCCCTCTTGCTGGGTATTGCAGGCGTGGCCGTTGCAGGCTGGGGCGTTTGGCAACTGCGCATGTTGCAGGCCGGGCATCAGCAGCAGCGCGGCGAGGTCCAGGACATTGCCGAGCAGACGCTGGCGCTGGCCCAGAGTGACCAGCAGCTGACAGCGCGTCTTGCGCAGTTTCCGCCGGCCGATCAGCTTGAAGACAGCCGCCGTCTGGTGGCGCAGTTGCAGGGCGACCAGCAGCGTCTGAGCCAGCGTCTGGAAACAGTCCTTGGTGCCAGCCGCAAGGACTGGCGTCTGGCCGAGGCCGAGCACTTGCTGCGTCTGGCCAGCCTGCGTCTTTCCGCTTTGCAGGATATCAACAGCGCCGAGGCCCTGGTGCAGGGTGCCGACGAAATCCTGCGCGAGCAGGACGATCCGGGCTCGTTTGCCGCACGCGAACAACTCGCCAAAAGCCTGGGTGCCCTACGCAGTCTCGATCAGCCGGACCGTACCGGGCTGTTCCTGCAACTGGCCGCACTGCGTGATCAGGCGGTACAGCTCAACAAGCTGGCGCCGGAATATGAAGACAAGGGCGATACCCTGCCGGCCCTGACCGATGCCAGTGAAGACAGCACATGGTCGCGCTGGTGGGCGCAGCTTTCCCATTACTTCCGTATCGATTTCAACGCTGACAAGGACATTCGCCCGGTTCTGGCGGGGCAGAGCCTTGCCCAAGTCCGTCTGGCCCTGAGTCTGGCTCTCGAGCAGGCGCAGTGGGCGGCGCTCAATGGCGAGCCCGAGGTGTATTCCCGTGCGCTGGCCGAGGCCAAGAGCGTGCTGCAATCCAACTTCAATCAGGACGACCCGCAAGGCAAACTGCTGGGCGCGCGTCTGGATGCCGTCGCCGCGCAGCCGGTGGCCGTCAAGACACCTGATCTGGCGCCGAGCCTGAGCGCCGTGCAGGCGTATCTGGAGCGTCGTCACGCATCAGGACAGCCTGCCGAGGCGATGCGAGGGACCAGCCCATGAAGCGATTTTATGTACTGCTGTTCATCGCCATCGCTGCTGCGGCGCTGATCGGTGTCGCCATCGCCGAGCATTCCGGGTACGTCCTGATCGCGTACCAGAACTTCCGTTATGAATCGAGCCTGTGGGCGACGCTGGCGCTGCTGGTCGCCTTCCTGCTGGTGATCCTGCTCATCCGTCTGGTCATCAACCTGCTGACCACATCGGGCGGTCTGGTCAACCCATGGTCGCGTCGCAATCGCCGCCGCCGTGTCCAGATCGCAATCGAGCAGGGCCAGATGGACCTTGCCGAGGGTCGCTGGTCCAGTGCACAACGTCATCTGCACCGTGCCGCCGAGGCCGACGCTCATCCACTGTTGTACTACATCGGCGCTGCGCGAGCGGCCAACGAGCAGGGTCGTTATGAAGATTGTGACAATCTGCTTGAGCGCGCACTGACTCGCCAGCCGCAGGCGGAACTGGCGATTGCCCTGAACCACGCGCAGTTGCAACAGGATCGTGGGGACACCGATGGTGCATTGACCACGCTGCAGGCCATGCACGAGCGTCACCCGCATAATCCTCAGGTGCTACGCCAGTTGCAGCGGCTGTACCAGCAGCGCGGTGACTGGTCGGCGTTGATTCGTCTGATGCCGGAGCTTCGCAAGGACAAGGTATTACCGCCTCGTGAGCTCGCTGAACTGGAACGTCGTGCCTGGGGTGAAAACCTTACGCTGGCGGCCTACCGTGAAGAAGGTGAGGGCGCGTTGACCGGCCTGCCTTCGCTTGAAAAAGCCTGGCAAGGTCTGTCCTCCGCACAACGTCAGGAGCCGCAACTGATACTGGCGTATGCCGATCAGTTGCGTCGTCTCGGCGCCGAGGCGCAGGCTGAAGAAGTGCTGCGCTCTGCTCTCAAGCGCGACTACAGCAGCCATCTGGCCCGGTTGTACGGGCTAGTACGTGGCGGTGATCCGGCTAAGCAGCTGCAGACAGCAGAAGGTTGGCTCAAGCACCATCCGAGCGATCCGAGCCTGCTGTTGAGCCTGGGTCGTATCTGCCTGCAAAGCCGGCTTTGGGGCAAGGCTCGCGACTATCTGGAAAGCAGCCTGCGTCTGGAGCGTAACCCGGAAACCTGCGCCGAGCTGGCGCGGTTGCTTGCTCAACTGGGTGAAACGGATCGCAGCAACCAGCTCTTTCAGGAAGGGCTGGGCCTGCTCGACGAGCGACTTCTGACAAGGCCGTTACCCGCGCTCAGCGGCGTCTGATGTTTCACATGCATGAGCCCTGGCAGAAAGCAGGGCTCATGCATGCCAATGCCAACGTTCAAAACCCGTCCGTGCAAAGTACGAACATTCCTACGCCAACTCGTTAAGAAGCCCTATCTTCACGTGTGTTGTTTCCACATTTTGCGGCGACGTATCTGTACGACGTCGCCTTGAAAGCGCCGGGCCCTTTCCTCTACCGTTAACGCCTCGTCTTTTGTTACGGATTCGCCATGCACCTGGCTCGCACGCGTTCGTTGTTCTTTCTGGCATTTCTGACCTGTGCGCTGATCATTGCCGCCGTGCTTTACCTGCAACACGCCTTCGGCCTTGAACCTTGTCTGCTCTGCCTCTCGCAGCGGGCGGCGATGGTCAGTTGCGGTGTGCTCACGCTGGTAGCAGCCTGTCATTCACCCGGCGCGACCGGCTGGCACCGCTACTGTGTGACGTTGCTGGTGGTCGCACTGGTCGGTGCGGCCATGGCGGGTTTTCAGGTCTGGCTGCAAACGGCATCGGCAGATGAGCTGATACCGGTGTTCGCCGCGCTCGACAGCCTCTCCCCGGGCCGGTGGAACGACAGCTTCCACGTCAATGTTGCGGTCTGCGCGCAAATCACCTGGTCGCTGTTCGGCCTGAGTCTTCCCGAATGGAGTCTGCTGGCATTTGTCGGTCTGGCGCTGCTGCCGTTGTATCCGCTTTTCAGCGAATTGAGCCGCTGGATATCTGCCGGAAGTCGGACCGACTATTAAACGCTTGTATGAACTTTATCTCCTGCGTACCTTGATGGCCTCGTCGAGCGGGCATAATCTGGGCCGCACGCGTCATTGGAAGTATGCTGTCCTGACGCTTTCATCAGGCCAGGCCCTTAAATGACTAAGGCCGGCACAGGACCGCATGCCCCTGAAGGGAAGAGAGAACATCATGCTGGAAAGTTGTCAGAATGCTCAGGAACGCTGGGGTGGTGTCAATCTGTTGATTGACCGCTGGTTGGAGTGCCGCCGTGAACTGATCAATGCCTACGATGCGTTGGGCGATACGCCCGAAGCGCTCGCAGCTGATCGCGCGGCATTGCAGAACTTTTGCGGAATTCTGGTCGACTACGTTTCGGCCGGTCATTTCGAGGTCTACGAACAGCTGGGCAATGAAGCCAAGGCTTTCAATGACGAGCGCGGGCTTGAGCTGGCGGATACCCTCTACCCGCGTCTGAATGTCATTACCGAGCTGGCGCTGGCGTTCAATGACCGCTGTGACAAGGGTGACTGCTCGGACTGCTCGGTCGTGGCAAAGGAATTCAACAAGCTGGGCGGTCTGTTGCATGAGCGCTTCGAGCTTGAAGACTGCCTGATCGAAGTGTTGCACACCTCACACAAGGAAGAGGCCGCCGTTCAGGCCTGATCGTTTCCTGATGTCCATGGGGTTGCCAAGGGTGCTTTTGCACCCTTTCGCGTTTCTGCGGGTGCGGATTACTGTGAAACGGCGATCAGCTCGATCTCGAACACCAGTGGCGTGAACGGGTCGATCAGGTCGCCTGCGCCCTCTGCGCCGTACGCCTGATCCGATGGAATCACCAGCCGCCATTTCGCTCCGGTCGGCATGCCTTGCAGTGCGCTGGTCCAGCCGCTGATTACACTGTCGAGCCTGAACCACTGCGGCTGTGTGCTCTGGTCGAAGATCGTGCCGTCCGGCAGGCGACCCACATAGCGCACTTCCACCCTGCCATTCACGTCCGGCTTTGGCCCTGTGCCGGGTGTGAGTTCCGTCATCAGGATACCGTCAGCCAGCACCTTGACGCCCGGCTTGGCCTTCTCGCTCTCCATGAAACGCTTTTCGGCACCCAGCGCGGCTTCGGTCGGCGCGTCTGTTCCCGTGGTCTCGGCCTGGGCCATGGCCGCATCGTGCTCACGCAGAATCTGGTCGATACGCTCCTGCTTGAGTGCCAGAGGCTTGCCCTGATAGGCCTGCTTCAAGCCATCGACCAGCGCTTTCAGATCAAGGTCCGGGACCTCCTGATGCAAGCGTTCACCCAGGCTTGCGCCCAGGCTGTAGGCAAGGTCGTGAGAATCTGTGGTCGGAGGGGTTTCAGTGGCCTGAGCCAGCGGTAGCAAGAGAAACAACGACGTTAACAGGTAGCGCGACATGGATGCTCTCCGGCCTGGGAAGTCAGCGATTATGCCAGTGCAAGCGCCTGTGGTGACGTGTCTTGCAAGGTGAATTTCGCAAAGACCTGCAAACAGGCCCGACAATCATTTTTTTCACCATGCAACAGGGCGCCGTTCATGGTGTCAAGATGCCCTAGCGGCGGTGCGAGCAGAAGTCTAGTATGAGCCGCAATTTCGTCAGCCAGGAGGTAAGTCATGTCGGCCAAAAAGAAGCCAGTAAATACTCCGTTGCATTTGCTCCAACAACTATCGGGCAGCTTGCTCGAGCATCTGGAAGACGCCTGCTCACAAGCTTTGGCTGATGCCGAGAAACTGCTCGCCAAGCTCGAAAAACAACGTGGCAAAGCGCAGGAAAAACTGCACAAGTCGCGCACCAAGTTGCAGGATGCCGCCACGGTCGGTAAGGCCAAGGCGCAGACCAAGGCCAAGAGCGCCGTGTCTGAACTGGAAGAATTGCTGGATGCACTCAAGGACCGTCAGACTGAAACCCGTACCTACATTCTGCACCTCAAGCGTGATGCTCAGGAAAGCCTGAAGCTTGCCCAGGGCATTGGTCGCGTCAAGGAAGCCGTCGGCAAGATCCTCACCACCCGCGAAGCCAAGCCTGCTGCACCGGCCAAAGCGGCTGCTGCCAAGCCTGCCGCCAAGACCGTTGCCAAGGCACCGGTAGCCAAAGCGCCTGCCGCCAAGACTGCTGCAGCGAAAGCACCTGTTGCCAAGGCGCCTGCCAAAGCTGCTGCCAGGCCTGCGGCCAAAACCGCCACCAAGCCCGTCGCTGCCAAAGCTCCGGTCAAGGCTGCCGTGAAGCCTGCTGCGAAACCCGCCGCTGCCGCCAAGCCTGTTGCTGCAAAAACAGCAGCGGCCAAACCGGCTCCTGCGAAAGCAGCGGCCAAACCCGCTGCCGCCAAGGCACCGGCCAAGCCTGCAACTGCGAAGCCTGCCGCTGCCAAACCAGCAGCTTCCAAGGCTCCCGCTGCTGCCAAGCCAGCCGCCGTCAAGGCGCCGGCAAAAGCACCTGCCAAGGCTCCGGTGAAAGCCGCCCCCAAGCCAGCCGCTGCCAAGCCTGCTGCAAAACCAGCAGCCGCCAAGCCTGCAGCGTCCGCCACGCCTGCGGTCAAGCCGGCAGCAGCGCCAGCTCCTGCAGCTCCAGCCGCCGCGCCTGCTCCGGCAGCGGCCAATGGCGCAACGCCTACCAGCGCTTCCTAAGCGTCGGTGACATCAGCCGCGATGCGCAGCACTTGCAGCGCATCGCGGCTTTTTTGTGCCGGGCTTTCGACAATTCCCGCAAGCCACCCGGCGACATCCGTTTTGTTCGCATCTGACCAGTCACGGCTCAAGGCCTCAAGTCGGGTGAGCAGCGTGTGTTCGGCCTCCAATTCCAATGCCTTGACCCTGTTTCGCAGCTCGCCCAGAACGGCGTCATCCTGAGCTGCCGCCCGCCACTGGGTGCGCATTTCCCGCAGCGGCCGCACGACGTCATCGTGCCATGGCGTCGCCAACTGTCCGATTTCGGACAATCGTTGCGTGTTGCATTCCACTCCGCGCAGCCCCAGCCACACGCCACATAACACCGCACACACGTTGGCCCCGCTGGTTTGCAGTGTCAGACAGGCCTGTTCCACACCCGGTCGGGCGTAAAAATCCAGGGTGAAACTCCAGAGGTCTGTAGGCATAGTGATCTCCCTGTCCGGGACGAAGCTGGTAGACTCCGCCGCCATTATGATTCGACTTCAAAGCCTTACCTTACAGCGTGGTCCGCAACGTCTGCTAGAAGACGCCGAGCTGACCCTGCACGCCGGCCATAAAGCCGGTCTGATCGGTGCCAACGGCGCCGGTAAATCCAGCCTGTTCGCCTTGCTGCGCGGCGAGCTTACGCCCGATGCCGGTGACTGTCTGTTGCCCGCTGACTGGCGCATCGCTCATATGCGTCAGGAGGTCGACACGCTCGAACGCCTGGGCGTCGATTACGTGCTCGACGGCGACGTGCGTCTGCGCGAGGTTCAGCGCTTGCTGGCTGAAGCCGAAGCGGCGCAGGACGGTGCCGCTCAGGCGCGTCTGCACGCCGAGCTCGACAGCGCCGACGGTTATACCGCTGACGCCCGCGCTCGCAAGCTGCTGGCGGGCCTCGGGTTCACCAATGAGCAGATGGAACGTGAGGTCGGCAGTTTCTCGGGTGGCTGGCGCATGCGTCTGAACCTGGCGCAGGCCCTGATGTGCCCATCGGACCTGCTGCTGCTCGATGAACCGACCAACCACTTGGACCTCGACGCGATTTTGTGGCTCGAAGACTGGCTGAAAAGCTATCCGGGCACTTTGCTGCTGATTTCCCACGACCGGGACTTTCTCGATGCCGTGGTCGATCACATCGCACATGTCGAACAGCGCAGGATCACGCTCTACCGTGGCGGCTACAGCGCGTTCGAGCGCGCCCGTGCCGAACGTCTGGCCCAGCAGCAACAGGCCTACGAGAAGCAGCAGGTGCAGCGTGCGCACATGGAAAAATACATCGCGCGCTTCAAGGCCCAGGCCACCAAGGCCCGTCAGGCCCAGAGCCGGATCAAGGCGCTGGAGCGCATGGAAGAGCTGTCCGCTGCGCACGTGGATTCGCCTTTCAACTTCGTTTTCCGTGAGTCCGACAAGATCTCCAGCCCGTTGCTGGACTTGTCCGAAGCGCGTCTGGGCTACGGCGACAAGACCGTCCTGGAGAAGGTCAAGCTGCAACTGACGCCGGGCGCGCGTATCGGTCTGCTCGGGCCGAACGGCGCGGGCAAGTCCACGCTGATCAAAAACCTGGCAGGCGAACTCTCCCCTCAGAGCGGCCGACTGGTGCGTGGCGAAAACCTGACCGTGGGCTACTTTGCCCAGCATCAACTTGATTCGCTGGACGCCAAGGCCACGCCACTGTTGCACTTGCAGCGCTTGGCCCCGACCGAGCGCGAGCAGACCCTGCGCGATTTCCTCGGTGGTTTCGACTTCCGCGGCGCGCGTCTGGACGAGCCGGTGCTGAACTTCTCCGGTGGCGAAAAGGCGCGTCTGGCGCTGGCTCTGATCGCTTGGGAAAAGCCCAACCTGTTGCTGCTCGACGAACCCACCAACCACCTGGATCTGGAAATGCGCCTCGCGCTGACCATGGCGCTGCAGGAGTTTGGCGGCGCGGTACTGGTGGTC
>Ga0265780_10010130_pt1 | contig 11261 bp, 10 predicted proteins | sample P1T30metagenome_FD_192432 | JGI IMG/M metagenome (GOLD analysis project Ga0265780, IMG submission 192432) | Plant litter microbial communities from East Loma Ridge, Irvine, California - P1 T30 | ecosystem: Environmental > Terrestrial > Plant litter > Unclassified | place: USA: California... | reverse complement strand
CCCGAGAGCGGCGAGGATGCTTTGCGCCGGCGCGTGGAAGTTCTGGTCGAGGAGTATATCCGCAAGACGTTTGAGGGCGCCAAAGAGGGGATTAGTGTGAACGGGATGGGAGTCGGGGAGATGGAGGAGGTGTTGAAGAGGGTTGGGGAGGGGGAAGGTGAGTGACATTTCTTTCTTTTTGCCATTGTGAAACTTTGGGCTTTTGTGGAACGGACATGGAAGACGGAAATGGGGCATTTTTGATCAAGATGTTGTGCTAACATGCCCGTGTTTTCTTTCACAGAAATCGAACCCTTCGACGCCAAACTCGCGCAGCGCGTGCAGGCTCTTTCCGCGCAAATCGAGAACCAGACTCTGCAGCTTGCGAGTTTGCGACGTGATGCGCCTGGCGCAACGGCCAGGCGGTTTGAGGAGGACTTCAAGCGGAGGAGCGAGGAGGACGAGGCGCGGGTTAGGAGGCAGGAGGAGATGGATGCGGAGGCTGCGAGGGCGATGAAGCTTGATGTGGGAGATGTGGAGCGGCTGGGTGAGGTGCAGGGGACGTGGCAGCGTGGGACGGAACAGTTGGAGGATTTGAAGGGGAAGGTTGGAGGGACTGTTGCGCGGATGGAGAGGGCGAAGAGGGCGGTGGAGTTTGTTGAGGGGAGGGAGTGATGCAGTTTTTCTTTGGGGGTTGGGAATGGCGTTATGGGATGGGGATGTTTGTTTTGTTTATGATACCCAGGATGGTTTATCGGAAATGTTGCGTGTTTGAGGGAGCAGATGGGCTTCATCACAGAATACTGTATGATGATTGGAAGATTGCTAGGCTACAACATGACAAGTCGCTTGGTCTTCACCTTCGAGAGCGACCATGTGTTGCAAACCTCTGTCATCGTAGACAGCAGCACTTGTGAATACGATGATTTGTTTGCCACTCCAATAAGCAATATTCGCCGCTATGTGCGATACATGTATACGACTTGTATCTTGCCTACTATATAAGGGCAGGACAAAGTCATGATTGGTGCACCTGTATATGGTGACATGCATGAGTTCACAATGTGTGATGCAAAGGTTGGACTATACAGTATGCAGGGCAAGTCGACAAGTGGTGTGACCAGCTTCTAGAAGGTAAAATGCCAATGAACAATATACGCGATAAGTAATAAGAGACTGGAGAATCCATAATTATAGGCATCACCAGTCTTCATGATCAGCCGATGAGAGACGCACAACGGGATGAATCGACGTCTTCCGATGGAGCAAACATGGAGATTCCGTGCCTGTGATGCAATTCGGAGAAACAGGGCAACGGGAAATCAGCGATTGTGACGTTGTTGTTGCCTTTGGCCGTGTCACAGTCTCACGGATGGCGGTAATCAGGGTCCATCAACAATGGTGATCGAGATGTTCTGTCGGACAACATAACCGAAGGGGCAGAAGACCCTGGGAGATGTGACGTTAGAGGCGAGTGAATCGCTCGATGACTTTGATACAGTAGTACGAGAGTACCTACCTATGCGAGCTTGATCAAGTAGAACACCTGCCACAGTAAGCCGACTCACTCACCTGATAACATATCCGTCCAATGCACAGATAGTAGAGGTTCTATAGGCATTGCAAGTTCGAGCGACAGAAGATGTGAAAGTACGGTAGTGACTAATCGGCTAGTGTATGTATAAGGAAAGCAAAGAATTACAGTAGTAGATAGCACGTGGATAGCGAGGATAGGTAGATTTACGTCGATACATCGGCGATGGAGAGGCAGAACAGGCAGGGTCTTGGATAGATGGCGCGGGCCCAGACCAAGCTTTGCTCGCTTTGCTACGATCTGTGTGACATTTGCTGTAGAGTCGCAGAGGCCTACCGATCGGGCTTGCCAATTCTAGATCCTGCCATGCCCACACGATCGGGAGCGGTTGCCAGTCCGTTGCCATCTCTGATCGATGCCTGTCCATGTTCTGCACATCGCCTGCACTGAGAGATCTCATCCCTCGAATCAGACCGCATCACCGATTTGCTTGCTCGCCGAAACCCATCATCGCGACACCGTCCCTTCCATCACTTTTCGCCCGCTCAATACGCGTGCCCCTTCAGATACTATCACGCCCTCTCGCCACCTACCGACACCACCATTACCATACCGAACGCCTTGTTATTGTCATCACCACCATCATAGGACACCCGCGAGAACTCTCATAACGACACTCACAGGAGCACTTTCACTGTAGACGCCACCAACTTGGCTCACATGGATCCCTCACGCCTGTAGACCCACATATCCCCGGTTCGACACAAACCAAACATTCACCATGTCGAATTATCACCAGCAGAAGAGTGCAATGCCCACCACAGAGAACCGTCAGCCTTCGCAGTTCAGCGCCCGCAGACCGCCTGCTCATCGATCTGTCTCTCTACGCCACTCTCCTCTCAAGGTTGCCCCAAGTCCGACTATCCAGAACCTCAAGTCTGCCGCTGCTCCCTACACAGCCACACAGACAGGAAATAACACCAACGTCGACAGCAATGGCACCAATTCTAGCAACAGCAACAGCAACAGCGACGGCTCGCCTTCCAGCCTGCGTCCACTCAACGGCAGAGGTAGTTCTGGAGAGAGTAGCAACGCAGACACATGGTTCAATCAATCCAACAACCAAGTGAGGGGGACCAGCACTTCGTACGCCGACAACGACCCGCCTTTCTTCATGCGGAATGGATCCTCCTCCGAAAGCCCACCCGACGGCCAGGCACAACGCCATCGCCAGTACCTTGGCCGTGATGGAGCTCAGTCTATGCCGTTACGGAGCGGCATGATGCGCACGGGTACCGACGGCGAAAGTAGCACAGATGACTTCCGTGGTGTCATTGACGACCTCACGATCGAGAACAAGAAGTTGAAGAGGCGCCTCAAGAAATATGAGAAGCTACACGACGCCCACTTGAAGGACGATAAATTGTTCGAGATTAGAGTCCATGGTTTAGAGGCCGACAAGAAACGCGAGTTGGAGGAGATTCTGCGCGCCTTCGCTGCAGGCCTTGCACCTCAACCCGCGCCCGCATTCCCTCCAAACGGCTATGCAGGTATATCACCTGGGCTGAAGACGAACCAGACTGGATCCTCACAGGCCTCTCTCCAACATACCGATTCAGCCTATGCGTCTGCTTCCATGTCGGCGTCTGGCCAAGGTTCTTCTGCCCCTTCTGGCAGCGCCAGCAAGCACAAGAGAAACCTCCAGACCGCAAAGTCACGCCAACAGAACATTCACTCATTCCTTCACCACATCCCGGAAGGCTTGCAGCCTCATCCCAACTCCGAGGAAATGTCTGAGCGTGCGAAAGAGAAGATGGTCGTCCGCCGTCTAGAGCAGATCTTTGCCGGTACAGATGCTCTCGCTGGCCCTCATCACCAGACACTGCAGCAGGAAGACGTATCACAAACGGCAGCACGTGCGGACCGCACTGAGATCGAAGCTCGAGGCCAGCAAGCTTTACTGGAAGGCCACCGCGAGGCGGAGATAATGAACACGGAGACCGAGGATCCTCTCGATATTGGTGCCAAAAGACGACAGGCTGCTGAAAACACCGTTGCCCTTAACCACCAAGAATCCGAGAACATCGCCGAGCAAGACTTTGCCGAGTCATCTTCTGATGCAAAGTCGGACGAACAGCGACCGACAAGACCGCTGGACCTCGACCCAGATCGCGCGCAGGTCCCTGCTGACAACTATCGCTACATTCGCCACCTCGGGTTCTCACCTCAAGACCCGGAACAGCAACACACGCCAGAGGATGGTCATGGGTGGATCTATTTGAACCTCCTCATCAACATGGCACAGCTCCACACCATCCACGTCACCCCCGAGTTCGTACGCAAGGCCGTCACCGAGCGCAGTGACCATTTCGAGGTCTCTGAAGATGGGCGCAAGGTGCGTTGGAGAGGCGGTTCTAGGATCACCAAGACGAGCAGTTACGGAGGTGACTCGTCCAGAGAGCGCACGGATGACGACGTACAAAGCCCACGCAAGAGGTTGAAGACTTCAAATGGTAGCGGGGTTCGAGCCACTTCCCAGAGAGGCAATGGCGCTTCCATTCGCAAGCCACAGCCAGAATTCGGAAGGCTCATGTACACGCCTCTCTTCTCGCACAGATCGATGTCGGAAGACAGCGAGGCTTCTTCGTCTACGGGCGAGGAATACGAAGACTCCCCATACACCCAACAGATGGGTGGCGAATCATCGGCAATGACGAGTTCCGGTCTTCCCACATCAGCCCCAAAGAAGAAGAAGAAGCATGACAACGGGCCAATCATCTTCTACAACAACGCACGCTTTTGCACCGATCTCAGTGGAGATACGATCACTCATGGAAGCCACGGTGCGCCCAACTACAAGCCGTCAAGCCTGGCACCGGTTGGCAAGACTCCTCCTCGCGAGGAGCCGAGTCAGATGTTTGAGAAGCGTGGACCGCTCGAGGAAGCAAGTCCTTTACCTGAGCCAATGTACATTGCCGACAACCCCATTCCGGACTCTTTGGAGCTTGCGTTCCCACCACAGTCACCACCGAACTCAGCGGATGGCGCGCAAAAACGGCCGTCTATCGATCTAGAAGTGACTGGCATGGGCGGCGTGTACCCTGCCGACAATTTCGCTATTGAGGTTGAAAGCCGACATGCTGTTGTGGACCAGAACGAAGCTCCTGCGATCCCCATCCAAGACACCACGAAAAACCTGCCCGACCGCTTCGCAAAGATCCTGCATGGAAACACTCCACAGCGCAAGGTGCGTGCTGCTGTCGCCCAGCGCTACCTCAACATTCAACGTATCGAGCATCCACCCTCGATGCTCCCGCCAGCGCTCTGCTTTGTGCCTGAAGAAGATGACTCGACTAGCGACGACTACAGTGGCACTGTTGACGAAATGTCCATGTCGCCGGACGCTGCGGATGTTCTGCCTCCGTCGACTGCCCCTCAAACGATGTACATGCCTGATGTTGACTCAGAGGATTCGGATGAGGAGATGGAGGATGAAGAGTACGGCGAGTCCGACGCTGAATCCGACGGCTCCCTTGACCTTCTCGCTGCAGCACGCGAAGCAGACCCAGAAGCTATCTCCCGCAAAGAGCGCCAGTACGACGCCGAGATGGCAGAGCGCCTGGCCGAGGATATTCCCGCCGGTAGCTCTGCTGCCACGGCAGGTGGTGGAAGCGGCTTCGCCAGTCCGGAAAGCGGCGTTGATAAGCGTGAGTACCGCAAGGCTATGGAAGACGCTCGTCAGAGGATGAAAGTTGCTGTTCCTTCAACTCTGCAGCGCGCAAACACCAGCGATAGCATGGATGTGCAAGGCGTGCCGGGCTCGACTTCAAGCAGCGCTGGCGAAGACGATGATGAGGACGAGGAGGATGACGATGACGACGACGACGACGATGAGAGCGGATCGTAGATGACTGACGCGGCGGTTTGGATTGGGCGGTTCTTTCTTGCATTTTCTCGGAGAAGATACCCTGATGTTTTGTGAAAGCGAGGATTATTTACCATGAGAAGGAAACCAATAGCACTGAATCCATTGAAATCTCAGAAGCAACCATCGTACAATTCAACACTGTCGTCTTTTTTCCTAATCGTCCCTTTGATTTCTTAAGTCATAGGCTTACATCTCGGGTACGCAAGTTCTATACTAGTAGGCTACAGTACCTATCTACTACCTACAAGCAGCCGCTTCCAAATCATCCAGCCCAGACATGGGAAGCTCGCTGCCACCAACGCGCCACTAACTACAACCATCTTGGGCGATCCTGAATCGCAAGGTCGGCCCCACCGCCTCGCGTGGTGATCACCATTCGCTTTGCTTTTACTTACACGTACTGTATGTAGTAGTCAGGCAGCCGAGATCTACACCGCAGGAATACAGAGAAAGACAGCACAAACATTCCACCACGGTCCCGTTCTGGGGCCATAGGAATCGGGCGAAGTGCTTAGTATAGTACTTTATCACATGTCTACCATATATATTTACAGAGTGCAGTATGCTAGTACATTGTGGGATCTCTATGCTTAGAGTTTATGTATCAGCCGCGTCTCCGCACCTTCGCCCTTTGCACTTTCTCGCAGTGACGCATTCGACGGGGTCTTGTGTACCTTATTAGCTGCCCTGCTTGCTGTGCGCCGGCGGACCCGCGCGTTGATTTGCGTCTTGTGGACCCGGCGGTCTGGATATCGTTACTTCACTTCACCCTCACTACCATCACCTGCCCCGGTATACAGTACAGCCCTGGTATACACGTCCAGCTTTGGGAGCCGCTCGCTACTAGCAACGAGCAACACTGCCAGTCTTGCCTTGCCAGCCGCCGTCTCTCTCTTCTAGAGCTAGCCAGCGGAACATCCCGCCACTCCACTCCACCGGCTCTCGTCGCACCTCTTCCAATCACTCGCCACACCACGACGCGACCCCTGCGCGCCGTCTCCCGGATACCATATACCATATCCCATCGACTCCATCTCCCGCTGCACTGCCAGCAACACTGCCATCAATCTACTGGGACATCACGCCACCGTGCCGGCCATTGCCGCCATGAGCAGCAACAATTTCTCTCTGGACCCGTCGCTGTACGACGAGACCTCGGCGGATGTCAAGCAGCAGCAACAGCCCCAGCAGCAACCCCAGCAACCACCGCCGCCCGGTATGGATGGCTACCACCATGCGCCAATGCCGCATCACCAACCTCAGCAATCCCAGCAGCAGTCTCACCAGCAGCAGGTCATGAATGTTCCCGCTGCAGTGCAGGAAGGCGCCATGCCTCCGCAGAGCGACGTCGACGAGTTTCTGCGCAAAAAGCGAAAGGCTAGGGAGCACAAGGCTTGCTATCCTTGCAGGCAGAGAAAAGTGAAGTACGTGCTCTTGAATCTCTCCGTGATTCCATGTATCTTTTCATTTATTTTTTTGGTAGTCATTCAAAGTCGAGATGAAGCATAACTTGGATGTGGCAGATTGCTGACGCTGAACTTCAGGTGCGATCTCTCCCGACCTTGCCAGACGTGTCGTGACAGAGATCACCCGGAGCTATGTTCTTATCACCCTCCTAATAAACGACAGACTGCAGAGCAGCCTGCTCCTTCAGTACCTGTGCCACGTTCCGAGGATGGATACGCCGCACCTGGCGTGGCCACGGCAGCCGCAGGAAGTGTCACGTTGAGCCAAGCCCAGTTCGACATGTTGTGCAATAAGCTGCATGGGCTCGAAGACTCCATTAGCGAACTACGGAACGAAATTTCACGCAATTCGCAAGGACGGGCTGCGTCTGATAATCACGATCCTGCTTTGTACGCCGCACGCGAGAATGAGTTGCCTGGTATCTACAGCGCCGCGTCAAAGAGCCAAACGAATGGCCAGACGAATGGCGACGCGGCTAATGGCAACGGTGATGGGGAGGCGCCACAATTTCAGAGGCATGCCGCTACACATGGCATTCACGCAAAGAATGAATTGGTATGTGTCACTTACACCCCTACTTGACTTCTCGAGCTAACGCGGACCAGGGACAAACTGTACATTTCGGGGCAGGCTCGATACCGGCCTTTTTGATTTCCATGCGAAACGGTGGCAACACCGATTTGACCGAAGCACAAGAAGTCCTTGGCAAGTCCATATTGCCAATGTTCGGCTTGGACAACGAATCTGCCACATATCCATTTGTGGACCTCTGGGGCCTACCTCATGGGTCTTTGGTGCGGGCTCAGGAGCTCGCAAAGGCCTTGCCCTCAGATACACAAAGTCTGTCGTTCTTCCGGTATTATCGAGACATGGCGTTCGTGATCTACCCTGGCCTGGCGCAGCTGGAGATTTTCGAAGAGGATCTGAACCGATTTCTCGTCGTCCGCGCTGCCAATGATGCAGCTGGAGAAGGAGTGACCGAGCAGCAGGTGCACGGTCAAGATTTCCACTGGCTGGGTTTGCTTTTCGCTGTGCTGGCCAGTGGAGCTCAGAGCTCTCAGATGCAGCGCAAGGAACGCGAGTTGACTTCGCAAGTATACGGTAAGGTTGATTCAATCCCAAGAAGTAGTACGCCTGCTGATCGCTCCCAGTTTGCTGCGCGATGGAGTGCTTGAGGATCGTCAACTTCCTCTCACAGGTCAAACTTGAAACGGTACAGACTCTGTTGATCATACAGAATGTCTTGACCAACAACATGAACGCCGCCACTGCCTGGGCAATGCACGGTCTCACCATCAGGCTTGCTCAAGGCCTTGGGATCCACCAACCCTGCCCACCAAGCATTCCACGAGACATGGTCTTCCCCCGTTCGAAGCTTTGGTGGGGTGTTGTCTGGCAGGATAGCCTACTCTCGATGATATATGATCGCGCCTCTTCGCCAACCACCGCGAAAAAGACCACCATGCCAATGCCTATGCGTTATGGGCATATCTCGGAATATCACAAGACAATGTACCCTCTTGTGCAGATTGGTCTCGAAATCGTGCGCGACCGCGAAAGGATCAACGACATGAGTGCGCAAGAAATCCACGAGAAGATTGCCGCGCATCGGGAAACCATCAGTCAGCTCATGAGAGACTCGGCCGAGTATTTGCGGGACTCGAGGAAATGCACGTCTCCCCAGCAGACTTTGGAACACTGGGCGCTGTATCTTCACACCTCTTACTCGCTATCCGAACTTTGTCGACCTGCTATTAGCACCCGGCACGCCAGCCGGGAACTTGTCGCGACCTACAAGCCTCTCTGTGTAGAGAACCTGATCAACACCGTGGAAGCCTTCCTTGGGCTGAACAACATCACCGCCTATGCTCGACAGTCCTGGGCTGCCATCCACCGGGGCCTCGGATCCGCTTTGCTGCTTGGTATCCTCGGCGAACACAACAAGAACGATCGCGCCCGCCATCTCCTTGCTCGCTTCATCAGCGCAATCCATGACATCACAACAAACATCGACCCTAACGAGGTCGCCGCGCCCTTGCAGCGTGGTATCTCAGCTCTCAACCGCCTTAGCATCCAGGAAGTGCCCGGCGGACAGCGCTACGAGCAACATCTGAATGACTCTGGGGTCTCGGTCGGCGCTGACGGGTCTCTGAAACTCGAGCACAACACTGGGACATATACCACGCCAAACTCGGACTTGGCAGGTTCCGGCGACGAACACTCGCCTTACTCGGTGCTCAACACCATTCTGTGGGGAGCTCACAATCCCTTGGTCGAGCAGACCAACAGAAGCGAGCTGATGCAGATGTAAGAGCGAGTCTATGAACATGAGGGAATTCGACTCGGGCTGTGCTTACGAGACGGGCGTTTGATGTCTTTTTGGACATTGGGTTGGGAAAGCTCGTGCCGGGCAATGGGACTTGGGAGGAGTAAAGGAATGAATGGGGGGTTTGTCACGAGATCGTCCCCGCTTTTATGGATGGATGTATGACGGAGTACTTTTGGGTCAATCAATGTCTACTATCGGTGACATGGTTTTGTGGATATTGCCGTACAGATTTGTATGACTACCTATACTTTGGGAATGTATATTGATATGCATTTCAATGCAAGTCGAAGCAATCCGGTGTATCAGTTTTGTATCGCGTTTGTGAGGTTTAGTAGGCGCGGGCCAGCATGTAGTCATGGCTAGGTCGAATCATTTGCGCCTTTCACATGCTAACAGATGGCAAAAGTGGTAGAAATGATGATTTTTTGACCGTGTCCAACATGTGCAAGGATGCAAGGTCGCGGGTACCTGACACCGGCTATAACAAAAAAGCGCGCTAGTGGTCATGATGCCAGCTGTAGCTTCGGACAATACATATCGAAGGGCGAAGAGTGAAGAATCGCCACGACTACAACTTTCGACTGCCTGCGCAATTGATCGATCGGTTGCCTACATTACTCTTCTTCGCCTCTTTCCACCACCAGCGCCTCACACTCCCACAATGCAAAACTAGATCATCAACCCAACTCCTCGACGGATCTCCTCCGATAAGCCCATACAACACTGGCACACCACTACCCACCCACTCCAGTCCAGCACACCAAGTCGCAAAAGAAACAAATAATCAAAGATGCTCGCCCGCCTAGCCATCGCACTCCTGTGCCTGCTCCCCCTCCTCGCCCTCGCCGCCGAAGACTACTACAAACTCCTCTCGATCCCCAAAGACGCCGACAGCCGCCAGCTGAAAAAGGCCTACCGCCGCCTCTCCAAACAGTACCACCCGGACAAGAACCCCGACGACGAGACCGCCCACCAGCGCTTTGTCGAGATCAGCGAAGCCTACACCGTCCTCAGCGACGACGAGCTGCGCCGCGTCTACGACCAGTACGGCCACGAGGGAGTCAAGCAAAGACAACAGAACGGCGGGCGCGGCGGGCCCGGAGGCCCCGGCGGCCGCGACCCGTTTGACGTTTTCGGGCAGTTCTTTGGCGGCGGCGGGCACTTTGGGCGCGGGCAGCGCAAAGGGCCGGACATGGAGGTGCGGGTGCACATGTCCCTGCGGGACTTTTACGTCGGCGCCGAGCACGAGTTCAAGGTGGAGAAGCAGGTCATCTGCGAGGCTTGCAGCGGCAGCGGCAGCGAGGACGGCGAGAGGGATGCTTGCGGCAAGTGCAGGGGCCACGGCATGGTGGTGCAGAAGCACATGCTGGCGCCGGGGATTTTCCAGCAGATGCAGATGCAGTGCGATGCGTGCGGCGGGAAGGGCAGCACGGTCAAGCACGCTTGCAAGGCTTGTGGCGGAGCGAGGGTTGTGAGGGCCGAGGAGGCGTATGAGCTGCACGTTGAGCCAGGCATGCCCAAGGGCGTGAGGGTGAATTACGAGAACGAGGCGGACGAGAGCCCGGATTACGAGGCGGGTGATTTGGTGGTTAATGTTGTGGAGAAGGAGCCGGTGGTTGGCTCGGACGAGGCGTATAGGAATGATGGTGCTTTCTTCAGGCGGAAGGAGAAGGATCTGTTCTGGCGCGAGGCGCTGTCGTTGAGGGAGGCGTGGATGGGCGGGTGGCAGAGGAACCTCACGCACTTGGACGGACACCTTGTCAGGCTTGAGAGGAAGCGTGGCGAGGTGGTCCAGCCGGGCATGGTCGAGGTGATTGAGGGCGAGGGCATGCCGGTGTGGAGGCACGAGGGCGACGGGCCCGAGTTCGGCTCGCTGCACATCGAGTATGTCGTCGTCTTGCCCGATCAGATGGACAAGGGCATGGAGAAGGAGTTCTTCGAGCTGTGGGAGAAGTGGAGGAAGAAGAAGGGCGTCGACCTCCACAAGGACTCTGGCAGGCCTGCACACGACGAGCTATGAGCAT
>Ga0265780_10010128_pt1 | contig 11263 bp, 14 predicted proteins | sample P1T30metagenome_FD_192432 | JGI IMG/M metagenome (GOLD analysis project Ga0265780, IMG submission 192432) | Plant litter microbial communities from East Loma Ridge, Irvine, California - P1 T30 | ecosystem: Environmental > Terrestrial > Plant litter > Unclassified | place: USA: California... | reverse complement strand
TTCCCTGATTGGTTATCGTGACGGTTCCAGCTCCTTCCGCCCAACTCCGCCAGTTGACACCCGACAACATTACAAAGGCTTTCCATTCATTTTCGAAACGGACGTATACCACTGCACGGAGACTGTTTATGGGAATGAAAGTGGTGATTGTATCCGTTACTTGAAACCAATCCACCGTGGTCAGAGAACGGATTCGTTACCACCTATCAGGCTGCCTTACTTCTTTACTGGATTCAGTTGGAAAGATGTAGATGGTCAGCAATGCAGTGTGAGTCTCTGATGTCGAATGGCCTTGTGAAATTCCGGCTGACAAATAAAGATGTCCCGTGTGAAACTGTGTGATGCTTGGCAGATCGCTTTCAATCGACTGCTCTACTATGCTAGTTTCCTAGAGGAGAGACCAGTCAAGTTAGACGCTCCAGATATCGAGGTATTCAAACAGGAGTTTAGCGTCGTGAGTTTCACTATCAGACCGTCGGGGACGACTACTAACACCATGAGTGGAATGATCTGTTCAGTGAGTAGCATACAAACGGTACACTCAATTTAGCTGAAGGAAACAGGCGAGCTAGACCAGACTCTTGGTCGACTGGTCCAATGTGAAGTTTGCCATGTCTTACCCAGATTCAAAGCGTCCATGGATCTTGAAGATTTAACGGATTCAAAGAATTCCACGCACTCCAAAACGCCGTTCCGCGACTTGAATTCCACGTTTCTATGTGCAGCTCGGGAGATACTGGAAAAGCATGCCAGGGAGAATGAATCTCCTCCGGACCATATCAAGGAGATAGAAAGGAACACGGAAGGATGGTTTCCTTGTACTGGATATTCAGTGGTTCAGGCTACGGATTGGAATGGTGATCAACTCGAGAATGGGAATGATATTGTCACCCAGGGAGGGAGCGAGGGCGCTGTATAAGTGGAGGTCCTGGCCAGCGGATAGTAGGGGTGTTCATTAGAGGTTGAAGATCGGTACTCGTAGTAAAGGAGATTGTTGCATTATATAAGCCTGTGCCTAATGACTCACAGCTTCAGCCCGACCTGATGCATATACTCTCACAGAACTTGTGAGTCGTCGCATATATCCGGGGTTACATGCCGGTCTGGGGTAGGTGGGTGTAATTTTTTCATCTAGTGATGAATATGACCAGCTACAGTATGTACAGTGTATGATTCGCGTAGTCAAGCGCTCAGATCTTTCTTCCTTCGAAGATCCTCTTGACCAGCAGTTGAGGAATACGTAAGACAACAGATCATTCGATCGGGCGAGCTTTGAGAGAATAGGACGGTGCTGCCAATGATATGGCATGGACCTTTACACTCCTCAACAGCCCTTGCCGACTTGCCGGCGACTGCCGTTTTGCTCGATTGATGTATCGAGGTCAATGTGATGCGATAAGAGGAGAAGCAGTGATGGTGAGATGTGGAACGGTACCTTATAACATACAGCGAATCGAAAGTGTCTCTCTAACGTTTCGATCGGAGACGGGCGAATCGACAGTGCCATCGAAGGCTTCGGAGTAAGCCTGACTCTACTGGGCGGGTGTCAAGAATAAGATCTGCTGCGTGCATCTAACACTTATTTCTCGTCCAGAATCATCAGACCTACCCATAACTGAAGACAGAACTGAAATAAGTATTGTATGGGAGAAGTTATCAAGGAGAAGCAAACTCACGGTATTGTGACCCCTTAAATAGACAAAAGAAGGCTGGGTTGAGCCACTTCAGGGCCATGCCTACCATTTTCGCGAACAAGCTTAGGAGCACGAGAGCAAGTTATATGACCCGTCAAAGTCTATCATATGTACATGCATGACTTAGTCATGTATATATAGGGTATAACCTGGCGGAGAATGGTCAGAAGAGCGGGAATCTGCAGTCAGAATGGATATATGTACTGTATGAGAAAAGTTTTCAACGAAAAGTAGACTCAAGGTATTGTGACCCCTTAACACGGAGGCAAATTACTCGACAATCCAATTCTCCAAGACATCATCCCCGTCAAGACCCCATTTCTGCTGCCAAACACTCTCCATCTATCATCTCTTGCTCCACTAGCGTTGCTATCCCATGGACTATACTTGTTCTTACCAGTATGTGATAATAGCCGGGCATACAGCATCGGATGCGGAACAGTGCTTGGTTATTGACTTGATATCGATGTGTTGGATCCTTGAGGAAGTTCATGCAAGGTACATTACCAGCCGCACTCCTTGCAAAACTGAAGAGCCGTCTGATCTAGGCATCGGTGTGGAAGCTGTCTGCAAGGGATTGAAAAATCTCCGAAAGGTTCTCATGGTTGTTCTCATACCGCCACGCATCTGGATCCAGTGAATGGCTCGGTTTCCGTAGTCCAGCATTCCAACCAAGACCGTTCATAAGATCTGTCAAGGCTTTGACCTGTAGTCCAGATGGCCGGCCATTGTTGTATCCGTCAAACTTTCCTAGCTTATTGGCTTGATGATAGACCTAATTGGCGTTGTCAAGCAGTCCCTTCTTGGTGATGAGACTAGCTTTCAATAGTTTGGGAGCGGGAGGACCGTTCCCAATCCCTAATTAGTAATTAGGATCCAGTAAACTTGTCTTGTCCACTATCTTCTTTGCTGCTTTGAGAGTTGGCACTTTGTCGGTGACCTCTATTCTGAATCCACCCAATGATTGGTCGTTCTTTGTGGAGAGCTTGTGAATCATGTTGAAGGCAGCAATGACCTGGCGTCTCATTCCATGTATGGTCTTTGGTATCCCGCTGAGAGATTTCAGGACATGGACAATACGGGGATATATTTTCACAGAGAAGTTTCGACGTTTATATTGAGCAGTGATGTTGACAGTCCCGTAGTCCAGCGATGCAGGTATGATCATGGGATAGTATTGGATTCCATGTACCCGGTTCCTTGTAGCGCGAAAGAGCCAGATCTTATTGTCAAGAAAGGTGATGCCAAGATCCCATTCGTTGTACTTTGCCCATTCATGTCTCGCTTCTGCCGGTTCCGTCACCATGAACCTGTTGTCCAGCGGCATCTTTGACCATACGCTTTAAGCCTGAAAAATATCCTGACGCCAGTAGGCAGTATATGACCACGGACGTTGTGACCAGTGCTTGACCTGTACTTGCTTGAAGAGGTAGGCGTCCAGGTTGAGCGATCTGAAACTTGTCCAAGAAACTAAAAAAAGGCTTCCTTGTGGAGCTGCAGGACAATATCATATGATTTGAATGGCCAAGGGACATCCATTCGTTGAAGGCCGGACCGGCATGATATGTTCTTACTAATTGACGTGACGGTACCCTGTTCACCAACTGAACCGTTGCCAAAGTGTCCTTGAAGCGGTTCAAGTACTCCTGACACGAGATGACTATTTCCCATCGGTCCACATCCATGACGTTCCTGTCCAAACTGCTGACCAACGCAATCCTCTCTCCTCTTCCATATTTCTAAGCAGAGAACAATCATTCATCAAGGGTAGTGTCATCACTGGCGGTAGTAAGATATTGGATGAATTGGATGAATGGGTTGACAATGAAGATGGTGATGTGAAAGATGGTGACAGATTACGCTGTTGATCTGATTGTCTACTTTTCAATATTCTCCTACACTTAAACCAAAAGGACTTACTCATCACCTAGCGGTGGCTGATCATGGTCTGTTCCCAAACTACTAGGAGTGCTCAGCTCTGCATCAATGTTGCCGATAACAAGTACTCCATCCTATGACCTCTCGCTTTCCTCATATCACTACCGCTTTGATCCATCCTGGAAAGCTCACCCTCCTGAGCATCTAAGTCCTCTTCACTTCCGCTCTTCATTGAATCCGTAAAGTTGTCCAGCTCCGATTCACCCTCTTCCTCCATCTGGTTTGCAGGATCCTCAAGAGCCTCCTGTTCTTGTTGATCATCCAAGTCGTACTCCAATGACCAATCATCCTCTTCAACTGCACTATTTGCTGCTCCTGGTGTATTGGGGACACTCTCCTCCGCCATCACAACATCCTCCTGCACTGGAGCATCAAAGTTCTTGACATTCCCGTAATTCACACTATTGTCCCGTGGAGGTCTATTCTCCAGCGGTTCTTTTCCTTCCTCAATGTCTTCAAATTGGCAATCAAGCTGAAGCTGATGGAAAGTACTGCGTATCGGGATTGAGCCATCACGGGAAACAGTTCTTGACAAGGCAGACGAAGACCGTATTGTGGTCAATGGCGAGGATTGTGTATGGGAAGGACATGAAAGGTGTACCGAAGGTGTCTTTGATAAACTTGTCAAGGAGGAAAGGGTAGAAGGCGTAGTCCTTGCTTGTCGTGTAGCTAATGCAGTAGCAAACTGTTGCAATGCGAAGGTGTTAGGTGACTCGGGATGGTATAGTGAGCTTGGTCCCCGAACTGATGGTGCTGTTGAGAGGGATTATCAGAGCGAATGAGACACTGGGTGCTCGGTCGACCGGATATTTCGTGGATATGATACCTTTGGGTGATAGCTTTGCGTGGAACGGTGAGGGGAGTCGAGATCTCACGGGGCATGCATCACCTCAAGACCAGCTCGGTCGATAGCAACTGAGAGCTGGGGTGATATATTCATTGTTCTGTATGTTACAAGCCAGTACAGGCAAAACACATGTTCCACGGCTCATTTTGTCCAATCTCTGAGAAGGATGTGGTATTGATTGTCCATGTAAATGTGTCAATCGTTGTATTCATGGTGTGATGTACAACAAGAAGAATATTGACGCGTCAATGGTTGCCATGCAAAACTTAATAACCCCGCTTGCTACCAGAGTTTTTTTGCGGGTGGCAATGCTATATGGGATAATTTGTCAAATAAGTGATGCATCTCCATTGGGTCTGATGTACATGCTGTCGATCCCGCGAAATCGAGAAGAGGTACAAACCGTCAAGCAAAGTGTATCAAATGGGAAGGTGGATTCACCCCCAGCTTGAAGCTAATTCCAGCTGTAAAGGTGAGTATTTTCGCCTTTCTATCTAATCTCACGGATACTCGCATGTACAACTAATATCTCAGGTCAAGAGGTCCACCTCTACTTGCAGAGGCGCAATCAAAACGTTGATGTGATGGTGATCCATCTGTATAGATCGGTTGAGCTCGCGTAGTCAGCTATGGGTCGATAATGGTTGAAGTGATCATCCTCGTGCTTATTTACTTTGCCTTGGTTGGTCTCGCTATTGTACTCCGGTGGACACAGTGAGAGACTGATATGATCGCTGGTGTTAACCATATTCAGGGTGGTGGCAAAGCATGTGAGCTGATGGGAGTCTCCAAACGCATGGTGGACCCACAGAATCGATGAGACGTGTCGGTCACTATTTAAACCTCTGTCCGTCATCTATCCATCGAGAAGGCAGATCAAAAACACCTGTGTACTATCGCACCATCGATGGCACCAGATGAACCAAGTCAGGCTTGTCCGACAACGCGCGATATCGAATATTAACTCAATGACCTAGAATAATCCATTCCACGGTGTTGCTTTCTTGACTGCTGTCAAACGCTACAGTGGATAGCTAAGTCGACTTATCATGGCAAGCTCGATTGACAACGCTAGCTGTATGTGCTAAGGGTTACGGTATCGATACCATCCCTTCATCTTTCATCAAATATCCTTTGCTCCGATAATCAACCCCGGTCGACAATGCTGCAACACCATCTCGATCAGGGTCTCGGTCAAGGGTTGCCGCAACAATAGCAACACAAGATGATATTGAGGAAGATGAACCCTTACGGAAGGAACCCCTGAGGATAACCAGATACCTGATTGGTCAACGTCTCGGTCTCCAACACTCGTCCCCAAGATGGTTGATCTTGGTCTCCCCTTTGCTCTTTGCTGAGGAATATGCATTATCCACAGTCTCAACCCCCAGCCAGTGGGTGTTGATCGGTGGGAGCTAGTCATGTCATCAGAGGAATTCCACGCCGATTTAAGGATAACTCGCAATAGACCAGCTCATCAGTCGGGCATCCCACCGCCGACTCCATACCACCTCCCATCCTGGACCGGGATTTGACCGCTGGATGCTCCTTGCCTAAGCCAACCACCAGCTTTGGGTCAACCCAAAATCCAAAGACCCATTCTTTGCTCGGCTGGACCAATACCAAATTCCTCAACCCGGTCAACATCCTCTTCAAGCCAGTCAAAGCAATGTCTACCTCTCAACTTCAGTGTTTATCCGGTGCTCAGTGAAGCAGGATATGGAATCGTTTGGCTCAAAGCATACGGCCAGAAGACACCAATTGATGGGGAAATTGTACCCCTGAGATCTAGATTTATTCTCCAATTTCATCTTCTTTCTACCATGACATCAGCAATGGCCCGGACTATACAGTTACAACGAGCCCATAGCAGTGCTGACTCGGACGTACCTCGTGATACCAAGCAGAGTCAATGAGGCCGTACCCAGTTCTCAAAGCGATCGACACAGCATTCGGGACCGGGACCAAGGGCGAAGTCAGACATTTCGAGATCAAGGAAGAAGATTTCAAGGTCGTGAGGATATAAGCCAGACCTAGCTGAGGCGCATGAAGGTAACGCGAACCAGTCTGCTCTCAATGTAGGATTGTATGATAGATTCGACAAGAATTCAAAAGTGTGATGGGATGGCAGTCACCCGATCACGTGATTATTTGTGGGAATGAGTTTGCAAATTGAAATGTCTGGGTAGGACCTAAACAAAACGTGCAAATTCCTGTTGATCACTTCGACCCCTGAAACCATTCCCCGTAAAAGAGCACTAGCTTGGTCATCGAAAGTTACACTCCACACTGCTCTACCTGCCGGCCGCAAGAGCGCCTGCTGGGTACCATGACATCGTCCAATTGCAACGACACCTCGTCCATCTTGCTTACTACCGTATCCCAGTTTACATGCAATAGATCGTTCGCCCAGGCCACGAAATGCCAGGTCCGATTCTCGACCAAAATCCGGCTGAGTCTTCATTCTGCGGTTCCGTTCTAGAAGATCCCGAAAACCTGAATTTGTGGACCACCTTCCTTACCGAATATGCGAACGGTGCCGGGGAATCCGTTCCAAAAAGACCACCATTACCCCCGGACCTCCAAAAACGCCTCGACAATGTCACTGTATCGAGGGAACCGTGGCCGTTCTGTGACTCGCCCTTGTACCCTTCGACAACTATCACGGTCGATATCGCCAGAATAATTCGCGACTACTACTGCGACCATGGCTACCTCCCTCCGCCTAGAGCACCGCTAGAAGCCGAACGGAATCAATGCATTCAAGACTACGACCTATACTCCCCCACGCAGCTCGCCAATATTCAGTCGGCTACCGACTTGATTGCTGCCGTCTTTCCGGATTCCCTCACAACATTTTCCCTTTTCCAAGATCGAGTACAGACATACTTCGCCTTTTCTGGACCCGAGGAGCTCATCAAGCAGTTTCAATTGACTGTCGGTCTCCGCATCCCGGCCGAAGATAGTTTTTGTGGACATGCGATACTTCTCGATCAAAAGGTGTTTTTTGTGCCGGATGTCCAACACGACTGGCGGTACCTGAAGAATCCCTACGCTTTGGCTGGTTGGAAGAGCTTTGTCGGATCGCCAGTCTCTTTGGAGCTGGACCCTCGCTCTAGGGAGTTGTTGAGTCCGATGCCGAAAGCCTCTTCAGCTGCTGGTGAGCTCACGGACCCCACACCGCCGACTCGGGTCAGTATCGGAACCCTCAACATCACTTTCGTCAAGAGTCCGCACCGTGTGTTAACCAAGAGCGAACAAGTCGTCATCGATAGTGTCACCAAGATGCTGGAGACGCAACTCCGGGGATCATGGGAAGGGGATCAGAGAAGAAGGGATGGGAGGGCGAGATTGGCGCTGTCGGACTTTATCGAGGAGACACTGGTGGAGAATGACGGGCAGCAAGAGGCTAGCAATACTGCGGCAGACCCGATGGGTGATGGCCGCGTGACCATGCGGAGATTGGCTCAGAGTGCTGTCGACAAGATTATAGAAATCATCGTCGAAGCGGATTCCATCAGTGTGTGGGATGTACGAGCTGTTAGTTCGCTTTATCGATGAAGACAACGATTGCGCTAATCTCGGCAGTTCTCGAGACAGTCCGGTCCGGCGCAATACGTCGATTTTGCCAATTACCCTCTAGTCCCGATCGCAGCAAGGAGCATGTCTCGCCCAATTCCACGATCTCTCCCTCCCTCTGCTGTAGCGAAAATGCTGTCTGCAACCGCACATCTCTTTACTGCCGACCATCCATCGGGTCTAGAGTCATCGCTACCTCCCTCGACAGCAAGTCACCTCGCTCTCTCGTTTTCAGACGCAAATGAGCCAGTTTATATGTTTCTCATCACCACACTCAACGGCCAATACCATTTTCCACCAAGCGACATCAATCTTATCCGTAACCTTGGATCAGTCCTACTCGCGAGATCTATTCAAGCACGATTTCTCAAGGCCGATTCTGCAAAGACTTCGTTCTTGTCCGCCATTTCGCACGAGTTACGCACACCGATGCACGCCGTCATGCAGTCGCACGCCCTCATGCGTCAAGCACTGGACTCGCAGGAATACACCGATCTCAGCTCGTTACTCTCGCTCTCGGAATCCAGTTCGCGGACGTTGACCAATATTTTGAATGATGTTCTCGACTATGGCAAAGCGGCCACTGGTGATTACGCCGATGATCATCAATGCTTGGTGTCGGATCTGGCCGACATGACCGTCCAGATTGTCAAGATGACCAGAATCCAGTATATTGATGAAACCGTCCCAGTGGAGCTGTTTGTAGAATGGGAAGATCGGGATTGGAACGTTAAGATTGACGAAGCCAGGTTTCAGCGGTATGTCTCCCTTTGAATCTCGTCAGTAACCCCGCTGATGTCGACAGTGTACTGATGAACGGTCTGACCAACGCCATGAAATTCTGCCGAATAGGTTCAATCACAGTCCGCTTAACATCACAAGCCGACAACCTCGTAGTGCAAGTCATCGACACTGGCATCGGCTTTGATGAGAGCATGATGCCACAGGTATTACAGGCTTTTACTAAACTCGACAAGCACTCTGCTGGTGCTGGATTAGGTTTACATATCACCAAGACGATGTTGGACAGAGCGGGGGGAAGCTTAAGGCTTCAGTCCAAAGTCGGCGCGGGGACAACCTTCGAGGCTATCTTGCCAGTTTCGTTTATCGGATCAGCAGCGCCCAACAGCTCGTCGCATCATATTTGCGAAAAAATTGCAACTGCATTCGGCCTGCCACCACCTCCGAATGGGGGAGCTCCGTCTTCTGTACCCAGTAATACCGAGGGCGACACCCAATCCACTACACCCCCTCCGCCTTGGGAGAACAAGTCGTCAATCACTGTTGCCTCACCTTCCAACAAAGAAACCACGTCTAATGGTGTGCCACTACGTATCCTGGTCGTCGACGACAATTCTATCTGTCGCCAACTTCTAGCCAAGACCGTTCGGAAAGGTCGATCCAATGTCAAAGTCCAAGTCGCCGAAGATGGGGTTCAAGCTCTCAAGATATTCGGGGAATGGTCACCCAATTTGGTTCTTACCGACGTTTCCATGCCCAACATGGGCGGTATCGAGTCCGCTGAAAAGATGCGCGAACGTGAAAACAGCGATCATGCAAATTCCCCCAAGAGTCAGATATACGCCATCACCGCACTTGGCAAGACAGATCCGAGGAGTATTTCGATGGGAATGAACGGCCATGCCTCGCTTGATGGATGGCTTGTCAAGGGACAGGACTTGACGAAGGTGGTTTCGTCGATCGTCGATGATATGACCAAGCTGCAGGTGGGAGAGGTGGAGGTCGTAGATAGTGGGCAAGAGGCATTGGCATCTATCCAGTTGTGAACATTATAGTATATGGTCGTCTCTTGGACGCTGTTTGTTGGAGTTTTCGGGTTTTGGGTTGTGACAGTATACTTCATTTGCGATTATGCATCTCATGTCCCGGTTTCCCGTGTCGCGTTGGCATAGAGCCCTGGCCTTTCATTAAAATACGATACTCGAAGATTATTGACTTATGGGTCGATTCGTCCGGGCCATGTTACTTCTCGACCGCACATCCTTCATGGGCAAAAAGCTGCGCAGTCATATACAATGGGGTGAAACGTTTCAGAAAGTTCTTGTGTTCTTTATGTGATTTATCTTGCCCCCTATCGGATGCACAGCTTATGAGCGGCACTCCTTGTCAGAAAGTGCGAAGGCCGAAGTGGGTATGGGTTGATTTTGGATACCAGCAGAATTTGGCTCTAGCTTGGCAAGATCAGGATAATGGTAGTCTAAACTTTAGTTTGAGATTAGTAGGATGGCGGTGACGAAATCCGCTTACTTCCCTCAATCGAACAGATTGTCCTGCTTGGACGGGATAACGTCAGGCCCGATAATCCTTGTCGCTATCTTACGTTACAGGTGCGTCAGGTGAGATATCTTCGGCGGAGAGACTGACGACACTACCTACCAAGCGATTCGGGTGATGAGATTTCTCGCCGATCTGAGATCAAATTTCCCTCTTGCCCGACCCATTTGGACGATATCTGACAGTGAACAAATTTGGCGAACAAGTGAAACTGTAGTCGAAAGGATGGCATTCAAAATCGCTACGGGAATTCGCGGGTACTCCAGAATCTTTGGGGCGCTGACTAAAGCGGGGCGCTTGCAGATTGCTTATCGGATGCTGCATGAGAAAGGTTGGCCAAGTTGGCTTTATCCAATTACAATGAGGGCGACGACTGTTTGAGAGAGATGGGATAATATCCTCCCTGATGGATCCAACAATGTTCGAGAGGAGAGGACCAATGTCCTTGAGCCGTTATACTGGCTTGGCTGTGGTCCTGGCTCTCATGCAAGAAAGACGGTATCGGCAAGACTTGTTCCTCGACAGGCCTTTCTAGATGACGCTTTATGGGTCTCACAGCAAGTAGCTGACGTCGAGATGCTCCTTGTCTGTGCATTACGAAACCCTCTAGTCAGCAACTGAAGGGTCTTGACAGAGAGACCCAAGGCTATTGGCTGGAATGATAGGTTGCGATCACCAATAAAGTCGCTTGAACTAAAGGGCGGTGGAACCGTATGGTAGCAAAACAAGTCCAACGCTATATCAGTCCCAGGATGATGTGTGGGAAGGACCTCGCTGTACACCACTCTGTCAGCTCCACCTCAGCGGAAAAAAGGGAGGAACCTACACGAGACGATCCAATGTCAAATCGGGGAACGACACGCACGAGCCGGTGACCATTGGATCTATTTGGTCGATAATGTGTTGTATA
>Ga0265780_10010127_pt1 | contig 11263 bp, 11 predicted proteins | sample P1T30metagenome_FD_192432 | JGI IMG/M metagenome (GOLD analysis project Ga0265780, IMG submission 192432) | Plant litter microbial communities from East Loma Ridge, Irvine, California - P1 T30 | ecosystem: Environmental > Terrestrial > Plant litter > Unclassified | place: USA: California... | reverse complement strand
AGGAAATTGCTTTGAGGCGGCACTAACGATCAGTACACTTCTACTGTTCATTGGCTTGAGTCCAGGAAGTTCGCTCCTATTCCATTCCCTCCTCTCTCCTACAAGCACGACACCAAGCTTTTGGTCCTTGCATTGGAGAAGCTGAAGGAGGCATACTCGGTCCACGGTCGACTCAACCAATCTCAGCGAGAGGAGTTGGCGCTTGTTGAGCAAGCTTACGACAATCCTCACGAATGTCTCTCTCGTATCAAGAGGCTACTCCTCACACAACGAGCGTTCAAGGAAGTCGGTCTCGAGTTCTTCGACACTTACGACAAGCTAATCCCTTGTTACGACATCGAGCCGGTCGAAAAGATCACCGACGCATACTTGGATCAATTCCTACACTACGAAGGAGATAAGCGTGGACTCTTGCCTCCATGGGTCAAGCCAGCCGATACTGAGCCCCCACCTCTCCTGGTTTACAAGTGGTGTCAAGGTATCAACAATTTGACCGATATCTGGGATACTTCTGAAGGAGAGACGGTTGTTATGATGGAGACTGTGCTCTCTAGGGTATACGAAAAGATCGATTTGACGCTCCTCAATCGACTCCTTCGATTGATTCTGGATCACAATTTGGCGGATTACATTACGGCCAAATCGAATGTGGTTCTAACCTACAAAGATATGTCCGGTGTCAACTCGTTGTAAGTCCTCGTTTGATCTGGTCATATTGAAGGTTACTGATGTGGTTAGCGGTATGATCAGGGGTTTGCAGTTCTCATCCTTTGTCTTCCAGTACTACGGTTTGGTACTCGATCTGTTGATTTTGGGTCTTCAGCGAGCTAGTGAGATGGCAGGGCCTCCTCAGGTAGGTTTCCTTCTCATTTCACTTCCAATCCATGCCGTCTCCCCCTATTTCCCATATACACTCCATACCAAACACAAACTACAGTATCATCAAATCGTGTCATCGGAGGTCATCACTTTATACTGTCACAATCTGCCTCCCATTGTGTCATTATACTCTACCTCTCACCCTCTCCCCCTGCCCCTCCACATTTGTCTTCTATATTGTGTACAGAAGAGTATACTGATAACATAGATGAGGAATGGTTTCCTGCAATACCGAGATGAAGGTCAGTTTTTGTCCCTGCTACCGGGACTGAAGGCTGACTCTTCTTTCAGCTACAGAGACACGACACCCCATCCGTTTCTATTCTCGATACGTAGACCGTATTCACATGCTGTTCAGATTCACGGCAGAGGAATCACGTGATTTGATTCAGCGATACCTCAGCGTTAACCCAGATCCAAATAACGAAAATGTGAGTTTTCTGTTTTGGTCTTTCGCTGATGTTTAGATTGTGAACTATCCCAACCGTCGCTGCTGGCCAAAGGATTGTCGTATGAGACTGAACAAGCACGATGTAAACCTTGGTCGGGCGGTGTTCTGGAACGTGAAAAGGTGATTCTATTCAGATTTCGTGAGAAATGGCGCTAACTCTCTAGCTCTCTCCCCCGATCTCTTACTACCATCGAATGGGACGACACTTTCTGTTCCGTCTACAGTGCTCAGAACCCCCAGCTTCTATTCTCGATGTGTGGATTCGAAGTCCGAATCCTACCTCGATGTCGAACCGAAAATGGTGAACAGTTCTCGATCAAGGATGGTGTTTGGCAATTGGTCAACAGCTCTACACAGGAGAGGACTGCTCAGGCATACCTACGAGTATCTGAACAGGGTCAGAAGGACTTCAACAACAGAATCAGACAGGTTCTGATGTCCTCCGGTTCCGCTACGTTCAGTAAGATCATGTGAGTCAACCCACGAAATCCTGGATTGTGCTCGATCGTCGGCTGACATCTCAGCAACAAATGGAACACCGCACTGATCGGTTTGATGACGTACTACCGAGAGGCCGTCGTGCACACGAACGAACTCCTGGACTCACTGGTCAAAGCCGAGAACAAGGTACAGACCCGAGTCAAGATTGGTCTAAATTCGAAAATGCCTTCTCGATTCCCTCCCGCCGTTTTCTACTCGCCTAAGGAACTTGGTGGTCTTGGAATGTTGTCTATGGGTTTCGTTCTCATCCCCCAGTCCGACTTGCGATGGTCCAAACAGACCGATTCTGGCGGTATCACCCATTTCCGATCGGGTATGACCCATGAGCAAGATCAGCTTATACCCAATCTGTATCGATACATGCAGCCTTGGGAGTCCGAGTTCCTCGACTCTGCTCGAGTATGGTCCGAATACGCCATGAAGAGAAAGGAAGCTACTGCTACCAATCGACGTCTTACCCTCGAGGACTTGGAAGATAGTTGGGATCGAGGTATCCCTCGAATCAACACTCTGTTCCAAAAGGATCGACACACGCTCGCATACGATAAGGGATGGCGAGTCAGGACCCACTTCCAACAGTTCCACCGATTACGAGCCAACCCATTCTGGTGGACTTCTCAGCGACACGACGGAAAGTTGCACAATTTGAACAACTACCGAGTTGATATCATTGCTGCTTTGGGTGGTGTGGAAGGTATTTTGGAGCATACACTGTTCAAGGGGTAAGTCCACATACGTTCCCCAGCACTTGATCATCCAAAAATCACCCTCTCAAAATTTCAAAATTTCAAAATTTCAAAATTTCCACCCAAATCATCAATTTCGTTCTCAATTTCGTTCTTTCCAATGTATAGGGACGATTACTGATGCAGTAAGCACGGCATTTCCGACATGGGAAGGCTTATTCTGGGAGAAGCAATCAGGTTTCGAGGTGAGTGACAATCTACGGAGGAGTGAATGAAAGCTGATAACTCAGGAATCGATGAAATACAAAAAATTGGTAAATTTTTCATTTCCTCCTCTTTCCTTTATCCCTTTCCCACCCTTTCACATTGAACATAACTGATACTCTAGACCAATGCCCAACGTTCGGGTCTATCTCAGGTACCCAATCGACGATTCACCATGTGGTGGTCGCCTACTATCAACCGAGCCAATGTTTATGTTGGTTTCCAAGTACAACTTGATTTGACTGGTGTATTCATGTAAGTTATCCATTACATTCTTATCGTTGCGTGTACTGACTTGAAGGCACGGTAAAATCCCTACACTGAAGATCTCTCTTATCCAGATCTTCCGAGCCCACCTGTGGCAAAAGATCCACGAGTCTGTCACCATGGATTTGGCCCAGGTCTTTGATCAAGAACTTGAAGCCCTGCAAATCGAAACAGTTCAGAAGGAAACCATCCATCCCCGAAAGTCCTACAAGATGAACTCTTCCGCCTCCGATTTGCTGCTCTTCTCGAGTTACAAGTGGCAGATTTCTCGACCATCGCTCTTGACCGACAACAAGGATGTCATGGACGGTACTACTAGTTCCAAGTTCTGGCTCGATATCCAATTGCGATGGGGTGATTTCGATTCTCACGATATCGAACGTTACGCACGAGCCAAGTACCTCGACTACTCGTCCGATTCTCAGTCCATCTACCCTTCGCCCACTGGTCTTCTTATCGCTGTGGATTTGGCATACAACTTGTATAGTGGTTATGGTTGTTGGTTCCCTGGACTCAAGCCGCTCATGCAGCAAGCTATGGCCAAGATCAACAAGGCCAACCCTGCTCTATACGTACTACGAGAACGAATCAGGAAAGGTCTACAATTGTACTCGTCCGAACCTACCGAGCCGTACCTCAATTCCAACAATTACGCCGAATTGTTCTCGAACCAAATCATTTGGTTCGTCGACGATACCAATGTCTACAGAGTTACTATCCACAAGACATTCGAGGGTAATTTGACGACCAAGCCTATCAACGGTGCCATCTTCATCTTCAACCCTCGAACAGGTCAACTGTTCTTGAAGATTATCCATACCTCGGTCTGGGCTGGTCAGAAGCGATTGGGTCAATTGGCCAAGTGGAAGACTGCCGAGGAAGTCGCTGCTTTGATCCGATCCTTGCCTGTTGAGGAACAACCCAAGCAGGTCATCGTCACTCGAAAAGGAATGTTGGATCCTCTCGAGGTTCATTTGCTCGATTTCCCCAATATCGTCATCAAGGGTTCCGAATTGCAATTGCCCTTCCAAGCTACGCTCAAGATGGAGAAATTCGGAGATTTGATTCTTCGAGCTACTCAACCTCAAATGGTCTTGTTCTCGCTATACGACGATTGGCTCAAATCGATCTCGTCCTACACTGCTTTCTCGCGTCTCATCCTGCTCCTACGAGCTCTGCACGTCAACAACGAAAAGGCAAAGATCATCCTTCGACCCGATCGAAGCATCATTACCGAGTCATACCACATTTGGCCCACGCTTTCGGATGATGATTGGATGAAGGTCGAAGTTGCTCTCAAGGATTTGATCCTCAGCGATTTCGGTAAACGAAACAGTGTCAATGTCGCTTCGTTGACTGCAAGCGAAATTCGAGATATCATTCTTGGTATGGAGATTTCAGCTCCTTCGGCTCAACGACAACAGATGGCCGATATCGACAAGTCGAACGAGGCTGCTGCCGCTCCTACTGCTGTGACTACCAAGACGACCAATATCCACGGTGACGAGATTACGGTTGTTACTACATCCCAGTACGAGCAAGGTACATTCGCTTCCAAATCCGACTGGCGAATCAGGGCTATCTCCGCCACCAACTTGCCTCTCCGAGTCAACCATATCTTTGTTGGCAATGATGATGTCAAGGATGACGCTTCGAGCTTCACCTATGTCGTACCCAAGAACATCCTCAAGTCGTTCATTGTCAATGCCGATTTACGAACACAGGTTGTTGCCTACTTGTACGGTTCCTCGCCACCCGACAACAAGCAAGTCAAGGAGATCAAGGCAGTCGCATGGATCCCTCAACGAGGTACCAACAACGGTATCGATCTACCCGCCACTCTACCTCACCACGACTTCTTGCTCAAGGGTTTGGAGCCTCTCGGATGGATCAAGACTCAATCTCAGGAATTGAATCATCTATCTGCAGCGGACGTGACCACTCAGGCCAAGATCATGGCGGTACACCCTCAATGGGGTCCCAACTCGATCTGTATCACTTGTGCCTTCACTCCCGGATCAGTCTCGCTCAACGCCTGGGAATTGACTGTTGCCGGTTTCGAATGGGGTAGAAAGAACACCGATGTTACTGGTGCTCATGCTGGGTACAACGCATCGATGGCCAATCGAGTACAACTTCTACTGTCTGACAGGATCCTCGGAATGACTCTGGTACCAGAGGGAGGTGTTTGGAATTACGGTGTAGGATTGACTCAGAGTTGGAGCGACAAGATCGCATACAACATGACTCTGGATAAACCAGAGTCGTTCTGGGCCCCATGTCACAGACCTGTAAGTCTATTCCTGTTATGTAATGCGATGGATGCTGATGATAGAACAATTTCCTCAACTTTGCTGCTATGGAGGGAGATGATGCTGCCGATGTCGAGAACAGTTTGGAGTAGACAAAAGCAATGGAGAGACAGGGATGGACGAGGGTTTCGAGGTTTCGGTATATATTCGTGTTTGTATAAATGGGCTACAAGTACAGCCTGGAGAATCATGCATCATCAGCGTGCAAACTTGAAACACCTTGACTCCAGCATGTGCCAGTAATCTCGCGGACATAGCGAATATGAAATATACACGTTCATTATAAAGCGATATACATCTACGCAGACCAGACGCCACTGAACCAAACACCCCAAATCATAGTTACGAATGCACTCACTCCCATACCAGCCCTCATGTCCCCAAAGCCCAGAAGTACCAATACAGTCCAAGGCCAGCCTATGAGTTTATCAAGCGCCGTCCCGAGAACCCTATAAGCCAACAACGCCTCTTTACCCACTGCTATCGGTCTTGTTGCATGTCCCTGCGGAACAGGACCTAAGGAGGGAGCGAGATGAGGTGCCCGAGCCGTGTGGGCTGATGGAGGAATTGTGAGGAGCATGTGGACGGGTTTATGGTCTGATAATGTCGTTTCTTCAGTGGAAGAAAAGTTGTTTATTCGCGTCGTTTCATCTGGTTGTGAGTGGGCGAATGAGGGCTCCGAGTCGGTGTGGGAGGCGAATAAGATTCGGTCGGTGTAGCCTGGTATACGTTTCCTGTACATTAGCTTTAGCTATGCAAATCCCAAGGGGACTGAAGCTTACCGGCTATAACCATTGACCTGGCCCGCGATACGCTTATACGTAGGTGCGAAGTTTGTCAGATCCCCTTCTCGTAAACCACCAAATGCCTTGCCCTCACTTTGCTGTCTGCGTAGTGTATCAAGTCTGACCATCTCGCCTCGTTCCTTTTCCAGCTGAACGGCATCTATCGATGCGCTTTTTTCGGCAGGGTAGCCGCTAGATGGCATGGAAGCAAATCGGTAATTGAGATCGCCCATTACGAAGAGGTGGGATGTATCGTGAACCTGAGTCGCTGAGGCGAGTGGGTCGGAAGAGTAAAAGTTGAGGTGGGAGAGGATCATTTGATATTGGGCATTACGGCGTGCAACGTTGTGGTCATGGGCGTCCAAGTGGGCACAAACGAATCTGTCATTCAGCTTGTTCCTAGATTTCGAGAGAGTTAAGCTCACGTCAAGACCTCCCATCCGCCATTTCCTTTACCAGCTCTCTCAACTGGTAATCTCAAGCCAACAGCCCCCTTGTTTCCCATGCCACCGTACCATAATCCAAGCCTCGCTCCTAATGTCTTTCCAACCCTGCTTCTCATAGTAGACTCCCTGCCAAACAACCAAAGAGCGACCCCGCAATGCGACTCCCTCGAAATGAGGAAATATCGTTCGGGCTCCTTGCCTGGAGAGACGGATTTGGCATGGGATGAGAGTAAGGATTCGATACGCTCGGTGAGGGCGTAGAGCACCGTAGACGTCAGACCGGCCACTACTGATCAGCTTGCTGTTATTATTATGAGTTAGAAGCTTACGGGCGAGATGAAGAGGTAAGAGCTCTTGTATACCAATGGCATAAATATCTGGGATCTCTCCCTCTGGCATATCAGGTCCATCCGAGTTCTGAAGAACGGGCAAAAGCCAGGAGGTCAGATCTTGAGCTTGAGCTTTAGATCCTTGTAAACCAGTGTTCCATGTTGTCAAGAAAACTTTGAGTGCAGACATGGTGAATAGTATAGGCAAGTGAGAACAAGTATCAGAGTTAAGAAGATGGACGTCATTAGCTGGTATACTTAGTCGCGTGTATTTGATTCCGTTGGATAGGATGGAGGGAGGTGGACGCGATTAGACAACCTACTCCTGTACACCTCGTCCTTGTTGTTCATCACTCCTACAGAAGCGCTAAGCCATCATGAGTGGGCACTACAATCTCAAAGGTAATTCAGCTTCAGACTCCTCGTGTTCAGCGAGACAAAGCTGATACCTATAGCCCTCATCAAGGCTATCCGCTCGTGTAAAGTAAGTAATTGTCTGGAATGGGGAAGCAATACTGACATATCAGACACTAGCAGATGAACGTGCAGTCATTCAGAAGGAGTCGGCGGCAATCAGAGTAGGTGCAAAATACCCACTTGGATTCCACCTGACAAACAGACCTCCTTCAAAGAGGAAGACTCATTTGCGCGACACAACAATATCGCTAAACTGCTATACATTCACATGCTTGGCTATCCCGCCCACTTTGGTCAGATAGAATGTCTGAAACTAGTCGCAAGTCCTCGGTTCAGTGACAAGAGGCTAGGGTACCTGGGGATCATGTTGCTCTTGGATGAAAGCACCGACGTCTTGACGCTTGTTACCAACTCGTTGAAGAAGTGAGTTTAGCTGTCGATACCTGCACTTAGCTGATGGGTAGTGATATGAACCACTCGAATATGTACGCTGTCGGACTGGCTCTTTGTACATTTGCAAATATCTCCTCGGAGGAGATGTCGCGGGATTTGAGTAATGAGATTGAGAAGTTGTTGGGAAGCAGTAATACGTATATACGGAAAAAGGTCAGTCTGAAAGCTCCGGATATTTCATGGAGTCAAGCTGATCGACAGGCTGCTTTATGTGCTCTACGAGTCATCAGGCGTGTACCCGACCTCATGGACAATTTCACCTCGAAAGCGAAATCCCTTCTTCAGATCAATAACCATGGTGTATTGCTTGCTGGTATCACGTTAATCACCGAAATGTGTGCTGCCGACGAGGCAATCTGTCAGACGTTCCGAAAGGTAAGCTGAACGAAACCGTTTTCGATATCACCTCACCTGACGTCTCAGGCAACGGACCTACTCGTAAAGCACCTTAAATCACTAGTCACAACAGGGTACAGTCCCGAACATGATGTTGGAGGTATCACGGATCCGTTCTTGCAAGTGAAGATCTTGAGGCTTTTGAGGATTCTGGGTAAAGGGGACGTACAAGCAAGCGAGACGATGAACGATATCCTTGCCCAGGTAAGCTTGCTTCATTGCGTCCCAAAAAACAGCTGATGTGCAGGTGGCTACCAACACCGACGCTACCAAGAACGTCGGAAATGCTATCCTATACGAGACGGTATTGACTGTTCTCGAGATTGAGGCAGATAGCGGATTGAGGGTTATGGCTATCAACATCCTCGGAAAGTTTTTGACGAACCGGGATAACAACATCAGGTATGTGGACGTCTGCTTATCAAAATCGATTGCTAATGACAGATACGTCGCGTTGCACACGCTCAACAAGGTGGTCTCGATGGACACAAATGCCGTTCAGCGTCATCGGAACACTATTCTCGACTGTCTACGTGATGGCGATATCTCCATCCGTCGTAGAGCACTCGAGCTATCTTACGCTTTGATCAACGACAGCAACATCCGAGTCATGACTAGGGAATTGCTTTCATTCTTGGAAGTCGCAGATAACGAGTTCAAGCTGGGTATGACGACGCAGATCTCACTTGCTGCAGAGAGATTTGCACCAAACAAGAGATGGCAGATTGATACTGTGTTGAGAGTCTTGAAACTGGTGAGCTGATTTTTGATCCTGGAGGGATTGTAGCTGATGATCAGGCTGGCAACTATGTCCGAGAAGAGATTATGGCGTCCTTCATCCGCCTTGTATCGCACACCCCGGAACTCCAATTCTACACTGCCCACCGTCTATATTCGTCGCTCTCTGAAGATCTATCTCAGGAAACTCTCACTCTTGCTTCCGTCTGGATTCTCGGTGAATTCGCCGATGTACTTCTGCAGGGAGGCAAATTCGACGACGGAGAGGAAGCCAAGCAAATTACCGATTCCGACCTCGTCGACTTACTTGAAATGGTCCTCAATTCGCCTTATGCCAACACCCTGGTCCGCCAATTCGTACTTACTTCCATCAGCAAATTATCCGCCAGAATGAGTGAACTCTCAACACCAGGCGTCGGAATTCAGCAAGATCGAATCGCTGTGATACTAGCTGGGTTCTCTAGTAACCTGGAATTGGAGATTCAGCAAAGGTCGGTCGAGTTTGGAAGTCTGTTTACGAAGAATGAGATCAAGGCGGGTGTGATGGAGAGGATGCCACCTCCAGAGATTAGGGCTACTATGATGGGAACAGGTAAGCTACTCCATGCACTAACCATGAACAAGCTGACATCCAGTGAGCGAGCGCAAACCTGTCGGCTCGACGAGAACAGATAAAGACTCGATCGTAGATCTCATTGGAGACAACGATACGACAGTCACTCCATCTTCCAATGGAGCATCGTCAGGTCCATCAACCCACGACCTACTAGCCGATATCTTTGGGTCCAGCTCCAGCGAACCTGCAACCTCATCAGCACCGGTACCTTCACGTAGCGCTGCAAGCGATATCATGAGCTTGTTCGATTCCTCTCCCGCTCCTTCCGCCCCGGCCCCGACGTCTGCCCCTATCGCCTCCTCAGGTTCCGGATCATTATTCGACATGGTCTCTCCTTCTGCCACGAGCCCACCGCCTCAAACTCAAGCTCCAGCGCCAAAAGCAGCACCAGCGCCAGCACCACAACAGCCACAGCTACAGTCGTATCCTGCCTATGAGAAGAACGGTCTGAAGATCACTCTAACGCCAAAGACTTCGCCTGCTCAGGCTGGGGTTGTTCAGATCTTGGCTAGATTCACTTCGAGTCAGTCTGTGGAAAATGTCAACTTCCAGGTTGCTGTACCCAAGGTGAGCTCATTTTTTCGCTTAATAGACACCCAAGCTGATAGCCAGACGCAACAGCTTCAAATGCAGGCTATGTCAAATACGACCGTCAATGCCGGATCAACGGAAACGCAGCAGATGCGTGTGCTGGCACCTGCAGGGGTGAGCAGTCTTATGCACACGAGATTATCAGCTGACAGTGTAGTCCCAAGTCCGACTACGAATGCGAATCACGTATACCGCTGGCGGAGAAAATGTACAGGATCAACAGGACTTCGCCGGTTTCCCAGCAGACCTCACCTCCCGCTGAGGTTCACGCTAGAAAATGTAAGGATGTAGATGATATTTGCTATGCATATCTGTAGATCTCGATATTCCTATCTCCTTCTTATCTCTTGGTTTCAGGTCTAATCCAAGAGGGCCTCTCCGAGGACACCGAGAACACCAGCACCGCCCGTGTGTTCAGCCTCTTGTGCGCCTCCACCCTGCTGCTGCAACTTGAGCATCTCCAGTTCCTTCTGAGCTTGCGCGGCAGCATTGGGAACTGAGGGGTCGATCAAAGGTCGAAGAGCGGCAGATAGCTCAGCGGGCTTGATACCGAGCGAGTTGGCGAGTTGGAGGATTTGGGACTGGACGTCTCCTTCACTAGACTTGACGGCTGATCCTTTTCCAACGGAGCTGGCCTAATGGTCAGTATTCTATTACAAGGGGTGGCAGGTGAACTTACAGCGACCTTAGCACCTGCCTTTGCTGATGACGCAGCGGAAGCGGCGAATGCAGCAGTGTCGGCAACAGACGACTTGGGAGTGGCAGTCCTTCCAGTCATAAGGTTCCAGTATCCACCGGCCTGACCTGCCCATACGGTGAATCGCCAAGTGTAGAATGCAGCGAGAGCGACCAAACCGAGGACCATGTATGTCATGCTATCCGTCAGTTATTTGCCATATTCTAAAGGAGGGACGCACAATTTGTTCATGGAGACATCAGCGAGAGGTGGCTTGACGGTAGGGGTCTTCTTTGTGTTGGCTCTTTTATCGGATTTCATAGAGAGGGAGTCGCTGAACGTTAAGTGCAACTCGCTAAAGAAGGCAGAGATAAAAGCTGCGAGACGGTGGAGACCTACGGGTTCTTGTGCTCTTCGGCGAGGGATGACCTCTGCCTTACGCCTGTAGCTTCTGGG
>Ga0265780_10010126_pt1 | contig 11264 bp, 9 predicted proteins | sample P1T30metagenome_FD_192432 | JGI IMG/M metagenome (GOLD analysis project Ga0265780, IMG submission 192432) | Plant litter microbial communities from East Loma Ridge, Irvine, California - P1 T30 | ecosystem: Environmental > Terrestrial > Plant litter > Unclassified | place: USA: California... | reverse complement strand
AATTATAAGCCACCTGCTGGGTTGTGCCAAGGTAAACAACACTTGATGATAAAGTTGAAGCACTAATTACGGCCCCATTTTTATCTTTCATTTGTGTGCCCGCCGGGATTGTTATTGTACAGGCCTCTGTTGTGCCATTTGCCGGTAATGACAACGTTGTTAAGGCCGATGTACCTGCGGTTAAACTTGTGTTTTTTACCAGTGCAGATGTACCGCTTGGCGGGTGCGCATATTCTACCAATGGTATTACGGTGTGTGTTGTTGCAGTATCACTGATAATATTGACGGTATTAACAACCGGAATAAAGCCCGACAGTGCATTTGGAGCAATTGTAAAGGAAACCGGCTTACTTACAGATGGCGTTGAAAAACGGCTTAAGCTTAGTGGCAATAAGCCGTTAAACGCTGTAAATGTTTTTCCGCCATCATCTGTTTGTACTACGCCAAGCGGGTCGGTAACCGTAATAGCCATGCTTGCCGGCATTGGCGCGGCTGCAGGGTTGGCATTAGTATATTCAATCAGTGTTGGCGATTTGGATAGCACATCTGTTTTTATAATGAGATCAACACCATCTGTTGGCCTTTTACAGGCATATATGAGTAGCGACAATAATGCCGTAATGCTTAAGGCTACGATAGCGGGAGTAAATATTTTTTTCATATAGCTGAGGTGTTATTGTATCCTGAAATTAAAGTTCACTTGCAATACAGGCAGCCAGCGATAGCCCTTTAAGTTGCTATCAACCTGTGGCTGCAGTTTATAGTTATCGGCCAGTAATTTGGTGCCAACAATATTTGATTTTGGCTGGTTCAGATAATAAGTTCCCAAATCAAGATTCATGTTAAATACGTTAGAGGGAAAACATTTAAAAAAACCTAAACCAACATAGGGGGCAACCCCTTTCCAGCTTACATCGATATTTAAGTTGCCCATTTCGGCACTACTGATGTTGTAGTTGGCAACAGCGTAATTACCAGTGGGTAAAACGCCTACATTGCCCTGCGCCTTATATAAATAGGCTGCGCCGCCAACAATACGTAACCATTGCAAGTCTTCGCTGGGTGTATAGTCGGCCAGAAAATGCACGTTGTAAAATTTAGCTTTAACATTGGTGGTTGATTTAAAGCCATTAACGGTAAAAACGTTGTTAGCAGTTGCCGGCAAAAAGCTTCCGCCAAACCGGGCCGAAAGGCTCTCTGTAATACCATACCGGCCTTCGAGGCCAAAACCCTGCGAGCCAACTAAAACCTGGCCCGAAACAGAACCGGTGTTATTATAGCCCCCGGCATTGCCATACTGAGCCAAAGCCCGCTGGTGAATACAGAATGTTGCAAAAAAAATAAGCGATAAGGAAAGGATTGTTTTTTTCATAGTTCTTAATATTAAATATATGATAAACTATATATTAGACTGTGTTAGATATTTGCACAACACGTTGTGCACCGTTTTACAAAAAGTATTTTGGGAGATTATATGCATTTGCCTGCAAAAATTTTTGCCGACACATTCACTGTCTATGGGGTATTTGGCTCGTTAAGCACTATTGTAAGAGCCGGTTATTGTTTTGCTAAATTAGCACTAATTTCAATAAATAATAGGTTTTTTATAAAAATTTTTAATTGATGTTACCATAATTCTACAGCTGCTTTTAATTTAATATGAATTTCTAATTTAAGCCACTGTTTTTACTTAAGGTTAATAATAGTTTAACTTTAGTGCGCCACAAATTTCAGACTATTACATTTTTGGTGTTAAATTATAATATGAATTTATCCTTAGTTTAATCTGATTTCATACAAAAAAATATTGTTTCATAATAAAACACGCACAAGCCGACCTCTGCCCGTAAAAGATTTTGTCGTTTTAATAAAATATTTTAAACTTTCCTTTTCAAGTCATGTATATTTTCTGACTTTCGCGTTAATTATAGCGATAGTATTTTATCCCCAATGAGTGTAGTACCCTTCAAATTTATTTCGGCCATTTGTTCTGTTATTCTGTTAGCATCTTGTTCTTCAAAACAACATAACCCCGCATCAACCCAGGCATCAGCAATTAACACAACCCCGCTTGATACCCAAAAACTATTACAATACGACCCTAAAAAGGCCGACCTGCAGATAGACGCTTTTATGAAGCACCTGCACCAGGTAAGCGGCTTTAACGGCAATGTGCTGGTAGCTAAAAAGGGAAAGATAATTTATGAAAATGCTTTCGGCTGGGCAAACCACTTAACCCGGGATAGTTTAAAAATGAACTCCCGCTTTGAACTGGCTTCGGTATCAAAAACCATGACATCAACAGCCATTTTAATGCTGATGGAACGCGGTAAACTAAAGCTCGACCAAGATGTTCGCGATTTCTTCCCGAACTTCCCTTATGCCGGTATAACCATCAGGCTGTTGCTTACTCACCGTTCGGGCCTGATGAACTATGTTTATTTTATCGATGGTGTGTTCCGCAGTGAGCACCGCGACCAGCACAAGGGTGTTACAAACCAACAGGCTATGGATATGATAGCGCAATATAAACCTGCGCCCTTTAATAAACCCAATGTGAGGTTCTTATATAATAACTCAAACTTTATGGTTTTGGGTTCTATCATAGAAAAAGTTACCGGTATGCCTTACGCCCAGTTTATGAAAGAGAACATTTTTAAACCTGCAGGCATGGCCCATACTGATGTATACTCAAAAGCCACTTACGATAAAATACCGGTTGATGTTGTTGGGCACGACCGCAACAGCTGGAAATATTCGGTAGCACAAAACTTTCTGGATGGCCCTGTTGGCGACAAAGGCATTTACAGTACCGTAGGCGATCTGTTTTTGTTTGACCGTGCCATGCGCGCTAATCGTTTAATATCCGCAGCCACACAAGATTCGGCCTATACAGACCGCAACCCAATGATACGTGGCCACTTTAATTATGGTTACGGCTGGCGTTTGTTTGAAGGCCCTAACCAAAAGGTGGTTTACCACACAGGCTGGTGGCACGGTTTCCGCCACATATTTTTGCGTGATATGAAAAACGATATCACCATTGTACTGCTTGGCAACGTGGTAAATGGCAGCTTGCTACACCTTGACGATCTGTTTAAAATGACCGGTATGCCTGTTGTTAGAAAAAGCGCCTATAGCGGCAACGGTGACACCGCCGAAGATCAATAATGGCAATAGCATATAATTTGTGACAACAAGATCTTCTTTTATTTGTACTATATACTATAATTATAACTTAATCAATAAGTTAACGACTAATTACATTATTAAATACCGAGCATATGTTTGATAAACTATTTGAAGCGCAACAAAAAGCCGGAGACGCTAAAAAACGCCTTGATGCCATAACCGTTACCGGCACTGCCGAAGGCGGTAAAATAACGGTAACAGCCAACGCCAATAAAATTATACAATCGGTTAATATCGATGACGAGTTTTACAAAGAGGCAGACCGTGAAGAACTGGAAGAACTTTTATTAGTAGCTTTAAACAAGGCTATGGAACAAGCCGACAACATAAGCCAAAGCGAAATGGCAGCCATGACCAAAGAAATGTTCGGCGGCCTGGGCGGTATGTTCGGTCAATAAAATCTTAAACAAAAATCTATTTATGAAAGCTACCTTTTATGGACATGCAACGGTTGAATTAGAAACCGGTGGCAAAAAATTATTGTTTGACCCGTTTATTACCCCTAATGAACTGGCTAAACACATTGATATTAACAACCTAAAGCCAGACTATATTTTGCTGAGCCATGGCCACGGCGACCACATGGCCGATTTAGCAGCAATTCAGAAAAACAGCGGTGCTAAAGTAATTTGTATTGCTGAAATTTCGGGATGGCTGGGCGCGCAGGGAATTGATAATTCTCATGGTATGAACATCGGTGGCAGTTTTAATTTCGAATTTGGCCGTGTTAAAATGGTTAACGCCATCCACTCCAGCAGTATGCCTGATGGCAGCTACGGTGGCAACCCTGCCGGTTTTGTAATTTACACCAACGAAGGCAAAAACATTTATTTTGCAGGCGATACCGCTTTAACTTATGATATGAAGTTATTGGCCGATGATAACATTAGCTGGGCCATTTTACCAATTGGCGACAACTATACCATGGGTGTTGATGACGCTATTAAAGCAGCCGCTTTTGTTGATTGTACCAATGTAATTGGTGTACACTATGATACCTTCCCGCCAATAAAACTGGATAAGGAAGAAGCGCGTGCTAAATTTATTAAAGCAGGGATCAATATCCAACTGCCGGAAATCGGCGGTTCCGTTGAATTGTAATAAAATATTTCACTACAAAAAAAGCGTCCGGGATAATACCCCGGACGCTTTTTTTATTAATCAAGACCGACTTACATTTTAGTTGTAGTGTCTTTCTTGGTTTTTGTCTTCATTTTTGTCTTATCATTTTTCACCTTTACCTTCTTCTTAACGGTATCTGCCACTAAAGTAGTTTTAGAGGCGTTAACCGCCGGCGCTGAGTGAGCAAATACACTGCCCGAACATATTGCTGCTAAAGCAATAACACAAAATACTTTTTTCATAGATAAGTTGTTTTCGTTAATAATTATTTGTTAACCCTTATCAACTACAAATCAATATTATTTTTTGTTTTAGTTAAATAACAGTACCGGTTGGAATAACCGCCCGTTTCTTAATTACCACAATACCATCCTGGCAGGTATAAGTATCATAATCACCGTCTGCTATCTTATCAGGCCCGCAATTAATTTTCACATCATTGCCGATATAACAGTTTTTATCTATGATGGCATTTTTAATGGTGCACCGGTCACCGATACCCATAATCGGTTTATTGGTAACGCGCGATTCTTCAATCTGCTCCAGGGTTTGGTAATTGTCCCCGCCCATTACATAGCTATTCTCTATAACTGTATCAACGCCAATACGGGTACGTATACCGATAATGCAACGGCTTAGCCTGCTGGCATTGATAATGCAACCGTCTGAAATAATGGTTTTTTCGAGGTGTGTGCCCGATATTTTTGATGGCGGCAACATGCGAGCACGCGTATAAATATAGTTTTTGTCGAACAGGTTAAATTGCGGAATATCGTCTGTTAAACCTAGGTTAGCTTCAAAGAAAGAGGGAATGGTACCAATATCAGTCCAGTAACCCTCAAACTGGTAGCTGATCATTTTATGGGTATTGATAGATTGCGGAATGATATCCTTACCAAAATCAGGAAGCTCGTTGCCATCAAGCAAATCATAAAGCGCCTTTTTGTTGAACAGGTAAATACCCATCGAAGCCAGGTAAACACGGCCTTGTGCGGCCATTTCTTCACTTACTTCTGATGCCCAGCTCTCGAAATTAGTTTTAGGTTTTTCTATAAACGAAGTAACATTGTTTTCCTCGTCTGTTTTTAAGATACCAAAGCCGGGTACATCATTGGCGTGTACCGGTATTGTTGCCAGTGTAATGTCGGCACCTTCTTTAATATGTTCGGCTATCATTTCCTCAAAGTCCATTTGATAGAGTTGATCGCCCGAAAGGATCAGCACATAATCAAATTCATGCACGGTAAGGTGATGCAAACTTTGGCGCACCGCATCTGCCGTGCCCTGGAACCAGCCGCCGCTCGATGGGGTTTGCTCTGCCGCCAAAATATCAACAAAAGCCTCGCTAAAGCTGCTGAAGTGATACGTGTTTTTGATGTGTTTATTAAGCGAAGCCGAATTAAACTGTGTTAAAACGAATATACGGTCGATACCCGAATGCAAGCAGTTGGAGATAGGAATATCTACCAAGCGGTATTTACCGGCGATGGGAACGGCCGGTTTAGAACGCGTGGCCGTTAATGGATAAAGGCGGCTTCCCTGCCCGCCACCGAGTACAATGCTTATTACTTTGGATATCATAACTTTGGTGTTAAACTTTGGTATAGTTGTATATATTGGCCGGCTGATTGGTTCCAGGAGAAATCGAGCGCCATCATTCTTTTACGTAACAATTGTAAATGCGCAGTGTTCTGATAAAGTGATAATGCCCGGCCGATTGAGTAGCATATGTCATCAACACTGGCTTGGTTAAAGCGGATGCCATAGCCCCCTTCGTCGCCAAAATCAATCACGGTATCTTTTAAACCACCAGTGCTGCGCACAATTGGCACGGTGCCATAACGCATGGCATAAAGCTGGTTCAGTCCGCAAGGCTCAACCCGCGACGGCATTAGCAGAAAATCAGCCCCGGCATATATTAAATGCGAAAGTTCTTCATCATACCCAATGTATACCTGGCAACTTTGCGGAAATCTTTCGGCAACGGCTCTGAGTTCGCTTTCCGTAGTAACGTCGCCCGTACCCAGTAACAGGAAGTTTACCTGTCCTCCTAATTCTTCAATGCTTCTGGCTAAGGCATCGGCAATCAGGTCGGCGCCTTTTTCAGACACTAGCCTGCCAATAAAAGAAACTAAGGGTTTATTAACATCGAGGTTAAAACGCTCGCATAGCGCTTGCTTATTTTTGGCCTTGCCTGCAGGTTTTTTTAATGAGAAAGGTGCAGCGATCATAGCATCCTTCTCCGGGTTCCAAACATCGGTGTCTATACCGTTGATGATGCCTGTGCCTTTCCAGTTTTCGAGGTAGAATAAATATTCCAGGCCGTTGCTTTGCTTGGTCAGCTCATCAAGGTAACTTGGCGACACGGTAGTGTATTTGTTGCAGCACTTAACCGCAGCTGCTAACGAGTTGATGCCGCCGCTCCACTCTAACAGGCCCGCTGCCATCATATCTATCTCGGGAAGCAAGTTCACCCTGTCCCAACCAAAAGCACCATGATACTGGCCGTTATGAATGGTGAACACCACGGGCGTTTTAGCAATGCGTTTGTATAGTGCAGAATGCTGTAACAAGAATGGGATTAACCCGGCATGATGATCGTGACAATGAATAATATCTGGTGACTGCTGCGACCAATTGATCCAGTCTAAAAAAGCCAGTTGATAGGCGATAAATTGTTCACGTTCGTCGGGATAGCTGTATACTTCTTCCCGGTCAATTAATCCCGGGATGTGTACCAGGTATAATTCGAATCCCAGCACATTATCGCGCTCTTTTAAAATCTCAAATTCGTAGCGGCGGGTACCCAGCAGGTTGGATGCCTGAAACACCACATCAAACTGGTGTTCGCGTACAAATTTGCGGTTATAGTAGGGTAATACAACCGCAGCATTTAGCCCCGCCTGGTTCTGGTATTTAGGTAAAGCGCCAACAACATCTGCCAGCCCGCCAACTTTTGCAACGGGATAACATTCGGCACTCAGGTGATAGATTCTCATTATGGTTATGTTGGTGTCAAGGTAAAAAACATTTACCCAATACACAACCAAAAACGATGCTATTCTGTTTGTTTACTTATACCTGATTTTTTTAATGTGCCTCTAACCAATTTAACCCCGTACCAATTTCTACAACTATCGGCACGCCTGTTTTTATGGCGTTTTTCATGTGGTGCTCAATAATTGGTTTTACCACATCAACCTCGTTTTGGGGCACATCAAAAACCAACTCATCATGCACCTGCATAGTCATGCGGGCATTCAGTTTCTGGGCTTTCAACTCGCGGTGAATATTGATCATGGCAATCTTGATCATATCCGCAGCCGAACCTTGTATTGGTGCATTAATGGCATTTCGCTCGGCAAAGCTGCGCACCGTTTGGTTGGCAGAGTTAATATCTCGCAGGTAACGGCGGCGGCCCATCAGGGTTTGTACGTAACCGTTTTCGCGGGCAAAGTTCATGGTCTCGCTCATGTAATTTTTGATACCCGAATATTGTGCGAAATATTGCTCTATCATTTCACCGGCTTCTTTACGCGGGATGCCCAGGCTTTGCGATAAACCGAAAGCCGACTGGCCGTAAATAATACCAAAATTTACCGCTTTGGCATTACGGCGCATGGTGCTATCAACCTGGTCTAAAGGCACGCCGTAAACATTGGCAGCGGTAGCTGTGTGGATGTCTAATCCTTTGGTAAAGGCATCCAGCATGTTTTCATCCTTGCTGATCTCGGCAATCAGACGTAGCTCTATCTGCGAATAATCGGCAGAGATAATGCGGTGGTCGTCATCCCGTGGGATAAATGCTTTACGCACCTCGCGGCCACGTTCGGTACGGATAGGTATATTTTGTAAGTTAGGGTTATTTGAACTTAGGCGACCTGTTGCAGCCACGGCCTGGTTGTATGAAGTATGCAGACGGCCACTTTTAGGGTTTACCAGCAATGGCAAAGCGTCAACATAGGTCGATTTTAGTTTCTGTAGTTGACGGAAATCTAAAATATCGCGTACAATATCACTTTTGTTGGCTAAGGCCAGTAACACATCTTCGCCGGTTTGATACTGCCCGGTTTTGGTCTTTTTAGCTTTAGGGTCAAGCATTAGTTTTTCGAACAATACCTCGCCCAATTGTTTGGGTGATGAAATATTGAAGCGAACACCGGCTTTATCATATACCACTTTCTCTAAACGAATCAGATCTTGTTCCAGGTCTTTTGAGAACTCGCGCAGCGTAGGTTCATCAATACGCACGCCTTCAAACTCCATATCGGCCAATACATAAATAAGCGGATGCTCTATTTCGTGGATCAGTTTTTCGCCTTCAACCTCTTTTATTTTGGGTTCAAAAACATTCTTAAGCTGCAGGGTAATGTCGGCATCTTCGGCAGCATATTCTTTAACTTGCTCAATCGGCACGTCGCGCATACTTAATTGGTTTTTTCCTTTCGGGCCAATTAGCGTGGTGATGGATACCGGCTTATAACCGAGGTAATTCTCCGACAAGATATCCATTCCATGACGCGTATCCGGATCGAGCACATAGTGCGCCATCATGGTATCAAACAGTTTACCTTTTACATCGATGCCGTACCATTTCAGCATTAAAATATCATACTTAATATTTTGGCCGATCTTGTCGATGTTCTCGTCTTCGAGCAGATCTTTAAATTCTGATGCGATGGCGTAAGCTTCGTTCTGATCTGCAGGGACAGGTACATACCAGCCCTCACCCGGTTTAATGGAAAAAGAGAAGCCTACCAGTTCACAATGGTTGGCATCGGTACCGGTGGTTTCTGTATCAAAGCAAATGCTTTTTTGCTGTTTTAGCAGCATAATCAGCTCAGCGCGTTTTTCAAAATCATCAACCAAATGATAGGTATGCTCTACATTGGTGATGTTTTTACCGGCTTCTGGTAAATCTTCTGTCGCAATATCGCTAATATCAACAGTCAGCGTAGTACGGCCGGATGCGGTTGGGTTGCCAAAGAGGTCTGTTTGTACACCCGAGGCTTTAATTTCGGTAATGCTGAAATCGTCGCCAAAAACACGGCGCCCAAGGGTACGGAACTCCAGTTCGGCAAATAATGGTTCTAACAGATCTTTGCTTGGTGAGCAAATTTCTAAACCAGCCTCATCCAGTTCAACCGGAACATCTAATAAAATGGTAGCCAGTTTTTTAGATAGCAGGCCTTGCGCTGCAAAGTTCTCTACGTTTTCGCGTTGCTTACCCTTTAGCTCGTGGCTATGGGCAATAATATTTTCCATCGAGCCATATTGCTTGATGAGTGCTTTAGCAGTCTTCTCGCCAATGCCGGGGATGCCGGGGATGTTATCCACTGCATCGCCCCATAAACCGAGGATATCAATCACCTTGCAAACATCATCCACTTCCCATTTTTCGCAAACCTCTTTAACGCCAAGGATTTCCATGTCGTTGCCCATGCGGGCAGGTTTGTAAATAAATATATTTTCTGATACCAGTTGTGCAAAATCCTTATCAGGGGTCATGCAATAAACCTGGTAGCCTTTTTTTTCTGCTTTTTTGGCAAGGGTACCGATAATATCATCAGCCTCATAACCATCAGAAGTAATAACCGGGATGTTGAAACCCAGTATCAGCTTAAACACATAAGGCATAGCTGCCGAAAGGTCTTCGGGCATGGCCTGGCGGTGAGCTTTATAGGCTGTAAAATCTGTATGGCGTTCGGTTGGCGCTTCGGTGTCAAAAACCACAGCCATGTGGGTAGGTTTTTCTTTTTTAAGCACATCGAGCAACGTATTGGTAAAGCCCATTACCGCCGAAGTATTAATGCCCGAAGAGGTAAAGCGCGGGTTTTTGCTTAATGCAAAATGTGCCCGGTACATGAGGGCCATACCATCCAGAAGAAACAGTTTTTTCATAAAATTAGATTATACCGATTTATTGAGGTGATTTCACCGATTACCCGGTAAATTCACATAAGCGGTATTCTTACAAAGTTATAATTATCCGTTAAAGATTTAGATCGATGCAGACTCATGTAGCATCGGTGAAATCATTTTTCAAATCAGTGAAATCCCCAATTACCTAAAATCACAACTCGCCAAATGATCATTCACCATGCCGGTGGCTTGCATGTGGGCGTAGCAAATAGTTGAACCAAAGAATTTAAAGCCACGCTTTTTCATATCCTTACTAATGGCGTCAGACTCGGGACTGGTTGCCGGCACACCAGAAGCAGGGCAATTATCAATCGGCTTGCCATCGGGCATAAAGCTGTACAGGTACTTATCAAACGAGCCAAACTCCTTCTGAATGTCCAGGAACAATTGCGCGTTCTTAATAGCTGCGTTAACTTTTAAGCGGTTGCGGATAATGCCTTCGTCGTTCATTAAGCGTTCCACATCTTTGTCGTCAAATTTGGCTATTTTATTTGCATCGAAATTGGCAAATGCCTTACGATAATTTTCGCGCCGACGCAAAATAGTGATCCAGCTCAGGCCGGCCTGCGCACCTTCGAGCAGTAAAAATTCGAATAATATACTATCGTCGTGGGTGGTTTTGCCCCACTCTTCATCGTGATATTTGGTATACAGCTCATCGTTGCCAGCCCAGGCGCAGCGTTTTGGTTCTTTTATTTGGCTCATTGTTCATCAGGTTTGAATACGCAATATACTAATTTTATTAGCATAAAATTAGTCGGCTTTGTCATTTTGAACGCAGTGAAGAATGACAAAAAAAATATTATCCCTGAAACCCATTTAATTCATCCCAATATTCAACAGCTCTTCTATAATGAGGGATAACAATTGATCCACCAACCAAATTAGCGATCATAAAGATCTCATTCATTTCGGCACTGTTCACACCTGCTTCGTGGCATTTGCCGAGATGATATTTGATACAATCATCGCAACGCAATACCATTGATGCTACCAGGCCCAGCATTTCTTTGGTTTTTACATCCAGT
>Ga0265780_10010125_pt1 | contig 11264 bp, 7 predicted proteins | sample P1T30metagenome_FD_192432 | JGI IMG/M metagenome (GOLD analysis project Ga0265780, IMG submission 192432) | Plant litter microbial communities from East Loma Ridge, Irvine, California - P1 T30 | ecosystem: Environmental > Terrestrial > Plant litter > Unclassified | place: USA: California... | reverse complement strand
GTAGTTGCCACACCAGATTTCACACCATTCGCCAATTGTGCCTGAATTGCACAGCCAAGTTTGGCACTGGAACGAGCACTCCTCGTTGAGTTCGAACGAAGGGCATTTGTCCTATAAGACATGTCAGAACTGGGTAAGTTTGTGTTGGAACTGGAGGACGTACGGCCATGCATTCATTCCACATCGTAAAGCAGGTGTTACACGAGTGCGAGAATTCGAATTGGCTTTCTGAGGCGAGAGCGGCGGTGCTGAGTGCTGCGATGATGATGGTGGTGATCTTCATGTTGACACAGGTGTGGTAGATGGGTCTTGTGGAGGGATTGAAGATGGACCGGGTGGTAGTGTTGGTGTTGGGTTGAAGGGGAGGGGACAATTGGGTTTTGAGTGTGCACGCGTTATATATGCTGTATCTCTGGGCGAACATGCTGAAGTATCCGTATTGGCACTCACACGTAGTGGTAGCGTCATTGGTGCTCAACAAGGACTCGCCGTAAAGCATACATCATTAGTGTGGAGTCTCGTCTCAACATTTATGAATGCTGGTCGTTGTTCACCTCGCTTGCTGGTTACCGTTGGTGCCAGAGTTTCGCGTTCGAGGACCCCATTCGTATCACAAGGACGCTGCTCTCGTGACAACGAAGTGGATCGGCATTTAGTACCATTGTAGATTGCAATCTGATGGGGATTTCATTGTTGATGGATGATGACAAAGATGCTTCTCATCACCGAGATCTAATCGCGGGAGAGATAATCCCTTCAGGCTATCGCGCATCCTGCCAAACCCAATCGTTACACATCTATTGCGGCCCCTAAGACATCCAGAACAATTCGCGAATAGACCCCCGATAACCTCTCGTTCTCTAACCAGCTGCCCACGCCCCTACGCATGATGATGCCAATGCGGCTCCCCAAACTTTCCAAAAGTCACCTTACACTGACGCCTCACACACGGACCGTAATGATTCTCCATCAAATCCACGCATTTCCACTGACTCTCGTAGAACTGAGTGATATTGGTTGGCCTGTCCAAGTAGTAGTTATAGCTGTCCACGTATTTCTGTTGGAGGGTTGGGTTAGCGATCTACAAGCGTGTGGAAAAGTTGATGGGGAGAGGAGAAGGTAGTTACGTACGTCCATGCATTCCATGTATCTGACACCGCACCAGAAGCAAGTGCTGGGTGGTGGAAGACCTTTTAGGGAGCCTCTGGGCATGGCACCGCTTGAGGTAGGGACGTCGTACAGGGGAGGGGCGGCGAGGGTTGCGGTGGTGAAGAGAGCGATGAGAGCGAAGGTTAACTTCATCTTAGTAACTTGTGGTGTGGATGTTGGGGTGTTCTCTTCAGATGCTGATGGATCTGCGGTGAGAGCTATATATTCTTTCGCTAGTTAGTCCACACTGGTGTGCATTACCATCCTCTAACCAACATCCAGGCCATCCACTCGCAGTGCGATAACGCAGAGCGAGCAGCGGGCCGTTACCAATTTCTGCAACACATGACATCCCATATTTCAAGGCTTTCCGCAGAGGAGACACCACAAGCATCAAAGACACGGTCATGTGTAGTCGATCGTAGAGGGCGTCGTGGTGAAGAATGGTAGATGAGGCGGGTCTCTCCATCTCAACAGCATTTTTACCCCCACCAGTTGATATCTTGAAGCAGAACAACGGTATAATACCATCGGCGCGAATATGAGTATCGGCGTGTGATGCGCAAAGCGGTGGTCGGTTGAGAAGTTCCGACGAATGACAGGAACGGCATGGTGGAACTGTGGGGCTGAGCCATGATTTTACAACCAGCCAACACATTACCAGCACAGGCAGCTGAGACGCGAATATAGCTGCCTTACAGTAGCGCATGGATTTGAAAGATAATAGCTATGCGAATAGAAATTGATAAGCTAAGTAAGGCAACGCGTTTGAATGGTCTCGAGTTGATGGAAATATGGTCACACACCTCTATTTCCTGATGACTCTCGCTATCCACCTCTTTGTCGTCCGAAACACAACTCCCTGATCCTCAACATCATCGAACAACGTTTGGGAAGACTCCAAAGGCTCTAAATTACCGTCTGTTGGCTGGCGCGTCTTATCAGTCACGTACCATACACCCTCTCTAGTCTAGACCCTAAGACCCCACCGGCGGTTCCACCTGAAACTGAATTTCGTGGTGTATACCCGCTCGACCCTATTGCTACTTGCCCTAACCTATAGTCGGTCCAGAAAACCCACGATGTAAAGACGGAGATGTAAAAATCTGGCTGACACTCTTCAGTTTGGTGTTGGAATAGGCGTGGGTCGCTAAAGTGGGTCCGTTTAGTCACCGGGTACGACGCAGATATGGCGTTGAGGTCTGCGCTTTATTCTCTGTGGTCTGGACGCCACATCAACCATGCTCCCAAGGGAGGTCCTACGACGGGCTTTCCTTGTCCATAGGCGGGCTACAACCGCCCATATTGGCGTCTTCATCGTCGACGACAGGCTCTTTGCTCTCAGCTGCAGTGGAAGCTTCAAAAGCTGGAGCACTCGTTTGGGCAGCATTGCCCCATCGCTGTAGGTGGGATTGCTGAGGTTTCTCCTAGTCGTGACCGTAAATGCTGTCAACATCGCTATCGTAGTCGTTGTTGTCATCACCTCCCAGAGTTTGCAAGGTCTGGTCTTCAGCCGCGTCTTTATCTTGCGCTGCGGGCTTAATTGGATTTGTTGTCGCACTGAGCTGTGGTAATGGCTTTTGTGGTACACTCAATCCAGACAAGGGTAGTAACTGGGCCCGGAAGTCTGACGCTGACTTCAGAGTGTATCCCGCCGCAGGCTGTGTCGGGTCGTAAGCTGGAGGAGTAGTCGATGAATTACTGGATTTCATACCCGCAGAAGGCTGCATGGGCGTGTACGCTGGCGAGGTGACCGGGGAGTTTGTAGTCGCTGTGCCTGCTGTATGCTGTGCACGATGGCGGGCGGATGCCGGTTTGAGCAAGCTTCTTGCGTTCGATAGTGCAGCGTCGGGCAGCTTCATGGCTGGGTAGCTTGGACTCCGAGGGGGCGATGTTGCATTACCACTTTGACCGCGTGGTGTACTAAGGTTGCCGAGAGTCGGTATACCTGCACAAGGAGACGTGCTGTTCTTTTTGTGCAGAGTGACTGGGTTATACGAGCGTGCGTAACCTCCCGGTGCGAAACCACCTGCTAGATGTGAAGGCGGTGGCGGCTTGTAATACGAAGATGGGGATGTAGGACTCGAGCTGAATATTGACGGCGTGTTGAGTGTCTTTTGTGTAGTCGGGCGAGTCGGAAGACCAGAACTAGCGACCGGAGATGGTTGCGTCGGCGATGGGGTTGGCGATGTGGTGTTGCCCTCCTTCAGTTTCTGGAATACCGGAAGGTCCAAGACCTTTTCCACATCGTTCTTCTCAAAACGGGCTTCCTCCTCAGTATCAAATGAGACTGGACCTCTGAAGCGGCCCTTCTTCGGAGTATTAGCTCGTGCACCTGAACTCTCCTTCTGGGGAGTTGCTGGGCTATCTTGAGTTTCCTCCGGTGCTTCTGAATCCGAGTCATCAGAAACGTCTCGGGCTGTTCTCTTAGATGCTTTGTTCATTCCCTCCAACTGATCCTTTTCCACTTCCTTGGCAAGTGCGTCCAATTCATCGTTATCGATTTCGCCCGACAACGCGCTACCGTCGTCAGAACCAGCTGGAGAAAGATCATCTCGAGGCTCGGCACCTTCAGCATCTGGATCAAACCATGACATCAGCTCCTGTGCATCCTTGTAGTCGTCGTGGCTTTCTCCTCGCATTTCGTATGTGTCCATGGGAACTTCCCGGAAGACCTGACCTTGTCGCCCTGTCAGTTCGTCTAGCGACTTCATGCCAGCTGATCGATACTCCGCATGTTCGGGATTCTCCACGATCTTGTGGTCGTCCCATAGTTGTACTAAACGTGTTCTCGGTCTGATAGTTGTGAACTCATCGGGGTGTTTGTATTCATGTTCAGCGTTATCCGGAGCTTTGTTGAAGTCACTGTCCCATACTCTTTGAGTTCCTAAACCTGGCGAGACGTGTGCTTTGTCGTTGTTGTCGAACTGATCATTGTCGAGATTGACAGTCGAAAGCCCGACGATGACTTCCTCGTGATCTTCAGCAACTCCGTAGTCTTCAAGATCAAAGTCGTCTCCGTGGGGTGGTGGCGGTGGAGCTGGATCATCTCGTGCCGGCTCCTGATCTTGTCCAAATGCGTTCGAGAATGGGTCAAACGCATCTGGCGCATCCTTAGGAGGCCCAGGAACGATGACCGATGGCTGCTGGGCTGGTAGAGAATAACCATCGCCGGCGTTTCCGAGAAGATCATCGAAACCTTCCCCGTCTGTCTGATACTGTTGAGGCTCAGACATGGGAGGTGGAATCTCGATAGGCCGGTTCTGCGCCTCATACGCATCAATATCAGCGAACATGTTATGTTCTGCCATTTCACCGTATTCCTCGTCCTCAGGAGACAGATACAGACTTATTGGCATTCCGCTGTGCTGTTCTATTCCCTCGAGAGGCACCAGCTGTCTTCTCATGTCATCAGCGGTGGTGGTGGTTGGCGTTTGCTCATTATCGAAACCAGAGCTAGCGATCTTGTCGAAATCGATGTCGTCCAGGTTGATGTTATCCAGATTGATGTTGTCCATATTGATATCGTCAAAATTGGTATTGTCAAAATTGGTATCGTCCAAATCGACATTGAATTGGTCGGACATGTCAACGTCTCCATCGTTTTCGGGCGTAAGGGTCGTGTCCAAGGCCGCGGGCGTAGTAGTCATAGGAACGCCAGCGAGATTGGAAGCTCCAGGCTGTGCGGAAAAATCGCCATCATCGCCGCCATCGCCCTCATGACCGTCGTTGCTATCATCCATCTGATCGTTGGTGTCAGCTTGATTGTCCAAAGTCTGACTGTCATCATTGTCATGACTATGAGGATCGCTCTCACCGTGATGATCCGAGTCGCTCGAAGAAGACTCGTCGATCCCCTCCATAGGTCCTGAGCCAGCTGAACCCGACGGCGATGAGGGGTTCGCGCCTCCACTACCGCTCGATGGGTCGAAAGGAGAGGGTGTGTCGTCACTGCCACCTCCATCTCCACCACCGCTGCCGCCATCTCCACCGAAAGGACCACCAGGGCCAGGCGGCGGATCTCCAACATCACCACCAGCCCTTCGAGCCGCAGCTTCACGCTCTCGTCTCATTATGGTCAACATACTGGGACCTCCTAGCAATCTGTTGCGCCACTGTTCTGCGGAGTCTGGATGTTTTGGGTCCGTGGGCCGAGCGGCAGGCCGGTTGTAGATGGCAGGAAGGGCGAATTGCGTCTTAAGTTCCTCTTCTGTGAACATAGGCGGCTCAGTCTTGCTGGAAGGCAGCGAGCTGAAAGGGGCCCAAGAACGACTATTTGCCGTGCCGGGAGCTGGGTGTGGGTGTGAGTCGGGCACAGTCTCATTGACACTGGTCGTGGGGGTAGCTGCTGGAGCGTTATCGTCCGTGCCTTCCATTGGCTCATCTGTTGGCGAAGAAGGTTCCTTGTCGGGGTTAGGAGCATCGTGCTTCGGGGCGCCGGGTACCGGTGTATTGCCCGAATCATTGTCATCTTTACCATCACCGTTGTCATTATCGTTGTCATCGCCGTTGCCAGGCGCGGGCGCTCCACCAGAAGCAACCTCCATAGGAGTCAAGGCCTTCTTCTGCTCAACCTCTCTTCGCACCTCCTCGCGGTACTTCTCAAGTGCTGCAACAATCTCGGCATCTATAGGACTCGCTGGCTGTAGCGGAGCTGATGTGCCTATCGTAGGACTCCCACCGAAATCGAACTCTTCTTCGATTTCGTCTTCCTCTTCCTCTTCCTCTTCGTCGGTTTCTTGGACGCTGTCATGCTCATCGTCTTGCCCATCGCCCTCTCCTTGAGCTTTGACTGGACCAGCGGCTGAAACTTGGTGATCTGGTGCATCGACAGACTCTGAAGGAGGGTCCTTGAGAGGTGTGTGGTTGGCGGGTGTAGCGAGTTCCGTCATCTCAATGGGAACAAATGTCATGGGCGTGTATCCTCCTTGCGTCTCAGATTCCGGTGCGTTGACTACGATGGTAGGAAGATCAAAGTTGATGTCAAGCATTGCCGGAGGCTCAGTAGTGTCTGTGGCAGACTTCGGCACATCGGTAGGTGTTGTGGCGGGAGTAGGTACAATGAGTGAATTGGAGGAACGAGCTGGTATCGCAGGAGCAGCGATAGTTGAGGGCGTGGTCGTGGCTGGTGGAGTAGGAGAAGCAGGAACTGTTGGTGGGGGAGACGCTGCGGTCGTGGGTGTGGTCGTTGCTGGAAGAGCAGGCTCGAACAGAGGAGTACGTTTGAACGCGGCAGCTGGCGTGAGTGTACGCACAGATGCCGATGTATCAGCAACCACCGGTATCGTTGGTACCTGAACCGCAGGGCTTTGGGTGACTTCACTTGTCGTCTCTGACAAGATAGCTAGGACTGTTTCCTCAGGTTTCTCGGCTTCAACAGTAGCCGAGTGCTGTTGCTCAGTCTCTGCAGACTCAGATGACATCGAAGAATCAGCAGCTGGACTTTCACTTTCGTCGTTTGACGATTGTGGCTCCTCGTGTTCTGCACCGCTCCCCAGGCCAGATTGCTCTAGGAAGTCCTTGTGCTCCTGCTCAGCAGCAGCCCTGGCGGCCTCGATAGTCTTCTCTCTTGCTATGCGCGCCGCTTCACTGTCGAAGAGCCAAGTGGTCCAGCGCTGTAGCCAAGGAAGAGATGCGTTTGTCTGTGTCCATGCATCTGCGGTGGGCGTCTCAGTATTAGCCTGAGCCTGATCCGGAGTCTCAATCGATTGCTCCCGTGTTGGCGTTCCCACGGGAGTCTGTACAGGCGAAGCCTGTTGTTGAGTGCGCAACGCATCTACCTCATCTGGAAGCCCTGATAAGTCCTCTTCCAAGAGATCGACTGCTTGACTGTTGCTGGGTGGCTGGGTTGCCTGCGCTGGCTGTGCGTCTGGAGGCTGATTGGGAGTATCAGGTTCTCCCATCAAGGGGTTTCTTAGCTCTGATTCTCTGACGTCATTGTTAGGGGCGGGTATTTGTGCTGCTGGAGGGCTTGGTGGCGCAGAGTCAGAAGCCACAACTTCATCCGGCAGGTCAGGGAGCGGTTCATTGGGAAAATCTCGAGCCACGATCGAATCCGGCCGCCAGTAGGCTAGAAGTAGGAGTATGACAAGAACAGTTGCAAAGATGATGCCATAGTCCTGAGTGCAAGCAAGGACCCCGTTTGTGCCCAGGACGTACATCATCATGAAACTAGCTGCGAATGTAAACGACGACCGGACCTTATGTGCGGGATATGCTTGAGCGGCTATGATCCAGCCTACGGTGCATACAATGGTGAATGCGATGATGGCTGTCGCGCGCCATACCCAGTGGTAGGCTAGGCCTTGGCACCAATTGCTGAGGCAGCGTGTACCCAGAGAAGATACGACCGGCTTGACTTTTGCCCTGTACAGCAAGCTCAGATTCATGGAGGTCTTTTCAAATGCCAAAGAAGTCGTTTTCTGGGTGTTCGTAATGAAACTGGAGGTAGCATTCCTAACGGACTTGGTAGCCCATGCCGGCGATAGGGTAGTGGGTATACGAGAGCTCGTAACCCTTTTCGTTGGTGTAGCAGTGTACACATAAGAGCTCGTTGCGCGTTCCCGCGAAGTTGGAGTGAGTTTGTGAGCAGGCGTAACCCAATTCCGTAAAGCTGTCGTGGTTACAGCAGTCCATGAAGTCGACCCCTTAACTGAGGCTGGAATAGACGCAGTGCTAGTAGTAAACTCCTTGACTGTATGAGCAGCTGCATCCGACGTCCTTTCAGTCCAAGGCTGTATGGTGTGCCAGATCGCCGTGAAAAGAGACTGGAACAATGGTATGAATGCATACGTCAATGCCCAGAGCGCGAATAACCCAACGACTGGGCCGACCCATACTGGTAGCAGCCCATATACTGTCCGGGGACCGAGTAATATTGTCGCAAGCACCCAGCGAAGACATTCGCCGACAGTCTTTGGGTGCCACGGGAAAACAGCGCGACCTCTGACGATGAGCATGAACTTGTACTGAGCCCAAGCTTTTACAACCCGGAGTTTCGCTATGCAGATTCGAGAGACATCGATGATGCCGTGCACGAGGGAGTCGATATAGGAAAGACCCACAAGCTTGAGCACGACAGCGAAATGACTGAAGGGTGGGGCAACGCCGCCTCTGAAAAGCCTATCAGCGCACAAGGATGGCTGGTCTATATGGATGAGGACGTATACTACTACTGCAACCGCAGCGTAGTATCGTATCCACGTTCGCGCGGCGATGATGGATCGGTATGAGCCGCAAACCACGAGGTCCAATATGGTGAAGATGGTGTTGCGCGCCTCTTCGCGATAGATGGAAAGGACGTGTGTCGCTGGCACACTGGCCAAGATAACAGCCAAGTCCTGAACGTAGACACTAAGCCAGATGACGGTCATTGCAACAGTGAAGCCGATGCAACAACGAATCAATGTCTCTTTCCCGTGCGGTATGACAGCAGGCGCGCTGGGCGACATATCCTGGCTCTCAGACATGTCTTCATCCTCGCTTAAATCGCTTTCATCTTGTTCGTGGTGAACAGCTTCTGGAGTCCTTCGTCCGGCGAAGAGGAGGAAATAAATTGCGATTCCGACGAGGGTGGCGTACAACGCCCGGTCTATAATGAAGTGGTCGGTTTGCTGCTTTCCCAGAAAGTCCGCTACCGCTTTCTGCCACATATTGTAGGATACAGACCCGATGCTGTGTGCGTATGCTACAAATTTGGGGTATGGCAATGTTGGCAAGCGGAATTCCGCATAGGCGAAATATCCAACCACAAACATATACGCATTGCGCACCATAAATACCACCATTTCGTGAAAGTCCGCGTCATCCTGATACAGATGGTCGCATACGGCGAAGAGAATTGATGGCACATATCCCACCACGATATCCGCCATGGTGATAGGGCTACTGTAGTAGGACGGCTTGGTCGGCTTTTGATCTGCTTGCTGTGCGACGTATTTATCATGAACCGCTCGTCGAAAGTCATTCCAGCGGGAGAGTTGGGATTTGGCGAATGACGGCGAATCTCGAAGTGGGTTGCTAGCTGGCTTGTGTTCTCTCGGCGTAACGATGCTGTCCTTGGTGCTGGACGCAGGTGCACTGGGAAGTGTCTTAGATGACGACGAATTTTGGAGTGATTTCCTAGCCGCCTTTTGTCTGTAATGTGTAAAGGCTGGCTTATGTTCTGTCATCTTCGAGATACTGCTCCGGGTGCTTTTGCTAGCCGCATGTTGCCTGTAATGTGTAAAGGCTGACTTATGTTCTTTGAGGCCAGAGTCAATGCTCGCAGTGCTAGATAGAGGAGCACTGGAAACTGTCTTTGATCTCTGAGGAATGGTAATGGTTTCAAACGAATAGTCTATGATCTCATGGAACGACTCTGAGGAAACCGGTAATTGTTCAACCACAACTGGAGACGTGGTCCAAGAAGACACCTTGCCAACGGTGGGGGATCCGGTCGATGTGACGTCTCTGGGTGTATCGCTGATGGTCGATTCTTTTGATGCCGCGGAGGATCGCGAGCCGTGTAGAAGCCTACTCATACGGGCTTTGAAGCCTGTATTTGTAACATTGGAAGATTTCGCGCCCAATACTGACGGTACCTCGTGAACAGGATTGCTCTTCTCAGAAGTACTCGTAGTCTTTGCTAGTGAACGCTCTGTGCTCTTGCTAGATATCTCCGGCAATGTATCTCGCGGAGTACTGCGTTCCGACGAGAGTTGCGATGAGCTTGTCGCTTTCGAACGAGCAGCGCTTTCCGTGACAGATTTGGAGATATCCTGGATTGATTCGGAAGACGAGGAAGTGTCCAACACTTCAACTTTGGCTTGCTGTTCGACAGTGGAGGGTGTGTTGCAGGCCGGTGAGACAGAACTAGTGACGGCGATAAGGGTAGCCCGGGGAACTTTGGTGACTATTGATTTCACGATTCCGGCTGCGTCTTCGATGGTGTGGACGGGTTTGGCGACAGATGTCGTAAGAGACCTGGGTTTCTGATACCAAACCTTGGCCTGCTCAAAATTTGGTATGTAATGCGGCACAGCAGCAGCAACGGCACCTGCAGCGTAGATACCGGCTACTACTTCGGGGTGTTGGCCCCACAGGTGCGCAAAGGCCTGCATTACAGCGCCAGGAAGGGCGTCCATGGTAGGCGATTTTGCTGGTGCGTCTAGAAAATGTGTGTATCGTTATCGTACTCTCGAGGGTGTGAACACATATGGTGCAATATCATGAGGGCGTGCCTTGTTGGGGTGGGCGATGTATGGAGTATCTCAAACCTGAGAAGACGGCAGACATGTAGCTGATGAGACAAAGCGTCCTCTCCAGGTCGTACAAGACAAACAGAGTTTCGAGTGAAAGGCCGCCACCCTAGCATCAATGTGAAGTTCATACTGCCTTTGTCCGCCGAAAGAGAAAACTTCGACGTTGTTGTGAGAGACAAGACAATGAAACCAAGAGCGTGCACTTCAGAGACCAATGCACCATTCAACATGAGCGTAACTTACACTCAGATGTGGCTCGGCGCGCCAAATGGCGATCCAGTCATCGATGTTAAGGTATCGAGCCAGAATAAGGCCTTCGTAACTGGCAGTAATTATCATGCGCTCACTAGCCATGAAGCCTGCGCATGGTCGGAGACGATGAGATCTGAGCAAACACGTGAGGCCAGCATCGAGAATGGATACGTCCGCCATAACAGACATATCGCTTCAAGACGTGGGCCTGTGTGCGACGGCGATCAGTTCCCATGCCCTTCCACCGATCTGCTCGGCGCTCTGCTCTTCCACAGTCCATCCGGCGAAGCATGCCTTGTAGTCATCCCAATCCGATTTGGGGCCTGCCCATACCACTCTGTCCACACTGTCCTGGCCATATTGTGCAAGGTATTCGCGTACTAGCCCAACGCGTCGCGGGTATACGAAAAGCCATGTCGTAGCCTCCGCTGCGAGCGGCTCTAGAAAACGCGTGCCGTGAACGATGCGATGGTTTGAGGAAGGCAGGAACTTGTTCGAGCTTGGTTCTACTTCAACCCCTATAACGTGGTACGCGTAGGGTTTGGTGATGAGATAGCTTTCGAGGAGGCCGAAGCCGCTTCCGACGGATAGGGTAAGCGCGGGAGGCTGAGGAAGGAGCGA
>Ga0265780_10010124_pt1 | contig 11264 bp, 8 predicted proteins | sample P1T30metagenome_FD_192432 | JGI IMG/M metagenome (GOLD analysis project Ga0265780, IMG submission 192432) | Plant litter microbial communities from East Loma Ridge, Irvine, California - P1 T30 | ecosystem: Environmental > Terrestrial > Plant litter > Unclassified | place: USA: California... | reverse complement strand
TAGACGCTATGAAGACCGGAACGCCCGCCGCAACAACCAGTATTGGGGCCGAGGCGATGGCAGCTAACTTACCATGGAATGGCATCATAGCCGATGACATGTCAAAATTCTGTGCGTTAGCGGCTCAGTTATACAATGATAAAGAGCGTTGGATGCAAGTACGTGAAAACGGTGCTAAGATTATAAATGACCGGTATGCACGGACTTTATTTGAACCTAAGTTTTTGGATGCTATTAGATCGTTAAAACAAAATTTGGAGCAGCATAGGAGCAAAAATTTCGTCGGTCAAATCCTCCAGCATCACACGCTAAACAGCTTGAAATATATGTCGCTTTGGATTTCCGAAAAGAACAAACGTTAAAAAGCAGGTATTAAGTGGTGATTGCTAATTCCCTGCTTCCTGCATAACTATAATCACACCGAATGCGTTTTCTTGATTGTTTAAAGAAAAATTTGATTGCAGGAGTATATCGCTCAGTCATATACGTTAAATACGCATTAAGCATTAAAGAACAAGAACTTACATCATCAAAAAATGACAATATTTAATGATATTTTTTGTCCAATAAGTATAAAATCGATAACTAATCCAGTACTTTTGCGTCACTTTTTAGAGTTATATACGCACCCCGTATAAGACGCAAAAAGATAATCACCTACAGAAAGACAAAAAATGAACTTAAATACTGTTCCTGCACTTAATGACAAGCAAATCAATGCCGGTCAAAAATTCATCTTGAAAGACAGCTTAGCAGGCGAAGCGATGGTAAATTTATCAGGCGGCGCTTTTATAACGGCGATGGCACTACACCTAGGTGCTTCAAACTTTCAAATAGGCTTACTTGCCAGTTTACCAATCCTAACCAATATTTTCCAGCTATTTTCAATCTGGCTGGTACAGCGATATAATAACAGAAGGGCAGTTACTGTAGTTAGCGCCATTTTGGGAAGATTCCCAATGCTGTTTGCTGCTTTCCTCCCCTTCATGTTCACTACCGAAGTAAGTTTGCAACTTCTACTAGTCATCTTATTTGTGCATTACCTCTTCGGCTCCATTGCTGGTGCTAGCTGGAATTCCTGGGTAAAGGATCTTATTCCCGAAAACCGACTCGGAAGCTTCTTCTCCCACCGAACAAAGCTCACCACAATTCTGAGTGCATGCTTAGGACTGGCAATGTCAATCTCAATAGATTTCGTGAAAGCAAACTATGCTGAACACCTAACATTGATGTACTACACGATTTTTGTTTTAGGAGGTATAATCGGACTAGTTGGCGTTTACTGGTTGGCTAATGCTCCTGAACCGACCCCAGTTACTAATAACGATAAGATTTTTGAACAGTTCAAGAAGCCCTTGAAAGATAAAAATTTTAAGAACCTCTTGATTTTTAATGCCGCATGGGCTTTTGCTTTAAACATGGCAGTTCCTTTTTTCACCGTATACCTGATGAAAACTATGGGTTTACCACTATCTTATGTAATTGGTTTTACCATACTTGCACAAATCAGTAATATTCTATCCATTAAAACCCTTGGCCGGTACGCAGATCGGTTCAGCAACAAGACCATATTGAACATCTGTGCGCCCGTTTATATAGCTTGTATTTTCGCGTGGATCTATGCTTCAATGCCGGAACAACGCATCTATGGACTAATTATTTTAACTGTAATCAGCGTTTTTAGTGGTACCGCAACAGGTGGAATAAACTTAGCACTTTACAATATCGGAATGAAGCTTGCGCCGAGAAGGGAAGCTATGGCATACATGTCTTCCCTAAATATGGTGGTTGCAGTATTTTCAGCAGTGTCACCTATGATAGCAGGTCTTTTAGCCGACACCTTTGCACATCAACAATTACTTTGGGATATACAATTTACGAATTCAGAAGGTGTTGTACGCAGCTTTGAAGTGATCAATATTCAAGGATGGGGCTTTTTGTTCATCCTGGGTGGATTGATGGCTGCAGCCTCCCTTAAGTTACTTTCAAAAGTTAAAGAGCAAGGCGAAATTAGACGTGAATTGGTAATGAACTATATGCAACTGCGTTTAAACAGGCAGATTCGTAAGAATTCAACTACCATATATAGGCGAGGCGTCGTTAAGCCCATCTTGAAAGCACAGACCATGTTCCGCTTTAATCCAAACGAAGCCGCATAATCAGCAATAATTTGAGCCTGATACTTAGTAATACAGCTCCATAACTTTAGGATCAAAAATGATGTGATCGATCTTTTCCCGATGCATGTTAAAGTCCAGACATTTCTGCAGAATGGCTTTATGGTAATAATCCACAATGCAGATTACATTTGCGTTGTGGTCAAAAGCTTCCTGTTCAGCCTCGATACGTTGATTATCGTCCTTGTAGTCAGTAGATTTATAGCCAATAGAGCGATTAAAGTATATTAGTCTGTACATGTCAAAATTTTACACTAACGTAAGTAAAGTGTGAAAATATGTGAATGGTAAAAACACCTCTTTTTGCATGGAAAAGTACTAGAATTGAAATATCAGTCTTAAGCATATCATTCAGATACAACACACTTTATAATTCAAACCGAACTAAACCTCATCTGGAAACACCTACGATCGACGCTATACAGACACAATCTGTATATTTGTATTAGATTATAAATATGATAACTACGTTAAGCAGCACATACATCTTTAATAATAAACCAACACCAAGTTGTTAAACACGCTCACCTACTGGCTTAAAACTTACTATAGAACAGTATTTGCCATTACCTTACTGACCATCATATTTGGAATCAGCATCTCCTACAATTATCTCCTATTCCACACCCTCGTGGAATTGTTCTCGATTATAGTTGCTTTTGCAGTATTCACGGTGACTTGGAATTCAAGAAAGATGCTGGACAGCAATTACCTCTACTTTCAGGGCATTACTTACCTGTTTGTAGGAGCTTTAGATCTCATGCACACCATTACTTTTAAAGGCATGAACATTATTGTGGACCCGATTTACTATTCCAATCAATTCTGGATTGCCACAAGATCTATGGAGGCGATTGCATTAGTTGTCGGATTTAAATTTATGGTACAGAAGAAGAAGTTGAACGCAGATTTGGTTTTTGCAGGATACGGCACAATCACTACACTGATTATGCTTTCCATTTTGGTTTGGAAGATTTTTCCAATCTGTTTCGTTGATGGCGTTGGACAAACACCTTTCAAGATCTATGCAGAATATACCATCATAATGATCCTACTACTGGGTGCAGCGCTACTGGTGAAATTCAAAACTAAGTTTGAGCCCTCGATATATCAATCCTTGATCTTATCAGTAACGTTTGCCATATTCAGTGAATTCTGCTTTACCCTGTACGTTTCTAACTATAGCGCCTCCAATGCAGTGGGGCATTGTGCTAAATTGGTTACTTTCTTCTTCACCTATAAAGCTGTGGTTGAAAAAGGTTTTATCAAGCCGACGACACTCATATTTAAAAATTTAAGTGACAGCGAAAAGAACTATCGGACGCTATCTGAGAATCTACCTGTTTTAATCTTTAGATTCAACGAGGAAGGGTCCTGTATTTACGCAAACAAGGCTGTGCAAATGTTGATTGGTGAAAATGCAGAATCCTACTCAGGAAAGGGTCCGGAAGAGTTAGGACTTCCATCGAATTTCGCAGCATGCATTAAAACCTTGTTGTTGGAAGCTAAGTTTAGCAAACAAGAGCAGGATTTAGATTACAGCTTTGATTCGCAAAAACATTATGCGTTGAAAGTTATTCCTGAGTATACATCGGGGCTGGAAGATTTTACCTATCTCATAATAAGCTACGACATTACCCAGCTTAAGGTTAATGAGAAGACGCTACAAGACCTAAATGCTACAAAAGATAAATTCTTTTCCATCATCGCACACGACCTAAAAACGCCATTTACTTCAATTTTAGCCTTCAGCGACCTAATTGCGAAGAACACCATGAAATTCAGTCCTGCAAAGCTTGAGCAAATGGCCCTTACCATTCGGAAGGCCGCCCAAAATGCTTATTCATTGCTTGAAAATCTGCTTAGTTGGTCTCGCCTGCAAACGGGGGCGCTCTTACCAAAGCCCGAATGTATCGATGTACGCCAACTTATAAAGGAAGATATCGAGCTGCTATCCGCAATTTCTGTTCTTAAAGGTATTAGCATAGAAATGACCGAAGATAGCTTTGGCTATATTCATGCCGACAAACAAATGTTGAATACAGTCTTGAGAAACTTGACCTCTAATGCAATTAAGTTTAGTCACCCTAACAGTAAAGTTTTAATCAAAGCAATTCCTCATGGCGATAATATCCTGTTTTCAGTGCAGGATTGCGGAACAGGTATTTCGCCGGAACTCATCAGAAAGTTGTTCAAACTGGAGAGTTCTTTCAGTACAATTGGAACAGAGAACGAGAAAGGCAGTGGTCTTGGACTAATTTTATGCAAGGAGTTCGTTGAAAAAAGCAACGGGAAGATTTGGCTCGAAAGTACAATTGGAGCTGGTACAACTTTCTATTTCAGTATTCCTGCTGCGACGCCACCCACGGTTTCTGTCTGAAATTAGAACATTACCTATCCATACAAATTATATTAGGATAAAATATTGAATTAACCAGATAAATATGCCGTTCTGCTAATTTTATAATCCTATACGCATGTCATTATGATGTTTTATAGTAGAAATTCAACAACATAAAATGCACAACCACCAAAAAGTTAGTTTTTCTTCAATTAAATCCTACTTAAATAAAAAAATCTAGGAAATAATCTCTCATCTAAGCTATAAAAGTGCAAAATTCATGTGATTATGTAATTTTAATCAATACAATAGACAGAAAATGATAAAAATCTATATCTTAGCACCAAGAATTTAAGGTTAAATTATGTATTAGGAACAAGAAAGGCTTTTCAGAATTGAAAAGCCTTTCTTGTTTAGGAAATTATCATATAAATCAAAGAGGCTACCGTTTTTTTCTACTCGTAATTCTGCTCTTGATATAAATATGTTTGATGTTGGGCTTTCCGGTGTCCCGCTCGTCAACCTCAAACTGATTGATACCTTTAATTAGAGGAAGCATTTTAGGGAAGCCGTAATTACGGGCATCGAAATCTGGTTTTTTCTTCAACAGCAGATTTCCAAGATCACCCAGGAATGCCCAACCATTTTCATCTGCAAGATCGCTGATACTATCTTTTATAAGCTTGATAAGCTTTGAATCCACTTCATTAAGTGGTTTTGACTCGGGCTCAGTGTCAGGCATCTGTTGCTTAGCTTTCGAGATCTTCCTTTTAGGTGCTGACTGGACATCAGTTTTTGGCTTTAAAATTTCAATGTAGATAAACTTATCGCAAGCGGTAATAAACGGCGTTAGTGTTTTCTTTTCCCCGATACCAATTACTTTCATACCTGCTTCCCTGAGCCTGGTTGCAAGCCGGGTAAAATCACTATCGCTCGAGACTATACAAAAGCCATCAACCTTTCCAGTATACAGGATATCCATCGCATCAATGATTAATGCACTATCTGAAGCATTCTTTCCTGTAGAATAGCTGTACTGCTGAATGGGTGTGATAGCATTTTCCAGCAATACATTCTTCCATCCCGAAACCGTTGGTTTGGTCCAGTCGGCATAGATTCGCTTGAAAGTCGGTGTCCCATATTTCGCAATTTCCTCAAACATCTCCTTCACATTTGCGTAAGGAACGTTATCCGCGTCTATTAGGACCGCAAGCTTAAGGTCTTTTTTATTTTCCATAGCACAACATCAAACTTGATAAGCAGGTAAAGTAAAATAAAACTCAGATCCCACACCGAATTTACTTTCCACACCGATTTGACCATGATGACGGTCTATGATCTCCTTGGTAAGATGAAGGCCAATTCCCAAGCCCGAGACATTCACGATGCCCTCAGCTCTATAAAACCGTGTGAAAATTTTTCGTTTATGTTCCTCTTTAAGTCCAATCCCGAAATCCTTCACCTTGACGGTGACGGTGTCAGCGTCTTTATAAATCGAAACTTCAACCAAGTCGGAATTTGGGGAATACTTGATGGCATTGGTAAGCAAATTATTAATGACCTGTTCAATTCTTTGTTTATCTGCATAAACACAGGCTGGCTCCAATAGGTCGTGAAAAATGATTTTATGGGTTTTGTAGGTATACGGAAATGTCTCCATCACATCTTTCAAGACCAATCTTAGATCAAATGCTTCCAGATTAAACTGCAATTTGCCAGCCTCGATCTTTGATACATCAAGCAAATCGGCAACCAAGGAATTCAACCTTCCAACCTGATCTAAGGTCTTGTCTATGAATAAAGCGTTAACACGATCCTGTTTCTTCTTCGCCAGCAGCTGTAAGTATCCTTTAATGGTCGTTAATGGTGTTTTCAGTTCGTGACTTGCAAGTGCAATAAATTCGTCTTTTTTGTCACTCATGGCTTTGAGCTCCTCAAATAACCTCGAGTTATCTAATGCAATCGCAGCTTGAGAGGCGATACTCTCAACGAGATCCTCATGCTCTGCTTTAAATCGAGCTATCTGTGGATGACCAAAAAGTAATCCGCCAATCACTTCTCCGTTGGTAGAAACTACGGGTACGGCTAAGTAGCTTCTTACGTCAAGGTACCCTTTAGGCATCCCAAGAAGCGGAAGGTTCTTTGCGTACCGATCGTCTTTAGTTACATCATCAATTCTGACTACCTGATGTGCACTGAAAGTCGGCTTAAATAGGTCAATTCCGAGCGACTCAAGAGCTTGTCTGGGTGCACCAGATAAGGTGAACAGCATAATGGCTTCACCCTCCTCGTCGAAGGTATTGTAGAAAAATGCGCCAAATGCAGCACCGGTAATTCTTGTCGTCACATCTGTAACTTGTTGCAATACTTCATTTACTTCAAGCTTTTCGAGGATTACCTTTCCAATTGAATTTAAAAGTTCTAAGTTTTGGGCGTTTCGTTTAATTGCGGCCTGTGCCTCTACTTGCTCGGTAATATCCCGTGCAATTTTCGAGGCCCCGATGATCTTACCAGACATATCTTTCACCGGTGACACCGTCAAAGAAATTGGAATGAGACGACCTGTTTTTGAAACGCGTACGGTTTCAAAGTGTTTAACTTTATTACCCTGCCTAATCTGACCTAATATATTATCTTCCTCATTGAGCCGTGGCTTTGGAATAAGAATCGAGACTGGTCGTCCGATTACCTCCTGTTCTGTATAACCGAAGATCCGTTCCGCTCCTTGATTCCAGCTGGAAATAATACCATTCAGGTCCTTGCTTATGATCGCATCATCGGACGATTCTACGATCGCTGATAAAACGGACTGTTTTGTTTCATAAGATGATTTAGCGGTTATATCGACAAAGGTGTTATAAGTACCTGAGAATGCTTTAGCTTCATTGTATGTTGGTATGGAGTAAACCAATAATCTTCTAAAGGAGTCGTCTAAACGTCGAATGACGATTTCCTCGTTTTCGAACCTCGCTATTTGATTGAGTGCTTTGGCCATGGGCGAATCCTCAATTTCCATGGGACGGCCGTCCGGAAAATACATCTTCCATTGTCCAGACCACAATTCCGCTCCTAAAACAGGGGTCATCCCCAAAATATGCACCGCAGCTTGATTAAAAAAAGTAAGATGACCATGCTGATCACTAGTGTAAACTGCTAATGGTGATGCTTCGAGTAAGGACTTGAATTGGTTATTTTGAGTTTCAATATCAATAGAGTCCTGCATATTGTTTCAAGTCGTGTTAGTGTGTAAAAGTAATAAATGAATTTTCAAAACAGCCATGGGCATATTATTATTTCCCTGTTTCTAAATGGCCTGCATCAACAGGCTTGGATTCTGGTGAACCATGTTGTCGCAAGTAGATGGTAAGAAACACGATTGCTAAAACCGACAAGAACTCGCTTTGCCAGTTTTGGAAGGTTTCAAACCAAAAGCTTGGCCCGGCAATAAATTCAAATAAAGAGTTCTCAGGTTTATGCTTAAGTACCTGTTCAATGTTGTGCGCTTTGAAACTCCCATACAGATGAAGTCCCCAACTCACTAAAAATAACAGGATAAAAGCAATGGATAATGAATTACTATATATTTTCAGAATCCAGCCACCTTGCCGTACTGGCCAGGGTGCATTTTTAGAAGGATTAGGCTTTCTGTCTACTTCCTCTCGCTCGTCCAGAGACTTAGATTCCGCAGAGCCAAGCTGTCGCAGCTTTATCGTCAATATCACGTACAAGGCCATTTGCAAGAACTCGCTCTCAAAATTCTCAAAGGTGGCCGAAATGAAATGTGCACTTCCTAAGTAACTCACAAATCCGATCCCTGCTGCATGTAATTCGGTGAGCTCCTCATTGTGTGTCATCCAACCGGTATAGGCCTGTGCAGCCAGGGTGATATTAAAGATAAACAGAAATACTAGGGACAGCCCGTTTCGATATAGAAAGGAATGCCGGTTTGATGTTGCCATTCGGGGACTCATTAATTTAGCAAATTTGCATACCAAAAAGCCAGCCAGTTTTTTCTGCTACAGATTAGATAAGGTAGTTACTACGGCTTTAACTTTATCAATATCCGTAAAACGGTAAGGTATGTCGGTCGAAAATGAGCCATGAACCGATGTTGCATTGGTCATCTTGACCAATGATGCCACATTGTCTTTTGTTACACCTGCTCCTGGCATGACTTCAATGCGGTTTGATGCCGCTTTTACCAGCTCGTTCAATACATCCACCCCGTCCATTGCAGTTGCCGCGCCACCTGAAGTCAAGACCCGCTCGAATCTAAGCGCTATTAAGTCTTCCAAGGCCTCAAAAAAATTTGCTGAGTCATCAAAGGCGCGGTGAAAAGTCGCCGGAAGTGGATGAGCAACTTCAAGCAGTAATTTACAACGCTCCACATCAACCTTGCCGTCCGCCTGGAGTATCCCAAATACAACCCCATCGCAGCCAAGGGATTTACAGCTCTGTACATCCATTTTCATGATCTCGAATTCAAGATCAGAATAGACGAAATCGCCACCACGTGGCCGTATTATCGGGTAAAGCTTAATGTCAAGCAGCTTTCTAGCTAAGGCAATCTGACCGTAGGACGGCGTAGTTCCACCCTCCAACAAATTGTCACATAGTTCCACGCGATATGCACCTGCGTTTTGCGCAACCAACGCAGAATTAACACCATTGGCACAAACTTCCAACTTTACCATCCTAATAATAGCTTTTACCTGGAATGATCAAATCCTGCTGTTTGTCATTGCAAACCGCAAAGGAGAACCCCTTTTGGATGGCATAAGCACCATATTCTCCCTTCTTATTGATCGCCAGGAAACCAACTTGAATATTCTTAGCAGTCTCTGGCTTTTTCTTAATAATGCGCATTACAGCTTCTTTACAGGCTGCCTCTGGAGCAAAACCCTGACGCATCAATTCTACCACCAAAAAGGAGCCTACATTTCGAACCACTTCTTCTCCAACTCCGGTGGATGTTGCACCGCCAACCTCATTATCCACATACAATCCAGCACCAATAATCGGACTGTCGCCAATTCGCCCATGTAGCTTATAAGCCATTCCACTGGTTGTACATCCGCCAGATATATTCCCATCAGCGTCTATAGCGAGAATACCAATGGTGTCGTGGTTGTATTGATTTCCAGGTAGCTTCTGCGGACTGGCTTTATCATATCGTTGATTCTCAATATTCATTACGGGCGCATATTCTGCGGTCTTCAACCATTCTTTCCATGCTTTCTCACTTTCGGGTGTGAGCAGATTTTCCTTTTTAAAACCATTCTCAAGGGCAAACTGAAGCGCACCGTCACCAGCTAGCATCACATGTGGTGTTTTCTCCATCACCTTTCTGGCAACGGAAATTGGATGTTTAATATGCTCCAGCGCAAGTACAGCTCCGCAGTTACCCTGTTCGTCCATAATACAAGCATCCAAGGTAACGTTGCCATCTCGGTCTGGCAATCCTCCATATCCAACAGTTTGGTTTTTCACATCGGCTTCCGGCACCCAGCCAGCTTGTTCAACAGCATCTAGTGCCCGGCCACCTTTAGCTAGCACGGCCCAGCCTGCCTTGTTTGCTGCAACGCCGAAATCCCAGGTAGAGATAATGATCGGTTTTGCTGCGGCGGTTAATGACGCTTCCGGCAAAACATTAGCAACAGCATGCTGATTTAAAGCAATTGCCCCTGCGGAAAGTGCAGAAGCTTTGATAAATTTCCTTCGGTTGAACATATAATAGAAAAAGCTTGAAAGCGCCAAAGTAAAGAAAAACGCTCAGAAATTCCATCTTGCAGCAGGATCAAGAGATAAAATGGGTAAAAGAAATATTCTTATACCAGTTTACTGTCGTAACCCGCTAGCGGGCCAACGCTTGTTCAACAAAATGCAAAACCTCGGATGCAGGAATTACGAGGTTGCTCACGCGACTGTAGCGGCCGATGTTTAAACCGTAAAAACGCCCATCAAGGTCGAACACCGCAGCGCCACATTCTTCCGGCTTCAATCTTGCATCATGCGCAAACACCGCGTTAAAGCCATCCCGCCGCCTGCTTTTTCCCCCCTCAAATCTTTCAGATTGGTGACTCCCCACGATTTCCGGCTTCCAGCCTAGTACAACATCATGAACAAGGGTATTTCCGGCACGCTTCAGCTCTACACTAACACTGTCTCCTGGCCAATACTTTTTTGACACGCGAAGGAAATCCGCCCGGCTAGCCACCTTCTCACCATTTAAAGCCAGCAATTCATCACCTTTCTCAAAAGTAGCAGTCCCAGCAATTGCAGCTGCTTCAGTAATCTCAAGCGGCCCGAAGTAGGCGACTTGCGCACCCAGATAACCTACACTCTCCTGCTTGGGTAAACTAAATGTCCCCGTGCCCAGCACACTTATACGATATTTCCCCGCAGCCAGTGGCGAAGCCAAGAACCGTCCTAAGTCACCTAAGCCAATAGATGCAGTATCAACCTTTGCCAGTTCAATTCCGCCCTTTAACTGCTTATCTATAGCAAGCAGAACTAAATCATTCAGCTTATCTCTTGTAAGCACTTTAGCTCTCAGCGTTTTACCTGCAAGCGATACCGTGGGATGATCGCCTACATACGAAGACTTGCTAATCACCATGCTTGTACCCGGTTGCTTTGCAAGGCCCTTCATTCCTTTAGTCTCAATTAAAGCACCCATGATCTGTTTCAGGGCACCAGACACCGTGCTACTAATCAAGACAGCACTGCTCCTGATCTCCTTTTTT
>Ga0265780_10010122_pt1 | contig 11266 bp, 12 predicted proteins | sample P1T30metagenome_FD_192432 | JGI IMG/M metagenome (GOLD analysis project Ga0265780, IMG submission 192432) | Plant litter microbial communities from East Loma Ridge, Irvine, California - P1 T30 | ecosystem: Environmental > Terrestrial > Plant litter > Unclassified | place: USA: California... | reverse complement strand
CTGGACCTGTTACGTCAGGCGGGCGCGAGCGAAGCCGAACTGATTCTGTTCTGCATTGATGAGGAACAGGTGACCACCGACCTCGTGGAGGCGGTGCATACGGCATTCCCGAAAGCGAAGATCTTCGTGCGCGCTTATGATCGCCGCTCGCTCATCAAGCTGAAGGGAAGCTCGGCAACGGCGGTCGTGCGCGAAGTGCTCGAGTCGGCGGTGAAGATGGCGCGCCTTGCGATGGCGAGCCTCGACATCGACGATGAGGAGATCAACCGTAGCGAGGCGCATTACCGCGCACGCGATCGGGAACGGCTGCGCGTGCAACTCGATTCAGGCGACTTTCGCGATCAAGCGGCGCGGATGATGGTTCAGGATACGCGCGAAGAATTGCGGGAGGGCGGATGAACTGGCTGATAGTGGCGGCGGCGCTGTCCGGCGCTCTCGCAGTGGGCGCAGGCGCGTTCGGCGCGCATGGCGCGAGCGGGCAGGCGGCCGGATGGCTTAAGACCGGCGGAGAGTATCAACTAATCCACGCGGTCGCGGCGCTGGTGGCGGCGCAGATCGGTGCGCGTGGACCGGGGTGGCTTTTCGTCGGCGGTGCTCTGGTGTTCGCGGGAACCTTGTACCTCATGGCAATGGGCCTGCCGCGCTGGCTGGGCGCGGTAACGCCGCTCGGTGGCCTGATGCTGATCGCCGGCTGGTTGTGGCTGGCGTGGAGCGCCGCGCGTTAGAGCGTGGAGGCTGCGCGTTGCTCGATCCTGCCGAGCAGTTCGCGCAACAGCATCTCGAGATCCTCGCGGCTGATATCGAGCGGCTCGCCGTAATCAGCAAGAATCGCGTCGACATCGTCGGGGTTTAGCATCAGCGGCGTAGCTGGTTCGTGCGGGTGCGCAGGCGGGTGCGCGTGGTGCGGGTATGATCGCTGTGTAGCATTGTTATAGACCAGAGCGATCGTGAGCAGCAGCACCGAGTTCAGCGCCACCGGGACAATCACAAATTCATATCCGAGCATGGCGATATGCGGTCCACCAAGTACGGCGGTCAGCGCCACCGCGCCACTCGGCGGATGAATGCAGCGCAGCAGCGACATCGCAGCCAGCGAGCAACTCACCGCCAGTGACGCGGCAAGTAGCGGCGAGGGTACCCAGCGCGCGGCGGTGACGCCGATCAGCGCGGCGACCAGATTGCCGCCGATGATCGACCAGGGCTGCGCAAGCGGGCTCGCCGGCACGCCGAACAGCAGGACTGCCGATGCACCCATTGGCGCGATCAAGAGTAGCGGGCCGGCACCGGTGCCAAGCCATGCCGTCGATACGAGGCCGGTAAGCGCGATGCCGATAAACGCACCGATTGCAGCGCGCATGCGTTCGACCGGGCTGGTGGTTAGCGACGCCGGTGCGAAACGGGCGAGCAGAGTCACGACGGCACCGTTCAGCGCCCGGTAGGGCCGGGCGTGAGCGAATCAGTCAGGTTTGCCCACGCCGTACCCGCCACCATGCGCGTCCGGCCGAGTTCAAACAGCGCCTGCATCGCGGGTTGGCGGAAATCGAGCGAGGACGATTTTTCGTCAGGCGGGACGGCCGCGACATACGTGCCGACATTGTTCTGCTGCCCGAACGCCGCGACGTTTGCGAGCGAGGTGCGTTGAGTCGCCTTGCTCGCGGTATCGAAGCTGCGGGTGAGCAGCGAGATCAGCGAACGCTTGGTCACGGCGAATTCGTCATCGGCCTTGCCGTTGACGAGCACATAGATACGGCCACCGCTGCCGCGCCCGGTCGGGGCGATCAGGGCGGTGTCGGGTAGCGCGAAGAACGCGCCGATTGTGCTGCCATCGACATGCAGTTCGTGCGCGACATGGTCGCCCATCTGCGCCGCGATCATCACCGGCGGAAACACGCCGGGGATCGCAGCCGAAGCGGTCAGCACGGTCGCGAACAGGTCGCGTGCCGCCGTGCCGCCATGCGCGGCGATCGCGCCCATGTCCCACACGACGAGATCCTGGCTGTCGAGATCGGTGGTCGCGATCAGCAGCTTGCGCCCGCGCGCGTTCTCGGCGGCGACGGCGGCGATCAGTTTCGGCGTGACGAAGCTGTCCACCAGCGCGCGGATACGATCACCGGTGTAGATGCTGTCGCGGAACAGCGGATGGACGAACGGGAAGGGCAGCAGGCGCGAAGCCTGGCCATCGGTGAAGCCGCGCTTCAACTCGGCGTCCCATTGTGCGCCGAGAAAGGCAAACGGCGCGATCAGTGCGCCGGTGCTGACCCCGGTGACGACGTTGAACTCCGGCCGGCTGCCCACCTCTGTCCAGCCAAACAGCACACCCGCACCGAATGCGCCGTTCGCGCCACCACCTGATAGCGCGAGCATGACCGGCGGATTGCCCGCAGCGTCGGCATGGAACATCGCCCGCACCGCCGGATCGTTCGGGCCATAACGGACATGCGGGAAGCCGACCGGGTAGGCGGCGGTATGATCGGCCTGGGTGAAATTCTCACGCGGGATGGTGACGCAGCCGCTCGTGGCGAGCAGCAGCGCCGCCAGCGCGACGCGGAACGGCGCACGCGTCATTGCACCGTCGGGCGCGGTTGCGCGTCAAGGAAGCTCGTCACCGCGGCAAGGTCGACCGAAGTGTCGACATAGCTCTGGCCGATTCCGTGCGCGAGCAGGAAGGGCAGCGTGCCGGCGTCCATTTTCTTGTCATGGAGCATGTGCGCGACGAGCGTCGCGCCGCTTGCGCCGATTCCGGCACGGGCCAATCCATCGGGCAGCGCTACGCTACGAAGGTGCGCCGCAACCCGCGCAGCATCCGCCTGAGGTGCAAGACCTTGCGCCGCCGAGAAGCCATAGGCCAACGCCATGCCCGCTGCCACACCCTCACCGTGGAGCAGCCGATCGGAGAAGCCTGTCTCCGCTTCCAAGGCATGACCGAAGGTGTGACCGAGGTTCAGCAGCGCGCGTCGCCCTTTCGTCTCACGCTCATCTTCCGCGACGATTCGCGCTTTGGCGGCAACCGAATAGGCGATGGCGTATTCGCGCGCGGCAAGGTCGCCTGCCACCAGCGCGGCGCCATTCGTCTCGCACCAAGCGAAAAAGTCTACGTCGTCGATCAGCCCGTATTTTACCACCTCGGCATAGCCGGCGCGCACTTGGCGCGCTGGCAGCGTTTCCAGCACGACTGGGTCGATCAGCACCAAAGCCGGCTGATGAAACGCGCCGATCAGGTTCTTACCGGCGCGCGTGTTGATCGCGGTCTTGCCGCCGACCGACGAATCGACCTGTGCAAGTAAGGTCGTCGGCACCTGCACGAAGCCGCAACCACGCTTGAGGATGCTGCACGCGAAACCGACAAGATCGCCGATTACCCCGCCGCCGAGCGCGATCACGTGATCGCCGCGTTCGACGCCGAGATCGAGCAGCCGGTCGGTCAAGCGTTCAAGCATCGTCCAGCTCTTGGTCGATTCGCCGGGCGGCAGCACGATCGCTTCACTCGCGATGCCCGCAGCGTTCAGAACGGCTTGGAGCGCATCGAGGTGCGGCCGCACGTTCTCGTCGGTGACGATCGGCATCGTCCGTCCGCGCGCGAGCGGTCTGAGATGCTCGGCAGCGCGGGCAAGCAGCCCCGCCTCGATCACAACATCATAGCTACGCGTGCCAAGTCCGACACGAACGGTGGTCATAATCCAATGGCCTTGAGGATGGCGTTGACGGTCAGATCATGCGGGGCATGCTGACTGACCACGCGAAGGTGCGATTGTGCGTAGATTGGATTGCGCACCCGTGCCAGTTCTTCGAGGATCTGGCGCGGATCGCCGTCTCGCAGCAGGGGGCGGGTATCGCGCCGCGCCACGCGGGCGACCAACACCTCGGGGCTGGCGTCGAGCCAAATTGCGAGCGCGCTGTCCAGGATCAGCGCACGCGTATCGTCCTGAATGAAGGCGCCGCCGCCGGTCGCGATCACGTGTGGTTCACCGTTCATCAACCGCGCGATCACCCGGCGTTCGCCGTCGCGGAAGTGCGCCTCGCCAAATCGCGCGAAGATGTCGGAGACGGTCATGCCGGCCGCAGTCTCGATCTCGGTATCGGCATCGACGAAGGGCAGGCGCAGGCGTTGGGCGAGACGCCGGCCGACGGTCGACTTGCCTGCGCCCATCAACCCGACGAGGACGATCGGCTGGCCGTGCCAGACAGGATTCGAGGCGGGGCTTTGCAACATTGGAATCGGGCTATACAGCGCACCCGCCGCTCGGGCAAAAGGGCCTGCCGGGCCGGTCTCGCCCAATTGTTACAAGGTTTGCCAATGTCCCGCTCGCTGGTTTCGCTTCTGGTCGTGGTCGTCGTGCTCGTCGGCGGAATGTTTCTGCTCGCCGGCCGTGCGCACGAAAAACCCCTGACCCATGTCGAGAAGGTTGTCACGCTTGCGAATCTCCAGGGCTGACCTTCCTCTCCTCGCACTGTGCGGGGTGATTGCGCTGGGCGTGGGCATTCCCGCGCTCGGCCAGAGTTCGCCACAGTCTATCCTCCCCCCAGGCTTTGGTGAGCTGGCACCGACGCCGACCCCCTCCGCGCGTCCGTCGCCGGCGGGCAGCGCCGTCGTGCGCGGTGTTCCGTCTCCGGCTGCGACGGTGCCGCTTCCGCTCCCGATCAGCAATGGCGCGCCGCCGCCGGTGACGATGGCCAGTGTGACACCAACGCCGGTGCCAAGCGGCACCCCGACGCCTTCCGCGATCGCCTTGCCGGTGCGTTATGACATGCCCGCTTATGCGCGGCGGTCGCTCTCGCAGGTCGGGCCGATCGGTCGCGCCGAGGGCGGTCTGCCATCGACGGCGTTCGGCAACGCATCAGGTCGTTATGTCGAGGGGCTGATGCGGAGGCTCAACCTGCCGATCGCCTCGCGCTGGGTGGCGATTGCGCTGCGCCGGGCGCTGGTGTCGCGCGTCGATACGCCGGTCGGTGTCAACGGTGCGGACTTCGCCGCCGAACGCGCGTGGTTACTGCTGCGGATGGGCGAATCGGTCGCGGCACGCGGAGTCGTGCAGAGCGTCGACAATCAGGATTACACGCCCAAGCTCTACGAGATCGCGATGCAGTCCGCACTCGCCAACGGCGATCCCGCCGAACTGTGTCCGGTCGTGGAAGGTGGCTATGCGCTGGGCTTCGAGCGCGGCTGGGTGCTCGCGCGGGCGATGTGCGCCGGGCTTGCCGGCTTGCCGGGCAAGGTGCAGCCGCTTCTCGCTGCAGCGCGCAAAGGCCGGGTTGCGAGTGGGGTAGACCTGTTGCTCGCGCAGAAGATCGCCGGCTCGGGCGCGCGTGGCCGGCAGGCGGTGACGATCGAGTGGGATGACGTGGATCGCCTCACGGCATGGCGCTACGGCCTGGCGATGGCCTCGGCGACCGAGATCCCGCAGCCGTTGCTCGATGCGACCGGCCGCAACGTGATGGCGTGGCGGGCGCTCTCGCCGGCGCTTGCCGCGCACGTCCGCGCACCGTCGGCGGAACTGGCAGCGGCACGCGGCGTGTTCTCGAGCGCTGCCCTGGTCGATCTCTACGGCATGGTCACTGAGGAGGGCGATGAGGCCTTGCCGGAGGCGGCGATCGCCCGCGATCTTCAGACCGCCTACAACGGCGGCGACGTCAACGCGCGGCTGAACGCGATTAAGTCGCTGTGGGATCAGCCGAAATCCGACGCCGGCCGTTATGCGCGGCTGGTGTTGACGGCGGGTGCGGCAACACGCGTGCCGGTCGGTGCGCAGGGTGCGGATGCCGACCGGCTCGTCGCGGCGATGCTGTCCGCAGGGCATGACGTGACGGCGCAGAAGTGGCGGCGTGCAGTTGCGACGACGAGCGACGCATGGGCGATGCTCGCGCTCGCCGATCCCGAGGCGCAGCGTTATCGCTACGCCGCCGTCGGCAACTATGCCGGAGCGGGCGACAATGCGACGTTGAAACGCAGGATGTTCTTCGCCGGGCTTGCCGGGCTCGGCCGAATGTCGGCTGGCGATATCGAACAAGGTGCGCAATCGCTGGATGTGCGGATCGGGCAGGAGAACGCCTGGACGCGCGCGATCGGGCAGGCTGCGATGTCGAATCAGCCGGCTACGGTGGTGCTGCTCGCGGCTGTGGGGATGCAAACGCCGACCTGGGCGGGGGTATCGCCCGAGGCGCTGTATCACATCGTCGTCGCGCTCCGCACGGTCGGGCTGGAGGGCGAGGCGCGGATGATCGCGGCCGAGGCGATCGCGCGGCTTTGACCGACCCGGCGCAGACCGGCGCGGATCGGGCGCTGATCGAGCGTTTTCTCGAGATGATGGCGGCGGAGCAAGGGTCGGCGAAGAACACGCTGTCGGCCTATCGTAGCGATCTCGCGCTGGCTTCGGACTTCCTGTCAGGCACGCTCGCGCAGGCTACGCCTGAGGATTTGATGCGGCTGGCTGGTGAATGGGCGACGCTCTCGCACGCTACGGTTGCGCGTAAGGCGGCGGCGCTGCGGCGGTTCTTCGCGTTCCTGGCGGACGAAGCGCACCGCGCCGACGATCCCGGCGCGGCATTGCCTCGCCCAGGTGTGCGTCGGCCGCTTCCGAAGGTGCTCAGCCACGCTGACGTGGATCGCCTGTTCGCGGTCATCTCGGAGCGGCTCGAGATGCAGCCGCTCGACGCGCGCGACCTGCGCCTCGCGGCGCTGATCGAACTGCTTTACGGCTCGGGCCTGCGTGCGACCGAACTGGTGTCGCTGCCAAGAAACGCGGTCGCGCCCGACCGGCCCTATTGCATCCTGCGTGGCAAGGGCGGCCGCGAGCGGCTGGTGCCGATCTCCGACCGTGCCCGCGCTGCAGTGGCGGCCTGGCGGGGGCATGTCCCGGCCGATCAGCCATGGCTGTTCCCGTCCGGCAAGAGCTTCCTTTCGCGGGTGCGACTGTTTCAGTTGTTGCGGGCGTTGGGCGCCGAGGCAGGCATTCCGCCCGACCGGATATCCCCGCACGTGCTGCGCCACGCGTTTGCGACGCACCTGCTTGCAGGTGGTGCGGATCTGCGCGCCCTTCAGACGATGCTCGGCCATGCCGATATTGCAACCACCGAAATCTACACGCATGTCGAGGCCAGCCGGTTGGTCGCTTTGGTGAACGAGCGACATCCGCTAACCGACGTGCGAGGCGGCAAGCGGACCGGGCAGCAGGCTTAGCGCGCCGATCCCGCCACCCGCACCGCGATCCAGCCCCGCGAGCCATTGCCAAGTTCGCGTCCACGCCGTAACCGACGCGGCCTGATGGCAAGCTTCCTCGATTTCGAAAAACCGATTGCCGAGCTTCAGGCTCGCATCGACGAATTGCGTGCAACCGCTGCGACCGGGACGGTGGACATTTCCGCCGATGTTGCCCGGCTCCAGTCCAAGTCCGACAAGCTGTTGCGCGATACGTACGCCAAGCTGACGCCGTGGCAGAAGACGCTGGTCGCGCGGCACGGCGAGCGACCACACTTCAAGGACTATGTCGCCGGGCTGTTCGAGGAATTCGTGCCGCTCGCGGGTGATCGCGGCTTTGCCGACGATCAGGCGATCCTCGGCGGGTTCGCGCGCTTTCGCGGGCAACGGGTCATGGTTATCGGGCATGAGAAAGGCCACGACACCGCCTCGCGCATCCGCCACAACTTCGGCTCAGGCAAGCCGGAGGGGTATCGCAAGGCGATCCGGCTGATGCAGCTTGCCGATCGGTTCGGGTTGCCGGTGCTGACGCTCGTCGATACGTCCGGCGCGTTCCCCGGCGTGCAGGCGGAGGAGCGTGGCCAGGCCGAGGCGATCGCACGGTCTACCGAACAGTGCCTTGCGCTGGGCGTGCCGATGATCGCGGCGATCGTGGGCGAGGGTGGTTCCGGCGGCGCGATCGCGCTGGCGGCGGCAAGCCGGGTGTTGATGTTCGAGAATGCGGTCTATTCGGTGATCTCGCCCGAGGGCTGCGCCGCGATCCTGTGGCGCACCAACGAACGCGCCGCCGATGCCGCGGAAGCGATGAAGGTGACCGCGCAGGATCTCAAGACGCTGGGCGTGATCGACGCGATCGTGCCCGAACCGCTGGGCGGCGCACATCGTGATCCGACTGCGGCGATCGGCGCGCTGGCCAATGCTCTTGCCGAACATCTCGGCGAACTGAGCGTGCTTGATGCCGATTCACTTCGTCGCGGGCGGCGCGAGAAGTTTTTGGCGATGGGGCGCCTCTGATCGGGCGACGATGCTCGGCCTTGCCGGGCTGACCGCAGCGCGTGGTCCGATGACGGCAGTCGCACTATGGCTGTAAAATCGGGCATGCTGCGCGATGCGGCGTTCGCAATGGTATATACGTGTCGCAAAAAGGGCGACGGAACCTTGGTTCCGCCGCCCGATCTGCAAGTAAGCTGGTGAAGCTTACGTGGCCTTCATGTTCGACGTGACGTTGTTGAACGTTGCGCTCAACTTGTTTCCGAGGGCGCCCATGGCGGTGATTGCGGCGACGGCGATCAGCGCGGCGATCAGGCCGTATTCGATCGCGGTCGCGCCCTTGCTGTTGGCAATGAACTTGCGAATGGTCTGCATGTGTCCGGTCTCCAGTGATTCAGTAGCTTCAGTTACCCGGCTGAACCGGAGGACCGGGCCAGCAACGCCGTTGTAGGAGCGCCAGCGTTGATAAAGGTTTAAGAGCGAGGGGGAACTTTTACGGAGGCGGGGGCAGCGGCAGGGGCGGTTCAGCTTGCGTTCTGCACCTTCTCGGCGACGTTGTTCCAGATGCCGATGGTATTGCGCGCCATTCCGGTCAGCGCGGCGATCATGACGAGGACGGTAAGCGCGAGGATGAGGCCGTATTCGACGGCCGTGCCGCCGCGACGATCACGCATTATCCTCTTGATCAGATTGGCGAACATGCTTTTGGCTCCGGCGCGAAGAATCCATCCCGACGCTAGACGATCAACCTTAAAGAAAGGCGAAGGTGCGCTGTGGCCGGCAAGTCAGATATGCTTCTGGTGGTCGCGGCGGCGCTGATCGACGCGGACGGGCGCATCTTGATGCAACGTCGTCCTGCGGGGAAGGCTCATGCGGGGCTGTGGGAGTTTCCCGGCGGCAAGATCGAGCCCGGCGAAACACCCGAGGCGGCGCTGGTGCGCGAACTTGCCGAAGAGCTCGGCATAGCGGTGAACCCGACGGACCTCGCCCCGCTTGCCTTCGCCACCGCTCCGGCGGGCGAGCGGATGTTGCTGCTGTTGCTATACGTCTGCAAGCGCTGGCAGGGCGACGTTCGCGCGCTCGAGGCAGAGGCGCTCACCTGGCGGCGCGCTGCGGACCTGCGCACGCTGGCGATGCCGCCCGCCGACCTGCCGCTCGTCGCCGCGCTGGAGGCACGCGAGGTGTTACGCGATTCGGTGCGGGAGCGTGATTAACGACTGATATTCGAGGCGAGATCGGTCGCGCGTGGCGTCCGCCAGTGCTGTGACGCAGCCAACACGATCAGCGAAAGTTGCAGCATCCCACTCGAGACGCGGTTCAATCGCCGAACTCCACATCCGTCAACGATGCATAGCTTTTGCTGATCATCGTCGAGGAGGTGGAGGCCCGACCGGGAATCGAACCCGGGTGCAAGGATTTGCAGTCCTCTGCGTCACCACTCCGCCATCGGGCCAAGAGGCGGCCAGATGCGCGGCGCCGGCGGCTGTGTCAACCGTTGTTGCGAAAATTGCGCGCGCCGCTTGGCGATGTCGCATGCGCGCGATACAAGCCGCTAACGAACTTAAGTGTATTGTGTCATCAATACAGTTGTGCCACAGGGGTGTTTATGACTTCGACCGTGTCTCAGCCAGAACTGGAAGCCATGCGGCACGCCATGGTGGCTAGCCAGCTGCGACCCAATGCGGTCAACGATCCGCGTGTGGTGACGGTGATGGACCGCGTGTTGCGCGAGACGTTCCTGCCGGCCGACGCCGCGGAACTGGCGTATCGCGACACTGCCGTGCCGCTCGGCCATGGCCGGTTCCAGAACGTGCCGATTGCTACCGGTCGGCTGTTGACCGAGGCGAACCTGCAATCCACCGATCACGTGCTGCTGATCGGTGCGGCGAGCGGCTACACGGCTGCGGTGCTGGCGCAATTGGTCGCGTCGGTGGTTGCGGTCGAGAGTGACCCACATCTGGTGGCGCTCGCGCGTGCCGGGCTGGCCGGCAATCCGGCGGTCACGGTGGTGGAGGGTCCGCTTGAGGCAGGCCATGCCGCCAGCGCGCCGTACGATGTATTGGTGATCGACGGATCGGTCGAGCAGGTGCCGGATGCGCTGGTCGGGCAGGTTCGTCCCGGTGGCCGCGTCGTGGCCGGCATCATCGACCGCGGCGTGATCCGGTTGACTTCGGGTCGGCGCACCGCTGGCGGCTTCGGACTCGTGCCCTTCGCGGATATCGAGAGCGTGGCGCTGCCCGGCTTTTCGCGCCCGAAAACCTTCTCGTTCTAAGAGGCTCTCCGCCGGCAATGCGATATCCATTGTATCTTGCCGGCGCGGGGGTTCTGCTCGCCACGTCGCCCGCCGGTGCGGAAACGCTGCGCGAGGCGCTCGTTAAGGCTTACAACACCAACCCGACGCTGACCGCGGATCGCGCCAACGTTCGCGCGATCGACGAGGACGTGCCGATCGCCCGTGCACAGGGCCTGCCCGCCGCGAGCATCGCCGCGCAATATAACGAGAACGTCTACAATAACGCGAACACGCTTTCGAACCCGCAGCGCCAGCTTGGCGTGCAGCCGCAGCTGTCGGTGCCGCTTTATGCGGGGGGTGGCGTGCGCAGCTCGATCAACGCCGCCAAGACGCGGGTTGATGCGGGCCGGCTGAGCCTGCGCGATACCGAGGCGAGCGTGTTCAGTTCAGTGGTCGGCGCGTATATGGACGTGGTTCGCGATGAGGCGATTGTCTCGCTCAACGCGCAGAATGTCCACGTGCTCGACGTGAACTTGCAGGCGAGTCGTGACCGGTTCCAGGTCGGCGATCTGACGCGGACCGACGTTGCGCAATCCGAGGCGCGGCTGGCGCTCGCGCGGAGCCAGTTGCAGAGCGCGCAGTCGCAATTGATCTCCAGCCGGGAGAATTACATCCGCTATGTCGGCAGCGCGCCGGTCGGCCTTGAGGAGCCGCCGACGCTGCCCAATCTGCCCGCCGATCCGGAGATCGCGGTGGACGTCGCGTTGAAGGACAATCCGGCACTGCTGTCTGCACAGAAGAGCCGTGACGCGAGTGTGTACGATGTCGGCACCGCCGCAGCGTCACGATTG
>Ga0265780_10010119_pt1 | contig 11266 bp, 9 predicted proteins | sample P1T30metagenome_FD_192432 | JGI IMG/M metagenome (GOLD analysis project Ga0265780, IMG submission 192432) | Plant litter microbial communities from East Loma Ridge, Irvine, California - P1 T30 | ecosystem: Environmental > Terrestrial > Plant litter > Unclassified | place: USA: California... | reverse complement strand
AGTATTGCGTCGACTGGAGGCCACCTTCACCGGGTTGTTGGTACTGAGGCAGGAGGTTAAGCGGCGCAAGATTCATGATGACGAAGTAGCGGCCGCCGTTTTCGTACAGGCGGTCGATTTGCGAGTATACGCAGTCCATGTAGTCGGCTACGGTTTTGTTTGGGACTTGGCTGTCGGTTAGGAAGGCGCCGTTGCCGAGGTCGTTGGTGCCGATCCAGATTGCGTAGACGGTGGAGGAGGGCTTGCCGGTGAAGAATTGCGTGCCGTTGGATGTGGTGGCCGTGGAGTCGGCGATGAAGGCGGGGAGTTCGTAGCCTGCGATGTCGGGGAAGGGGGCGTCGATGGCGGAGAAGTAGCGGGGCGTTATTTCGTTGGAGCATACGGCGCCTGAGACGGCGTAGTTGTAGAGGTTGGTTTTGGAATAGATGCTGGCGTATCGCGCCCATGAGAGACCGCCCGAGGCTGTTGCTAGACCCTGGTTCTCCTTAGCAAAGATTGAGATCATTTTCAGAACAGTTGACTTACCACAGGCTGCTGCCATGCTACGGGTGGTGCAGAACCATTGTTGTTGATGAAGTATCCTAGTCGGTTCTCATCCGTGTAACTATCGCCAAACGTCACCAACGTCTTGAACTTCCCATCGCGCCAGCCCCCTGCGACTCCCCCAGTAATCGCTAAATTAGCGACGAGCAATCGAATCGACCAAGAAGACACCATTATGAGACGCCAGGTTGTCGGTAACAAAAATTTGCGCCGAGAAATACACAGGTACTTATATCGCTAAGCCTGTGGAGGCGGGCGGGACTTCTCCAAAGCACTAAACCATTCCCTTCCGCCGATACATGGGGCTAATCCAGGTCGGCAAATACTTCATGATTAATTGCAGCTGGTACGCGGGGAAATTGGGGACGCGAGCCCGGTTGTTCATGGAAATGATGCCGGTCGCGGGAGCTATACGCTTTACGGGTGTGGACGGTCTGGGATCAGGCTAAACAGGTGTGCATTTCGATCCGAGGCTGGTGTCGATGAACCGGAGATTGAAACCTGGGCCAATAACAAACACGTCGCATCCTCGACATGAACTTGCATTGACCGTGGTCTTTGTGTTGATGTTTGTCAGCGATACACTGACAGCTTTCGATTCGTTATGCTCGATATGTCATCGCTAATTTACGCGCCGGATTGTCATCCTAAGGCACCGTTGCGACCATCCATGAATGCGTTGAGATCACACGTGGCTGGTGGGTCTGGGGCAGACTAGATCTGGGGATGTGTAGTGACGTCGTTGTTGCTTCATAACGTTCTGGTGTGTCGGTCGGTTGCCGCCGAGCGTGCTTAATGTTCCTCCAGCCGAGGTCTCGATGCACAAAACCCGGGATCGCAGTGAGAACCAGAGTTCGGCGAGATGAGCGAGATTATTGTATGCCGCATGTCGTTCACACTAGTTCATGTGTACAGTCTGCGGAGGTACGAAGGGCACATTCCAATGTCGAAGTTCTTGCTCGGATACTTCGTGGAAGGGGCGCATTAGAAGAATGGCGCAAGTAGGTGTTGGCCTGTCTCATCGGAAGATGGCCCGATCGTGTGTTGTCTTTATATGCTTCTTCTGGAGCTGAAGGCCGAGGATTTGTTTTTCCTGGTACACTTTCGATCTGTCGCTAGGATGCTCAGATCGTGTACTGAATGCGGATCGACATTTTGACGAGACAACCTTTGTGCACGCCAATACTGACATGGAGGTGTCTCGCCTCGAAGCCGTTGGTTCCTTGACCGTGCCCGCTTCCCCGGTGCACGCGTCTTGCGCAGGCTATCGCTGGTGGATGCGTCTAACCATATTGGACCAAAGCACTCGATAGTCCAACGTCGATAGCGGTAGTGCTGAGATGGGAACAACACCGTATAGAGTTTGTAGCGAGAAAGCAGAGACTTCATGTAGCGAAAACTTCGGCAAGCCGAAGCCTGACACAATTGAGGGGACTCGATGCCGATGAAGCGGCATTCGGCTGTCTCGTCGCGAAGTCGCAAAGGCGTTGGCGTCTAGCCAGGAAAGCGCCCCATTAGAGCGCGTATCTCGGTACCAGACTGTCGGGGAACTGGGCTGCAGACAAGGAGAGGTACCGATTAGATCCCATTTGCATCGGACGGCTGTGTTTACCCCCCTTCCTTCTCGATCCGTGGGATCAAAGACGCAATCTCGACGGTTGACGTAGGTGGTGGTTCCTTCCTCACGACGAACCCTCACTCTTCAGGGCCTCTAGCGTCCCATAGCCTGGTCCCTGTTCAGTCGCCCCACCTTCCCTCGTGTGTTTGACCCTCTTTACCTTTCCAAATTCTCATCCTCAATTCCATCTGTGCATGTATCGCAGCACCCGTGCCGATGCTGTGCTCCCCTGCTGCATACCATCTACCGATTCGCCCCATCTTCTGTTTGACCAGCAGTCCTTCATCGCGGTCTGGAGCTGACTATTTGCAATGGAGACAGCTTCCACGATGCTACAATCACGCGCCGGTCTCCTTGTCATCAACTCGACAGATCCGTGATGGCATAGCACGGCAGCACCGCTGCGTCGACCAAAGGAATAGCTCCTGCAATCGGCGCCGTCTCTTGGCCGGAGGCAGTGACGAATGTGCTTCTGGTTTGCCTTGAGTTGAGAAGCTCGAAGGAACGGAAGGCACGACTGGAACCCTCACCACGAATTCTAACCTGGAACTGTGAATGTTTGGAGGACGTTTGAAGTGCACATCAGCCCGGCTAGTTTGAGGGCAGCCTGTTGACAGCTACTGGATAAGGTACAATCGCATTCACTACCCGAATCTGAGCATACAAGTCTGACCACTACAGGAAGAATCTCTCTCTACCGCCTATGTCGACCGACCCTCTACACCTCGTGGGTGCACAAGCTGCACTATCATACGTCCTGCGGCATCTACTATACGCTATGCAGCCCACATTGATGCGAGGCAACGCACACGATATCACCGAGTGCTCTTCCGGCCCCTGGCAACATACCTAGAAGCGGATTAGACATACTCCATAAAACAGGACGGGTCATCATTACAACTCAATGTATAGGTTCAGTTCCACATTCTGGAGCTCTGCACGAACTTCCCGCATAAGGTCTTCGAACTGCGCAGCTGTCCAATCCAGTTTCGATGTGAACGGCCACAGCCCAAGTGACTCAAGGAGGTCACCAATCATCTGGACGGATGACGCGTAGTCAGCACATACCCACCTTCTACAACTGGGACGCATACGTACTTCGACAGAGTCTCTACCGATGCTAGCTTGGGTCTCATCTGTATATCGACTGTCAGTACTGCTCTTCAGTAGGATGTTTCGGAGTACTGGGTGATGGCCAACCGCAGTGAAAGATCCATTCCCTCCCACGATCGGACAACATTCAACGTTGGAACACAACGGGAGACTTACTTTTCGACCAGTCACCTATGTGAAGCTGCACTATGTCGACTTCGACGTCTCGATATCTGTTGTCGAGCAACAGCCGCTTCAATCGTCGACCTATCCGCGGGTCACGGTCCATGTCCGCCATGGCGCCCTGGTATTCCTGCCACCATCTTCGCACAGCATTCTGGTCCGTAAGACGTCCATTGTGTGATTGGACAATCGGCAAATATTCCATTATCTGCACCCAACCTCCCGGCCGTAGCAATAACCTCATATCTCTGATGTATCCATTCCATCTGCCGCTCTTAATGCCTGGAAACACGAACCGCGAGTGGATGAGATCGTAGTGATTCGCTTTGAATATCTCGGGATCACGAAGAGGGTCGTTGAGGTTATGAGCGACCAGGTCTAGGTTCTCGGGTCGGTCCATCTGCCTAGACATGGGACGACTGCTCAGTTTTCGTACCCGCATGCCCTATGTACAGGCTTAACTCACATGGGGAAGATATCAAGAGCAGTTACCTGAGACTGTTAACACGCTACGATCGATACGAGCCACATTGGAAGTACCAATCTCATCTTATATGGCTGTCATGGGGTCAAGTACGCACCTCACAATCCTCAAACTCATCTGCGCATTGGACAGCCCAGTCTCCGCCGCCGTAGCCGCACTCCAATATCGCTTCGGGCTCCCCCACTGGTATTCGAGGGGAGAACAGTCCATCGCCGAAGATACGGGACACAATTTCGTGCTGAGCTGTCAGTCTGCTCTCTTCGCGGTCGTCGAAGGCCACCGGGGCGTAGTAGACACCCTCGTCGAGGGATGTTCTTTGGAACTCTCGGCCGTGGACGCTAACTGTTTCTGTATCTTCGCTCATTGTTACTCACGTCTCGAAGAACACGGCAGGATACGCAGGCAACAACAAACGATGGAACGGGCGGCCCAAGACGAGTTGTGGTGTATGATGGCGATGATGCGGACCTCATGGAAACAGCACGACGATAGCCCGACGCTGTAGACTTTGCGATCTGCATATCGCTGTGAGCTGGCAACAAGCTCGGCAAAGGCGCAAAATTATCCGATATCGTGGCGAGAGGAAACGTCACTAAAAGCAGGCTGACGAAGTGGCCGCAAGTCTCGAATCACGAATGACCAAGGTTGATCACATTCGCTCTCCATAAAACCAGGCGCTATCTTTCCAGCTTGCTTCTGAGCATCAGGACAATCCCCACGATTCGGTGACATATGTAGCTAGAGAGGCTACTGCATCGGCGGGAGCAATATCCGTTTTGGAAGGCGGAAAGATGAGCAGATCGTTTCACTGCTTCGATTCAACATCCTACTCGCTAAGAGTCGGATCAAAACGAGGCGTGTCGCCACTGCGGACTGGCAATCAGGGGTCCACGTCTCCCTTACAAAGGACTCATCCAAAGACCTTCACAGCCATACTGCTACGAAGCATCACCAAATCTCGTATCTGGCTCGTTGCAATTCTTGACACATCGGCATATGTGGTAAGTGTTCAACGTCAGGTGAGACAGGAGGAGGCCCACCTCCGCCTACCTGGATTTTCTTCACTAGGACATCTCTGCTACTCATCTTAGACAAAAATGCCACCGGAAGCAATTCCGCTGCACCAGAAGCGATTCGCCGTGAAGGCAAGCATTGCTTGCGCTAGTGTATAGATTCGGTCGTTAATGGGCACGTGGTGCATGCCCGGACGGATGGCCCCGCTGACAGTCTTCTCGAAAAACGACACCGCTGACATGGCCTCGGGATACAGGCCCATCAAAGCCAAGCCACAACGTCATTCTTGTGGCTGTTGGACGTGTACGTTATGACTGGACGCAGCGCCTAGGGGTTCCCATTGTCGCCACGACTATCAGAATCTTCGATGGTTGACAGGCCAGGTGTTGCAACCATGCTGCCCTGTGCGTTCATTAATCCATGGATCTTAACATCACAGCTGCCGGTTGATAACTATAGGCTTAGTGTAGCCTACTCTCGGCCAGCTACATGTTTAGGCAGAGAGCATGCCGCGCAATATTCTCCGACTTTCTTTAACGTAAGGACGACAACTTCACACGGCGCCGATGGTTTCGTAAGGGAAACAGCCAATCAACACCTCCGCATCACAGCCCACGCACATTCGATGGATGCGATAGATGCGATAGATGCGATGGAAACTCCACATGTATGCAAAGACGCACAGTCGTCGGAGACGGACCAAGCCCCCCACACGACTTTTGGCCTGTCGAGATGTATACGGTTTGTTGACGCGACACTCGTTGTCATTTGATCACTCAGGGGCGCCAGAATCTGGATAACGCTGATAGCAGAGGCGCTCTAGCAAAAACGTAGCCTTCAGATGTCGATTCCGACCAGAAATCAACAGGCATTTGTTTCGTGACAAGAGAAAAGTTCATCCGACCCGGATCAAGCAAGGAAGATGAGACGCACGGGTTACACCCACCAGCATCTGTGGGGGTTTTCGTGCCCACAATCGCACATCGAAAATCTACATCCATATGATTCTTGAGGCTGGTATGTCGACGATGATTACTACTCCTATAACGCCTCCTCGCGAGCTTTTCCCATTCCGTATTCGGCTATGTCATCGACTCCGATGCATTAGAAAGTAGTGCATCATATAAGCACCACAAGCAGAAACTTTTCAACAATTTCACCTACACCGGAAGAATTCGCGGCTTGTTCCTACGAGAAACTCTTGAGCACCTGTGTCGACCGAAAAAGGCGACTCAAAGAGATGCGAAATTTATTTCCGGCCACAAACTGAGCAGAATATTGTCGTCTGCCTCACTATACAATATCCGTCATGTGGTAGTCGGTGTGATGTCGGTCATGGTAGCGTCCGGCGCACAATCCCCTGCTCAGTGTCTACAAGTCTTTGACTCCGCTAATTCGACGCCTTACACCTCTACTCAATGATAGTAATAAAACACGGCATGTAATAGGTGCACTCCAGAAGATCTCAACGCTCGGTAAGGTAGGTACGCGAATACTTACAGCGGTCAAGTCCGTCAACGGGCCGAACCGCGCATGATGGGAGCCAGCGTAGCAAGAATGGTGCCCAGGACGCTCATCTACGAAAGCGCTGTGGAGTCCCTCGGCCTTGACTTCGAGCGAGCGAGCAAATGGCCGGTGACAAGCGGTGACGACGAGGGTCTGGATCCGCGTTGCCTTCGGCATAGTGCAGATGTTGAGTGGGTTGCAATGATCCCGGAGGAGAATCGTGTTTGCAAAGGATCGATGATGTCGACTGTGCTTAGTCGGGTGATAAGGTTTGGGCCTGGCGTGTGGGTATTTGACTTCGCGGGCTTGCTGCGCTTGGACAGCAAGCCTAAAATAAGACCAAATTTTAACAGCAGGCTCTATATTATCTGATTCAGCAATGCTTAGTAGGTTGAAGTCAATCAGAATGCCATCACGCAGCACGAAGAGGTCTACGAACTCCTCTGTACTGGACATACTACTGTTGCTAGTGGGTTATTCGGTGTATTGTTCGGGTAGGACGCCCATCTTCTGGTGACATAACCAAGACGAAGAAACCGTCACTTGCAGTGCATGGTACAGCTGTGATGGAAAGACACATCCCCCATCGCATCTGTTCCGTTTCCAATACACCACGATATCGCGATATCTAGGACGCGTACGATACGTGTTCGGGCCTCACGCGGCGCATTTCGCAGCCCCACATCCGCTCAAGAATCATCATCTCATCGAACTTCTCCAGCCAAGACTGCACGCTCTGAATATGCGAGTGTGAGATTGCGCACATTCTAATCACTATCATGTGATACCCCGGACTCGTCCAGCTGATGATGGGGAGCAAGACGCGGACATGTGAAAGCGTGAGGTGCACGGTGCGCAATCCCCACACATGACCAACTGCCGTCGGGACCGAGGTAACTCGTCATCATCAACAGCTCGGCTGCTCTCATGAGACACGACCGGGTCAGATCGCGAACGACCTTACTTTTGAGCCATCCTCCACGCATCCAGCCACCTATCCTCTCATCCTCACACTTTCCAAATCTTGCACCTTTCTACCGTGGGATCTTTGCTGATACCCATTTGACTTTACAAATACCTTTGTTGCTTGCTTGCATAGGAGATTCCTCAAGCGCAACTTCTTTCCGCGAAACAACGAAGGGGTAGCCTCTTCGAACAGCACAGAAAACACATCATGGCTGCGCAGGAGCTGCGATATGACGGCCAGACCGTTGTCGTCACGGGCGCGGGTGGTGGTCTCGGTCGCGAGTACGCTGTCTTCTACGGCAGTCGCGGCGCGAACGTCGTTGTGAACGACTTGGGTGGCAGCTTCAAGGGCGAGGGCGCGGGCTCAGCGGTATGTCATCCCAGCAAAAGATCCTCCTTCATAGCTAATTCACCCGACAGGCCGCAGACAAGGTCGTTGACACCATCCGCTCCGCTGGCGGAAAGGCGGTCGCCAACTACGATTCGGTCGAGAACGGAGAGTCCATCATCAAGACTGCTATCGACACATTCGGTCGCATTGACATCCTCATCAACAATGCGGGTATCTTGCGCGATGTCAGCTTCAAGAACATGAAGCAGGCAGACTGGGATCTGATCTACCGGGTCCACGTCCTTGGAGCATACAAGTGCGCGCATGCCGCGTGGCCATACTTCAGGAAACAGAAGTACGGAAGGGTGATCAGCACTGCGTCTGCTGCCGGTCTGTTCGGATCTTTCGGACAGACAAACTACTCTGGTATGCACATGCGGTTTGCGAAGAGATGAATGTCTGCTAACTTCCACAGCTGCCAAGCTCGCTCTTGTCGGTTTCACCGAGACACTCGCAAAGGAGGGCTTGAAGTACAACATCCTCTGCAACGTCGTCGCCCCGATCGCCGCCAGCCGAATGACCGAAACCGTCATGCCTCCGGATGTTTTGGAGAAGATGAAGCCTGAGTGGATTGTCCCGCTCGTCGCTGTCCTTACACACAAGTCGTCCACCGAGACTGGCGCTATCTTCGAGGCGGGCGCGGGTCACGTCGCCAAGCTACGATGGGAGCGAGCATCTGGTGCTCTGTTCAAGGCCGACGAGACCCTCACACCCGAAGCTGTTCCAGCCAAGTGGAAGGACATTGTCGACTTCTCCAAGGCCGAACACCCACAAGGCCCGGCGAACGCGCTTGAGCTCCTCGAGCATGCCAACCAGCTGCCACCCAACCCCAAGGGCGAGCCCCTTGACTTCAAGGGCAAGGTCGCTCTTGTCACTGGTGGAGGTGCGGGTCTAGGTCGCATCTACTGTTTGCAGTTGGCGAAGCGTGGTGCCAAGGTCGTCGTGAACGACTTGGTAAACCCCGACAACACTGTCCAGGAGATTCAGAAGCTCGGTGGAGAGGCTGTCGGTAACAAGGGCGATGTTCAGGATGGCGAGTCTGTCGTCAAGACCGCCATTGAGACGTATGGCCGCATCGACATCCTGATCAACAACGCTGGTATCTTGCGCGACAAGGCGTTTGCCAACATGACCGACGAGCAGTGGGACATCATCCACAAGGTTCACCTGTTCGGTACCTACTCCTGCACCAAGGCCGCCTGGCCTTACATGCTTAAGCAGAAGTACGGCCGTATTCTCAACACCACCTCTACCAGCGGTATCTACGGCAACTTTGGCCAGGCGAACTACGCCTCAGCCAAGTGCGGTATCCTCGGTTTCTCCAAGTCCCTCGCTCTTGAGGGCAAGAAGAACAACATCTTCGTCAACACCGTTGCTCCCAACGCCGGCACTCAGATGACCCGCAGCATCTTCCCTGAAGAGGTTGTACAGGCCCTCAAGCCCGATTACAACGCTCCTCTCGTCATTCTCCTCGTTTCCGACAAGGCTCCCGAGCCAACAGGTGGCCTATACGAGATGGGCTCTGGTTGGTTTGCGGCAACCAGGTGGCAACGCTCTGGCGGACACGGCTTCCCCGTGGACGTCAAGCTCACTCCCGAGGCTGTTCTCTCCCAATGGGAACGCATTACCAACTTCGACGACGGCCGCGCCGACCACCCCTTCGACAACGCCAGCGGTCTCAAGTCTATCATGGCCAACATGGAGAACACGAGCAAGAAGAGCAAGAAGGAGAAGAAGCCCACGAAGAGCAACGAGGAGGTCCTCGAGGCTCAGAAGAAGGCCCTGGCCGCTAAGGCTGAAGGCACACCCTTCGAGTACACCGAGAGGGATGTCATACTTTACAGTAAGTCAGCTTCATTCCGCAAGATAAACTACAACTAACACCATCTCCAGACCTGGGAATCGGCGCCAAGCGCACCGACCTGCCCTTCGTCTACGAAGGCGACGAGAACTTCCAAGTCATCCCCACCTTCGGTGTCGTCCCCCCCTTCAACGCCGAACCCCCCTTCTCCTTCGACGAAATCGTCCCCAACTTCGACCCGCGCATGCTCCTCCACGGCGAGCAATTCCTCGAAATCCGAAAGTTCCCCATCCCCACCGAAGCCAAGCTCGTCGCCGTACCCAAGCTAGTCGAGGTCGTAGACAAGGGCGCCGCAGGGCTCGTCGTATACGGAAGCGTAACCAAGGACGCGAAGACAGGCGAGGAGATCTTCTACAACGAAAGCACAGTCTTCATCCGCGGCTCTGGCAACTTCGGCGGCCAGAAGAAGGGTGCTGACCGCGGCGCCGCAACGAAGATCCACAAGGCACCGGAGCGCGCCCCCGACACCGTCGTCGAGGAACGCACAACCGAGGAGCAAGCTGCTATCTACCGTCTCTCCGGCGACCTCAACCCCCTACACATCGACCCCCAGTTCAGCAAAGCTGGCGGCTTCCCCACACCCATTCTGCACGGCCTGTGCAGCTTTGGTATCTCCGGTAAACACGTTCTGCAGACGTATGGCCCGTTCAAGAATATCAAGGTCAGGTTTGCGGGTGTTGTGCTGCCTGGTCAGACACTGATTACCGAGATGTGGAAGGTTGGTAATACCGTGCTGTTCCAGACTAAGGTTAAGGAGACGGGTAAGCTGGCTATTAGTGGGGCTGGTGCGGAACTTATGGGAGGTGGGAGTAAGTTGTAGATGTGGAGGAGTGTAAGAGGGGGAGGTTTATAGGTATTGATGGGTGTTGATGCCTTGTTGTATATATGTAGTGTTTATGTTATAAGATCATCTTCCAACATATGCGTCCGACTTAAAAGCCTCAACCATGACCACCGCTTTTGTTCCGCACAAGGACCTTATTCGTTCCACAGTAGATGTTCTTCCCACGCCGGCCGGCGTATTTTGGGAGGAGGAGGAGGCTTGAAGTCACTCGGTTCAAGATAGGTCCCGTAAAAAGGGTCTCCCCGACCCAAATGCGGAAGAGCGTTAATGAAACTGTTCATGTTGAAGTTGCTGTTATCGCGTAGATTGTTTTTCTCGGGCTCGACATCATCATTAGGATCGTACTCCGACTCGTCGGAATGTTCTACATCCGCTACGTTGCTGGCTTGATGGTAGACCTTGTGTCGTGAGCGAAGCCGGCTGTCCTGTTTGGGTTGAAGAGTCGTGTTAGTGTGTGTGTATGTGTATGTGTGTGTGTGTGTGTGTGTATGTATGTGTGTGTATGTATGTGTGTGTGTGTGTGTGTGTGTGTGAAGAAGATGGCAGTGATGAGGATGAGCACTTACGAAGTTCAGATAACGTTCTGCTTCTGCGCGCCAGTCGTCATTGCCACTCTTCAGCGCAGGAAGCAAGTCCCAGGTAATCTTCGGACAGAGACTTTCCTTGTCGTAGGTAAAAGTAGCTTCAACGTGTGCGCCCTCGCCCTCAAACACAGTGACCACATGCCGGAGCGCATCGAAAGCTGTAGACCATGAGTTGAAGCT
>Ga0265780_10010118_pt1 | contig 11267 bp, 16 predicted proteins | sample P1T30metagenome_FD_192432 | JGI IMG/M metagenome (GOLD analysis project Ga0265780, IMG submission 192432) | Plant litter microbial communities from East Loma Ridge, Irvine, California - P1 T30 | ecosystem: Environmental > Terrestrial > Plant litter > Unclassified | place: USA: California... | reverse complement strand
CGACGGGCACCAGTTGCTTGATGCGTTCGCTCAGCAATCCCTTTTCGGGCACCTTGCAGGAGATCTCGCTCGCGCTCGGGATGCGCCACAGGGCAGTGCTTCCTAGTCTGATGACATGCAAGGGGCAGCTGTCACGGGGAGTCGAGCCGCCAGGTGCGGACTCGTCCTGATGGCAGCCACGGCGGCGTCTGTCATCACGACGCGGTCGACGGGGCACGGCGAGGCCAGTCTCGTGCTGCTCCTTCTTGAGCTCGATCTCCTGTGGATGACGTTGCTCGTCACCGGGCTCATCCTCAGACGTCGCGGAGAACCCGTCCGGGCTGGCTGGCAGCAAATAGCACGAACGCTGCCGCCTGCGCCCGTTGCACGCGCCATCAGGCACGAGATAACGGCCCTTCGAGCCCTAGTGTGGCTCGTGCGACGACGACCCCCAGCGGTTCCTGCCGGCGCCGTACCTGTGCCTGCCAAGAACGGAACGGCAGCTCTTCCTGCGGCCTTCATCTTCGCGAGCGGAGTCGAGATCGCGGTACTCCACCTCGTTCTCCCGCACCCGGCACTGGCCACGGCCCTGACGATGCTGAGTCTCTACGGCGTCCTCTTGTTGCTCGGATTCGTCGCGGTCAGGTGGCAGCACCCGCACTACCTGACTGAAACTGCACTCGTCATCCGAAACGGCCACCACGTCGTCGCGGTGGTGCCCCGCGAGGACATCGCCGCGGTCCGCGTGCATCACGACGGGACGACGACGACCCCGGCAGTCGAGGGGTCGACCGGACGCATAGCGACTATCGCCGGATGCAACATCGCGATCACCCTCGGCGCACCGGTCTCGCTGCGCCTGAGCGCCTCGCCCCGTTCGCCGCGCCACCGTGTGACGGAAATAAGGTTCGCAGCCGACAACGCGAAAACCGTGATGGACGAACTGCGTCCAGATCACGACCGCTGACCGGTCACCGATCCCCTATCGGACACGCTGCACAGGCTCCACGACCGTCTTATGAAGCTTGTGATGCAGATCGCGCGCCGGCCCTTACCTCTCCGGCGTCACACTCCGAGCGGCTTTAGCAGCACTTGCAGGAACTAGCCCGATCATCAGGGCGTCGACGTGTGAGCTTCGTCAGGGAGGCACCGTCGAACCATCGCTGCAGATCCGGGTTCTGTGGATCGTCACGCCAGGCGGCCTGCGCCTCGGTCCCCGTGCGCGCAAAAGCTGAAGTCGACATCGTTGCCTCCATGGTCATCGCTGTTGATAATTACGATCAATAAGGACAGTAGCATTCGTCACTGGCGACTGTATAGTCAGCACATGCTGACTATTGCTTCGCGGGTGGACGTCATGAACCGTCTCGGCCGCGCGATGGCTGATCCGACTCGGTCGCGCATCCTGGTGTCGCTTCTCGACGGTCCTGGCTACCCGGGCCGTTTGGCTGTCGACCTGTCATTGACGCGCTCGAACGTGTCCAACCACCTGTCGTGCTTGCGAGGCTGCGGCCTGGTCGTCGCGGTCCCGGAGGGCAGATCGACGCGGTACGAGATCTCGGATCCGAACATCTCCCGGGCCCTAGGCGCTCTCGTGGACGTCGTGATCGCGGTGGACGACGGGGCGCCGTGCGCCGACGACACCGCGGAGCTCGACGCCCTCCTCGGAGACGGAGTGTGACCGCCGCACTGACCGCTCCCCCAAGAGCGGCACGCCAAGCGATCCTGAGGAGGCGCATCCGCTGGATCGTGGCCGCCACCATCGTCTACAACGTGGTCGAGGCGATCGTGGCGATCGCGGCCGGCACCGTCGCGTCGTCGACGGCCCTCGTGGGCTTCGGGCTCGACTCGATCGTCGAGGTTCTGTCCGCTGCAGCTGTCGCGTGGCAGTTCGCAGCCCCCGATCCGCAGACGAGGGAGCGTCCGGCCTTGCGAGTCATCGCGATGTCGTTTTTCGGTCTAGCCGCCTACGTCAGCGTTGACGCCACGCTCTCGCTCACCGGGCTCCGAGAGGCGGAGCACTCCCCCGTCGGAATCTGGCTCGCCGCGATCAGCCTGGCCGTCATGCCGTTCCTCAGCCTTCTCGAACGGAGGACGGGAACGGAACTGGGCAGCGCCTCCGCAATAGCGGATTCAAAACAAACCCTCATCTGCAGCTACCTGTCTGCGGCAGTCCTGATCGGTCTCGTGCTGAACGTGGCCTTCGGGTGGACCTGGGCAGACCCCGTAGCAGCTCTTGCGATCGTGGTGTTCGCAGTCCGCGAGGGTCGAGAAGCGTGGCGCGGGGACGCCTGCAAGGTGCCCGTCGCCGCCTTGACGGGTGAGAGGGACGTCGACGGTTGCAGTTGCTGCTGACCCCATTCCCGCGCATGGCCTCGCGAGGCCCCTTCAGAGTGCTGCAGGGACGTCCGTCGCCGTCGACGGTTGGGCTGCAGCCCGGGGCCCCATCGCGCCTAGGTTCAAGCGCGTGTAGCAGAGACGTCCGAGAAGGACGACACCGAAGAGGGCGCCTTGGAATGCGATAACCAGTCCCCCTGGTGATGCGTCAGCCCAGTAGCTGACGAGCAAGCCAATGACCGAGCACGAGGCCGAGAGGAAGGGAGCGACGAGGAGCATCCGAGTGAAGCGCTTGGTCATCAGAGAAGCCGTGGCACCCGGGATGATCAGCATGCCGACCACGAGGACCACCCCGACGACCTGCAGAGCGACGATGACGGTCATGGCCAGCGCCCCGAGCAACACCGCGCTGAGCACACGCGGATCGATCCCGATGGAACGCGCGTGCGCGGGGTCGAAAGCGTAGAGCGTCAGGTCCCTGCGCTTGACGAGGAGCACGGTGCCGACGACGAGAGCGACGATCCCGATCTGGATCACCTCGGCGAAGGAGATGCCGAGCACGTTGCCGAACACGATCCCGTCGAGGTCCACTTGGCTCGGGGTGATCGAGCTCAGGACGAGGCCGACGGCGAAGAGGGTCGTGAAGACGATGCCGATGGCCGCGTCTTCCTTCACCTGCTTTGTGCCTCGGACGGCGCCGATCAGCCCTACAGCTAGGAAGCCGAACACGGCCGCTCCGAGCGCGAAGGGAGCGCCTACGACGTACGCGAGCACGACGCCGGGCAGGACGGCATGAGCGACAGCGTCACCCATGAGCGACCAGCCGATGAGAACGAGCCAGCACGATAGAAGGGCACACACAACGGAGGCGACGACCGTCGTCGTCAGGGCGTGGAGCATGAACTGGTACGAGAAAGGCTCCAGGACCCAATCGACAGGGCTCACGCGGCCACCCCGGCGAGGGGCACGTCGAGACCGAAGGCCCGACTCAGCCGTTGGGGTCGGAGCGCCTCGGCGACGGGCCCGTGGAACAGGACGCGACGCTGGAGCAGGACCGCGTCCTGCGCCAACCCCGGCAGCGCCCCGAGGTCGTGGGTCGAGACGAACACGGTCCCGCCGGCGGAGGCGATCTCTCGCAGCAGCCGGCTGATCGTCGCCGCAGAGGCAGGATCCACGCCCGCGAACGGCTCGTCGAGGAGGAGGAGCTCCGCGTCCTGGGCGATGCTCCGCGCGAGGAACGCGCGTTTTCGCTGCCCGCCCGACAGCTGGCCGATCTGTCGTGCGGCGAGGTCTGCAAGGCCGACTCGCTGCAGCGCGTCATCGACGGCGTCGTGGTCCGAGGGCCGGGGGCGACGAGTGACCCCCAGGCGGCCGTAGCGCCCCGTCATCACGACGTCCCGGACCGACACGGGGAACCCCCAGTCGACGTCCTCGCTCTGGGGCATCGACCCCACGAGGCCGCGTCGGCGCGCCACTGCGGGGCGCTCACCGAGGAGCCGCATCCGGGCCGCGCCGCAGGGGGTGGCCCCCGTCAGGGCCTTGAACAGGCTCGACTTGCCCGATCCGTTGGTCCCGATGAGGCCGGTGACCCGGCCACGAGGAACCTCCAGATCGACGTCCTGGACCGCGATGAGGTCGCCGTACCGGACGGTGAGGCCAGCGACCTCGATGGCGTAGGTCACGACGACGTCCGACCGGTGAGGCCGTCAGCGATGGTCGTGGCGTCGTGCCGGATGAGGTCGAGGTAGGACGGGACGACGCCGTCTGACAGCGACAGCGAATCGACGTAGAGGGTGCCCCCGAACGTCGCGCCGGTCGCGTCCACGACCTGCTGCATCGCACGGAGCGGGACCGAGGACTCGCAGAACACGGCCGGCACGTCGTCGGCTCGCACCTGGTCGATGACGGCGGCGACCTGCCTGGCCGTTCCTTCCTCCTCCGAGTTCACGGGCCACAGGTAAAGCTCGCGGAGCCCCGCGTCACGGGCGAGGTAGGAGAAGGCGCCCTCACACGTCACGAGGACTCGCTGGCTCTCGGGCACGTCGGCGAGGGCGGCAACGAGCGTCTCCTGGACCTCGCGGAGCTCCTCGCTGTAGTCGCTGGCGTTCTGCCGGTAGTCCTCCGCGTTCTCGGGGTCGAGGTCGCTGAAGGCCGCCGCCATGTTGTCGACGTAGGTCACCGTGCCCGACGGGCTCATCCACGCGTGCGGGTTCGGCTCCCCCGCCCGCGCGCCCCCGGTGATGTCGATGGTCTCGACCCCGGAGCTGACGTCGACGCGGGGAGCCCCGGAGGCGGCAACGAACTGGTCGAACCATGCCTCGAGCCCCAGCCCGTTGTCGAGGATCAGGTCCGCGCGGGACGCCTTCGCGACGTCCTGCGGCGTGGGCTCGTAGTCGTGGATCTCCGCCCCGTCCTTGGTGATCGACTCAACGGTGAGGTGGTCCCCTGCCACGTTGCGAGCGATGTCCGCGAGGACGGTGAACGTGGTCAGGACCACGGGACGGCCCCCGTCATCGCCCCGAGGGGACGACTCCTCGGAGCCGCCCGCGCAGCCAGAGAGGACCAACATCGCGACGATGCCGGCCGTCATCGTCATTAGGGGTCGTTCTCGCATGTCGTTTGTCTTCCGTCAGCACCACGTCTCCTAATTGAGAAGGGTTATCAGAACGGTAGCAGCACCGAAAGGAAGACATTCGCGTCCAGCTCGCGACCCGTTCGCCTGGCCAGGCACGCCACACCTCCGGCCGCCCGCACCCCACTAGAGTCGTCGTCTGTGAAAACGATTCTCATTACAGGTTTCCCAGCGCTGCTGATCGGCGCGCTCGCGCTGACGTCGTGCGCGTCGTCGCCCACCCCTGCCGCTTCCACCGCCGAGTCGAGCGTGTCCAGCTGCGGCATCGACCTACCCGTCACCGCCGCACCGGAGCGCGCGGTCTCCCTCGAGCAAGGTGCGACGGAGGTTCTGCTCGCTCTCGGTCTGCAGGACCGCATGGTCGGGACGAGCTACCTCACGGACGCGGTCGCCCCGGAGTTCGCGGACGCCTACGCGCAGGTGCCCGTGCTCGCTGAGCAGTACCCGTCGACCGAACAGCTTCGGGAGGCGGAGCCCGATTTCGTCTACTCGATGCGCTCGTCTGCGTTCTCGCCCGACGCCGGCGGGTCCCGACAGGAACTCGTCGACCTCGGCGTCCCCGCCTACCTGTCCTCCAACGACTGCGAGGACCCGTCCCTGATCTCCTCCGACGTCGACTTCGACCAGATCTCAGCAGAGGTCATGGACATCGCCAGAGTCTTCGACGTGACCGAACGAGGGGAGGCGATCGTCGCGGAGCAGGAGGACGCCCTGTCAGAGGTTAAGGGGGCAGCGTCATCCGTTGGCGATCCGTCGATCATCTGGCTCTACTCGAGCATCGAGGGCAGCCCCGTCGTCGCCGGGGCCAACGGCCTGGCCCAAACCATGGGCGACCTGGCTGGTGCCACCAACGCCTTCGCCGACCTCGACGCACAGTGGGCCGAGACAAGCTGGGACGAGATCGCGCAGCGCGACCCCGACGTGATCGTCGTCGCCGACCTGTCCCGCGGGCTCGCGGGCGACAGTGCCGCCGACAAGATCTCCACCCTCCGGGCTGACGCCGTCACGTCCGGCCTCACCGCCGTCCGGGAAGATCACCTCGTCGCGATCCCCGCGACGGAGCTGGATCCCTCCGTCAGGAGCGTCCGCGCCGTCCAGGCCCTCTCGGCCGCACTGGTCCAGATGTCGGAGGAGACCCGATGAGCACCCCGATCACCCCCGCCGACGTCGATCAGGCCAAGGCCCTCCTCTCGGCTTGGGACCGCCAGCAGGCCGCGTACATCACCAGGCGCGAGGAGCGGTTTGGGATCATGCTCGACATCGTCGACCATGTCGTCCCCAACGGCGGCACGGTGCTCGACCTCGCCAGCGGGCCCGGGTCGATCAGCGAACGAGTGCTGACGCGCCGACCGGACGTCACCGTGATCGCGGCGGACTACGACCCCGTCCTGCTCGAGCTGGGCAGGACGGCTCTGCACGAGCACCGCGACCGGGTCACCTTCGTCGACGTCGACCTCTGGGACCCCACCTGGGCCTCCCGCCTCCCCGATGGAGCGCCCAACGCCGCGCTGAGCTCGACGGCGTTGCACTGGCTGCCGGCCGACGTGCTGGCCCGTGTCTACGCCGACCTCGGCGCCCTCGTGCCGGCAGGCGGTGTCGTCATGAACGCCGACCACCTCCGCCATCTCGAGGGGCGTGCGCTGTTCGAAGAACTCAGTCGCCTCGACGACGTCGCCACCCAGGAGAACGACCGGGCAGCGGGTGCGCAGACGTGGGACGAGTGGTGGGCCGACCTCGTCGCGGTCCCGCGCTACGGTTCCCTCGCGGAGGAGCGCGAACGGCGCTTCGCCTCCCGGCCGGCGAACCCTGACCTGAGCCTGCAGTTCCACGTGGAGGCGCTCCGTGTCGCCGGCTTCGTCGAGGCAGGACCCGTGTGGCAGCACCTCGACGACTTCGTCGTCCTCGCACGACGCTGACATGAGCCGCTCCCGATCCTCCGTAACGCTCGTCTTACTGACCCTGGCATTGGTGGCCGTCATGGCGGTCGCGCTCATGGTCGGGGGCGGCTCCATCACGCCCGAGCAGACCTTCCGCGCCCTCGCCACGCACGTGGGGCTCCCCGTCGAGCCGCTCCCCCGGCTCGCGGACTCCGTCGTGTGGCAGCTGCGCACCCCCCGGGTCGTCCTGGCCGCCGTCGCCGGTGCGGGGCTCGCCGCGTGCGGCTGCGTGCTGCAGGCCGTCACCCGCAACGCCCTGGCCGACCCTTACCTCCTCGGGATCTCGTCGGGCGCCTCCACCGGGGCCGTGCTCGCCCTCACGGTCGGGCTCGGCGCAGGAGCCGTCAGCGTCGCCGGCGGCGCCCTCGTCGGCGGCATCACGGCTTTCGCGCTGGTGTTCGCCCTCATGGGCCGCGGCCTCGTCAGCTCGACCCGGATCGTGCTCACCGGCGTCGTGGTGGGGCAGCTCTTCTCTGCCGTGACGTCTCTGATCGTGACGGCGTGGGGCGACGCCGACAGCACTCGGAGCCTGACGTACTGGCTGCTCGGCTCGCTCGCCGCAGCGCGGTGGTCCTCGGTTCTCTTGTGCATCGGCGTCGTCGCCGTCGCGGTCGCGGCGTTCCAGCTCGTCTCCCCCAGCCTCGACGCACTCGCGTTCGGCCACGACTCGGCGACGTCGATGGGCATCAACGTCCGCACCGTCCGCCTCGTCGTCCTGCTCGGCGCGGCCGCCGCGACGGCCACGATCGTCGCCGCCGTCGGCGCCATCGGATTCGTCGGCCTGATCGTGCCCCACGCAGCCCGCCTCCTCGTCGGCCCCAGACACAAGGTCCTCCTGCCGGTATCCGCCGCATCAGGAGCGGTCTTCCTCGTTGCGGCCGACCTCGCCGGCCGACTGGCGTTCGCCCCACAACAGATCCCCGTGGGCGTCGTCACCGCCCTGCTCGGCGTGCCGGTGTTCCTGCTCATCCTCCGACGTCAGGATGCCCGGTGAACGCACGCCCAGGGGGCAGCCTCCAGGCCGCAGGTCTCACAATGAAAGCAGGCTCGACGACGATCCTCGAGGACGTCGACGTCAGCGTCGCAGCCGGTCAAGTGCTGGGGGTCATCGGGCCGAACGGCTCGGGCAAGTCGACACTCGTCCGCTGCCTCGCCGGCATCACTCCCGCGGACAGCGGCACCGTCACCCTGGACGGGGATGTCCTGACCGACCTGGGCGTGCGAGGCGTCGCCCGCCGACTCGCCTTCGTCGGACAGGCCGAGCACACGGACATCGACCACCGCGTCGACGACGTCGTCCGCCTCGGCCGGCTGCCCCATCGCGGGCGCTTCGGCGGGGCCACCGCCGCCGACACCACGATCTGCGAGGCCGCACTCGCGGCGGTGGGGCTCGGAGGATTCGGGTCTCGGCACTGGAACGGACTGTCCGGGGGCGAGCGGCAGCGGGTCCACATCGCCAGGGCCTTGGCGCAGGAACCTCACGTGCTGATCCTCGACGAGCCCCTGAACCACCTCGACATCCATCACCAGTTCGAGCTCCTCGACCTCCTGAGGGCCCTGCCCACCACCGTCGTGATCGTCCTCCACGACATCCCACTCGCAGCACGGTACTGCGACGAGCTCCTCGTGCTCGACGAGGGCAGAGCTGTCGCGGCTGGGGCACCCGCGGACGTCCTCAGCCCGACCCTCATCGCCGACGTGTTCCGAGTCCAGGCGGACGTCAAAAAATCTGATCGACAGGTGAGCGTCGAGCTCGTGGGCACCCTGACCTCAGCGACGACCGAATAAGGTCCGAGACACCGCGCCTGCCGACACCCAGTCCCGTCCGCTCCGTAACCGGACACCGGCTGCCCATCGGGCGCGTACTTCAGATTCTCGATGTCTCGCCGACGTGTTCCACGGCGTCGTCGACGATGTGAGAGACGTGCCGGTCGGCGACCGAATAGATCGCCTCCCGGCCTACGCGGTCGACCTCGACCAAGCCAGCAGCCCGAAGGACGCGCAGGTGCTGCGACACCAGCGGCTGCGCCAGACCCGACGCCTCGACAAGGGCAGTCACACCCGCATCGCCGTGACCAAGATGGCGGAGGAGTCGGAGTCTCGACGCCGACGAGAGCGCCTTGAACAGCTCCGCTGCGGACTCGAGAGAATCGGTACTCATGAGCGTCACATTAGCGTCCGTGAATGCGACGAGGGCCCCATCAGATGATGGGGCCCTCGGTCATGCGGCGCCAGTCAGCGCCAGAAGTTCAGTGCTCGTCGTAGTGGTCGCCGTGCTGGGCGTGCTTGTGGTCACCGTGGACGTAGTCGACATGATCGTCGTGCGTCACGGTCTCGTGACCGCACGCCGTGCCGTGCTCGTGCTCGGTGACGGTGTGCTCTGCGTGGACTTCGGTGTCAGCCATGGTGGCGCCTTTCTCTTCGGGTTAATGAGTCCAGCAAAGCAGACGCATGCACACATGGCAATGCATTGATCTAGATGATGATGAGAACCGGAACCAATGCCACGGCCCACGTCGCCGCCATCCGACGAGACCTCGACACCTGCCTCCTCACCAATGACGAGCTGCTCAGCGACCCCGCCTTATGGCGTGACTTGGTCAACCCCTTCCCCGTTTGGGACGGCCACCGACACACCCACTAGCGCCGTCCGTAAGCCGATCGTCTAGTGAAACGGGTGCACGGTCTCAGTAGTGGGGCCGGACATGTAAGGGAGAAAGTGCAGCTGACGGGGACGCAGCCGATGCACCCCGTCCCGATACGAGCCGCCGACGACAGCGCCATCGACGTCCAGTAGGTCACACGTACGCCACGTGCTGCGAACGGTCCCACCTCTGACCACGAACTGCGTGACGACGCGGAGCGCCTCGACCAGGCCGTCATCGCCGTCGCCACCCAGATCCCACCAGCCGAAGTCCTCACCGCTGACGACGACCGAGTCGTCCTTGATCACCAGGACCTCAAAAGGCAGGGCCCCGTGCCGGCGCGGGGTCACGGTCACGACACGGTCGAACTCGGCCTGAACGGTCGAGACTTTGACGTCACCAGCCTCCCCGACCATTGCGGTAACCCGAGCAACGAACCCGTCGAGACTGCCAGGCTCGAGGCGTTCGGTCAGAAGATGGTCCGCAAGCAGGAACCAGGCCTCCGCAAAGTCAGCCTCGTCCCAGCCGAGTTCCCACCGCCGGGCGGGCACTCTTGAGGTCGGGGCGATGTCGATCACCAGCCCGTCCGCCGCGACGACGGAGAACGGGCCCATGTGAAGCATCGGCAGTGTCGAGCTGCCGGAACCGGGCGATCTTGACCGGACGGCGTTACCGAACTCTTCACGGGCGCGAGTGGTGAACACCTCGAATCGCTCGGTGACGTCATCGGGGACCGGTGCCATGCGTTCATCCTGCGGCCTCAAGACCCAGACCGGCCATCACAATTTAGGCTCATGCCTGGTCAGTAGCCGATTCCCTATCGGGCGCCGTCCATGAGTGCGTTCAAGCGATCAACCAGGTGCGCCATCTGGGGCGGTCAAAGTCGAAGGACGAGCGACTCCGAGAACCAGCGCATCCAGACCGCCTCGACATCATGGGTCGTCACGGCGCCGGCCTTGAGAAGAATGCGAACCAGGTCGACCGCCTCCATCTCGTACTCATCCGACGGAGCACCGTCCGGCGAACCAGGCTCGAGACCATGCGGGTCCACATCGGTGAGAACAGTCAAGACACCAGCGAGGGTCGTCCTGTAGGTGACTGTCCCCGCTCTCATGCCGCAATTTTGCCAGGGGCCGCCTCAACCGGTGACCGATCGGCTACCGGGCGGATGCGGGTTCGTAGCTAATGGCGCGGTTGCTGAACTCGGTCATGCCAAGGAAAGCCGCGCAAGAGGCGGTCGAGCGGGCGGAGGCGGACCGGTTCAGGCCGGTGCTCGGCTTGGGGAGCATCGCCACGATGATCCACATCATTCACCGAGTCAGCGGGCCTGAGCGCTCTCGCGTCAGCCTCGGCAAACCACCCGCGTTCTTCGAACATGACGACCTCCGTCGGTTCCGAGAAGCATCCCAGCGGAGTGGGTCGCGGTCAACGATCGTCTATTGGGACAGTCGCTCGTTCCCGGCAACGCACACCAGCCCGAGCCGCAGGGTCAAGAACTGAAGTCCTACCCTGCACCTCCAGAGAACGGCCCTCAGTGGGTGAATCGGGTCCGGCAACCGGCGGCTGACCCGCACGACGCACCCCCTCCTAATGATCGCGCTCATAATCACGGCTATCGCGTTCCCATTCGTCTACCCAGCCAGGGCTGGCGATCTGGATTCCTCCGGCTGAATGCTCGTAGGACCACGGGTTCTGGCGGCGGTCCGATGAAGCAGTTTCGCGTGCGGTTCTCCCCCA
>Ga0265780_10010117_pt1 | contig 11268 bp, 16 predicted proteins | sample P1T30metagenome_FD_192432 | JGI IMG/M metagenome (GOLD analysis project Ga0265780, IMG submission 192432) | Plant litter microbial communities from East Loma Ridge, Irvine, California - P1 T30 | ecosystem: Environmental > Terrestrial > Plant litter > Unclassified | place: USA: California... | reverse complement strand
GAAAAAAAAAAGAGGGGGGCCATGGCCGAAATGAAAACAAACTCCAACCAGATCAAACTGGAACGTAATCACCAAAAAAAAGGACTAGATAACCCAAACATCACCTAGCACTTTCCATCCAGGACCTCGAAGATGCCCACGACGTGGACTTCACTTGCACCGCGACTCAGACTTGGTCGTGGTTCAAGGACATTGAGACCTTGCTCGAATAGGTCCTTTTCTGCCTGCATTTCAAACTCGAGCACGCTAGGTTTGTGGTGCATGGCGAGCATTTGGCTGATGGACGAGTCGGAGCTGGCGCTACGGTGGCTGTGGGGCGATGAGTTACGTGTCAGAGGCTCGGTGGTCGATGTTGTCATGATGGAAGAGGGTGACGCGGAGCGCATCGAGCTGCGGGTAGGGCTGAAGGCCGTCTTGAGGCGGCGAAGGGAGCCGGATGTGCTGCGGAGAGGGGTGAAGGATTGGAAGCGGTTGGTACGGGTTGATGAAGGCATCTTGGTGGTAAGGCGGGATTCCGTGGGGGAGGGTTTTTGGTAGTTGATTAAGTCGGAGTGGTGGAGTAATTGTTGTTTCTCGAGCAATTGCTGTGCTGTAGGTGCCCGAGGTGTGGTGGAAGTTGACAAGTTTGCAAAAGTTTGCTGAGCAACGGTCGGGTATAGATAGGTGCAGGTGTCGGTAGGGAGGTGACAATGCAAGACAGATTGTAAAGGGGTAGTAGTAATGAGACCACGGTATCGGATATCGGATCGACTTGCGAATCACAAGGGATGACGTGTAACGGGCGACCGGTGACGAAGCTTCAGCGCAACAAGGTTTCGTATAGACCAGCTTCGGATTTATGCAAACGGCCAAGGGAGGTCAACTCTGGTTAAGTTATGTATGTGTGAGAAGACCAGCAAAGCACGAGCACGGGACAAGGAACGAAGGTATGTGAGGAAGAAGTATCCAGCTCTTGAGGAGGAGAAGAAAAGAAGAAGCAAAAAAAACGAGCTGCGGATGGGCGATGTTTAAGCTGCGTATCGCATGTGCTTTGCCAGTGCGTGTTACGTCCCAGAACCAAAACCTTGTCGGGGCCCGGGACCGCATGCATCCCTGTCGGGAAGGCGTGAAGAAGAGGGGCCCTGGCCTGTTTGATCGGCCGTCTGGAAACAAGCGAGCGGGTGAGCAAGGCGGCGATAATGCCGCGGAATGATTGCTTTTGCTCATTTCCTCGAGCATGCAATCGATAGCAAGTGAGCTGATGATGTCGACAGACGGGATCATCCTCTCTGCAAATCGAGCGTCGTGGCTAGCGACCCGTTGGCGGCTTCGTACTGATTGGGAGGCCGGCGGTGCTATTCTTGCTCTGGCCAAGTGCCGCTGGATGTCTTTGTTTTTGTGTTGTTGTTGTCTTTGGACACGCGACGCGTTCTGCACACATGACGATGGCGCGGCTGGTGCACAAGACGGTGCTTGGTGGCAGCATGGGCATGTGCTGCACACGCCGCTTGCTCTCGTATACCGGTACACTGGCGTCCTGCATCATTCAGGAGCCTCGAGCAGCCATCGACTGCTGTTGACGACACAGCCTTTGGCCGGCCAGGCTGCACCAAGTTGGGCGAGGTCAGACGTGACGACCCCGAGCATGCCGTGGTGGCAGACCTGGGCCAGCCTATAACAAGCCTGTCTGCCAGCCGATGCAACTCTCAGTGTCTCCATATCGTGATAATGCCGGCCGCCTGTCTCGAGACCCGGTACTGCACGTGTGACGCAACGGGCTGCGACCGGCGAGCGTGGCCACAAGCAGCATAGGCCGACTTGTCTCGACCTGTCTGACGGCGGTCCAGCGTTTCAGATGCATCCGTCGCTCCACGACTGCAGTCCGAGCTGTGCTGCTACCGCCAGAGAGGATGACTTGGGCGGGTGGTGGTGGTGGCGGCTTCATGTCTAGCGTAGCAGAGTTGGTGGCTGCCAGACTGGAGTCGTGTACGAGTACCTAGTGTGTGCTCGCTCGATGCTGTTTCCAGCGAGGCGTGCGGGGAGGGGAGGGGAATTAGAAACCCGCCCTTGCAACGCGCGCGCGCGCACACTCTAGCAAAAAGTCTCCTGTATCGGTAGGCCGATCAAGTCTGCGTGCGTTTCAGGCACAGTGGGCAGTCCTGCTATTGTCGAGCTTTGTGGAGAAGAATGAGTTGCAGTCGCAGTATGGCAGACGCGAGAGGCGGACGAGGCTGCACACACTACACATTCCATACTACACGCCACACACTACATTACAGCCAACATGGCAGCTGCCCCTCCAATGTAAAGGAAGACACGGCCACCATGTCGTTGACCGAGTCTGGCCTTGCAGCTGCGTCATGCACGTGCTGGTCCAAGTATTCACTTAGTATGGCACGCGTGTGTCACCCGAGCCGTTAGCGCATCCTCTCCACCATGCCATGCTCGCCATGCTCGCCTTGCTCACCACCCACTGCGTGCTGCAAAATCGCCATCGCACACGTCTTGGCCTGCGGGTCCTTTTTTTTTCTTGTCAGAGAACATCACCATCTACCCTCTGCTGTTCCAACACATGCACCCACCCTCCGATGCCCACGCCGCCATCTGCTTGGACACGATGTCGCACACTTTCTGTCATGCTTCTTTGCTAAGAATAACGTGTGCTAAGAAAAGATGAAGCAATTCATGTGAATAGGTAATGTCTAAGCCGTTTCGTTCAATCGCTCAACGCCGCCGCTATGCAATGCCATGGTCCCAAGCACACCACACCACCGACCATTACACCAGTGTAAACACCATCCATAAACCCCCCCATCCCAATCCATCGTAGTCTGGCCCTTCCAGCCCGCAATCAACCTAGTGTCAGTCGGGTTGATGCCGGCTGCAAACGTTTCCACTCATTCCAGACGTTTATGCAACAGTCTTCGCCTCGTCAACCCCCAACGCCCCCTGGCTAGGTTTCTACCCACTTACCAATCCGATGCCTAGCTTCCTTCTTATTGATCGACAGGACCTGCTCCCGCGCATCTAGTTCCCCATAAGCGCATGAAATCCTTCTTCATCGGCCATTCCCAGTTTGCCTCTTCACGAACGACCCCTAGCTACGCCTCCGCTGTGTGAAACTCCTCCTTATCGACTCTCCCCATGCAGAGTTGTCGAGCACTTCCAAAACATCTGCCGCACTGACTGCGCTATTTGCACGGCTGCGATTATCCGCCTGCCCGCCGCTGTCAACCTCGAGTGGACTGGGCGGCCGACTAAGTGCCGACGCAAATTGCCAGTCTTGCTCGCCTGACAATGAAAAGGGCGATGGTTGAAGACTTCCCCGCGTAGGAGACCCTGTCGGTGTTTGTTGAATCGAGTTTGTTCTGCTCCTGCCCTGCTCCAGAGAAGTCCGTGGCGAAGGGATATAGAGATCCTGGGGCGAGAAAAGCGGGCTGCCCATTGCAGGAGATTGGCCCCGTTTGACATTGGTGATGTCTTCGTCGTCGATGAAGATCTCGGGAACCGTAAACTGCGGGACGGTTGCCATGCGCCCTTGTTTCTTGAGATCCATGGCTTGACGGAAACGTCGTGCCCAGTACAGTGTATCGAAGAAGCCCACGACCACGTTGCGCCGAACGGCTTCTTCGACACGTTGCAGGCGAGCTCTGCGTCTCAGGAACTCTTCAAGCCTATGATGGTGTTAGTGAAACTAATGCTTGCCTTGATATGCACTACACACCTCAAGCTCTTGTTGTCATTGATGACCTTGTAGTGAGCCAAGATCATCAGCAGTGAAGAGAACTGGATACCCCTGTCCGGGTCACTTGACACAACCACCTCCTCATAGAACCTGTTCATGCGTGCTCGTCTGCGACGAATCTCGCCAATCGGTAGTTGCGACAGGCGACGATTGAGTTTATCAATGTCAATCTCCTTGGTTGGTTCGCGGCCTGACACTGGCAGGTTGGATTCCCTTCGCGATGTTACGGAGCACTCTTCAATCAGCGAACCAATGGTGAAGTCACCATCGTAGATACGCATCTCGAAAATACCAGAGAGTTCACCTAGGAGCCGCGGGAAAACATCCCTCGAGATGTAGCCAGACCCATTGGGGTCAAACTCTGCCCAAGCTTGTTTGAAACGACGGATCTCTTCTCGGCTGATGACAGACAGTCCACTGCTTCGTTGGTACACGTAACTGAAACTCTCGTAGATCAACGAGACAAACAAGTTGACAAAGATGTACATGCTCAGAATGTTCCACGTGATGAAGAGTGCCCGTGCCCACTCGGGACTGCCACAGTCGCTGTTGAAGTACCTGTCTCCTATCGTGCAGTAAGGTTTGTCGACGTTGGCAAAGTCCTCCATGAATTGATTCCACCCTTCACCGCCACTCATCGTAAATAAGAAGATGAGCGCTTTGGGTACCGTTCGGAAATTGATATTGTCGGTTTCGTTGGCTCCGAATCGGGTGAGGCCAAAGGTTTGTGTGAGCGCGATGGCGTACACCAGGAACAGAACAAACCACGTAGCAAGGAGATTGGCAATGGCTGCTAAACTTGCTGCTGCAGTCTTGAATAGCTGGTCGAGCTGGTTGTTCCGTGGAATGAGGAGGAAAGCGATCGAGACGAGGCAGAGCTTGTGAAGCTGGACAAAGACTCGTACATTCGCCTTCGACAACACAAGAATAGATGTCACAAAGGTTCCCGTCACGGCAAAGATCGAGAACATGTCCCAGGCGCTTTTCCGGAACCGATGCCAGGAGAGGCCGATGATCCGAATAACCACATTCGCAATAAACGTTATGGTAAGCGCAAGGAATATGTAGTCTAGGCATGTTAGTGGCAACCTCGAATAGTTTTTGGGTTACGTACCTCGGGCAGTCTCCCATGGACCATAGCCTGGGTACCATTCCATGCAAAGTAGCACGAGATGTAGTATCAATACACCCGTGATGAATTTATGCCAATATCCGGTTTTGGTAACAGCTCTTCGATAACACCACTCTTCCCAACTTTCCCTCTGCTTGGTAGATGATGGTCGCTTTGACGGTGAGACTTGGCGAAGAAGCTTCCGCAGCTCTAGCCATGAACGCTGGTCTGTCGTAAGGAAGGCGACCCCCGTCTGTTCCGTGTAGTTGCGCATGAAGACAGAAACAAACAGGGTAAGCACGAAGACCGCGCCGAGCAAATTGAAGATGATGAAGTAAACAGCGTTGCCAAGTGATTGTCTGGGCTCAGGCTGCGTGAACACCCCAGTGATGCTCATTGCAGACCACATACAGTCTGTCCAGCCTTCTTGGGAGACAATCTGGAACAAGATGAAGAGAGAATCTCCAAAATTGTCGAAGTCGTAGTAAGGATTGGCAACTTGGCGTGGGGCCAGCACATTCCAGTTGAAAGGGGTGCTGTCGTACTCCCCCACACAATTGCTGAGATCGGCACCTGCAGGATAGCTACCGTCATTGCAGGTCTTTAGCTGGCCAACGAAGAGATTCAATCCGTAGATGGCAAATGGAATCAGCAAACTCAGTGAAACGAATGCAGCCTAAGCATGATGAGCAGCCGTCTTAGTTACCAAATCAAGGGTGTACTTACAGAAAATAGTTTCCACCATCCGCGGACGATGAGCGAGTGGAAGTGGTCACGTGCACTGTCGCTGATGTTGAGCAATCGAAGAGCTCTCAACGCCTTGAAGGCGCCTACAGTCCGAGTAACTTGACCCTCATTCATGAAGGATGTACCAACATTGACCCACAGTGTGATTAATACAACACCGTCAATAAACCCCCAAGAGCCGCGGAAGTAGGCGTTCGGTGTCCAGAAGAAGCCATCGGCAATAACCTTGATCAGTGCCTCAATGGTGAAGAGAATGGCAAACCCCATGTCTACCCATACAAACCAGTTCTTCACACTAAACTCGTGGGTCATGAAGTACTGTCGCTGATACAGTGGCGTAGTAATGCATGCCAATAGTACCATGGCAATGATTGCCGCGTAGATGAATGCCGAGAATGCGTACCAGATAGGAACGGACGGCGCAACTCCTTCAATGCGGTCACCACCCCGGCCGGGGCCTACAATGCGCTGGCATAGCTTGCGTATCGGATTGTGGACCCTGAACACAAAAAGAGAGACGTTGTAGTTGGGATGGTTTCGGAGGTATTCCCGTTGAGCCTTCTTTCGTCTTTCCGTAGCTGAAACCACTTCTTTCGCCATTCTTCTAGGATCCAGATCTTCATACGCACGGCCAAAATCCAAGGGAGCATAGAAAGGATTCGGTTCTCGGTGGACGATCCGGCGCAAAAAGCGTTGCCACCAGGTAGACATGAGGCCAGATCCCACTACGGTCTTGGCCGGGTGGATGCCCGGTCGAGGATCTTCTTCTGTTGGGCTGTCGTTGGCATTGCCCTCGTCGAGAAAGTCACGGACAACCGCGTCTTTGAGTAGCATTTCTGTGGCTGCATGGCCGTAGTCAAGTGGATCCCTACGACGTGCTTGTCCGAGTTTGAAGATAGAAGACAAAGACAGATTGCCAGTGGACGACGTAAGACCATCCTCCTTTTGCTGAAGAAATGCTTTGACTTGTTGTAGACGCTTCTCATCTTCGGAAACATCAAAGTTCTCCTGGATGACAGCAATAAACATGTTCAAGACAATGACTGTCGGGAGATTAGCCCATGATTATTACGCAGAAATACGAAAAATGAAGACTTACGGTTAGCGAAGATGAACCACATGATGCAAAAAGATGCTCCTATCCAGGCTGTACCGAAGTCTTTCTGGGCACTGGTAACGTTATATAGAATAGTAGTCCAGTTCTCGCTAGAAAAGATTTGGTACATGCCCAAGAAGGAGTTGTAAATGTTGAAGAATGGGACACGAATATCCTCTCCATCCTCTTGCTCTGGAATCTCTCCCCGAAAGAGCTGAGAAGCAAATATGGAGGCCAGGAATGTCAGCAGGAACACGAAGAGAATCAGATTCAGTAAACCGCCTGCGTTGCCGAATACTATCATCTAAAATATATTTGTCAGTCGAATCACTTAATAGTGTGGTGAATAGCACTTACAATGAGTTCTCTTGTCATCGGGACGGCCAAAACAACACGGTAAACCCGAATGATTTGGAAGATTGACAACCAAGCGTAGGCCTTTCCATTGTGTGCCTCTTTGATAGCTGGAATTTGTATGATGGCGGTGATAATGGCAAGCGCAAGATCGGTAATGTTGCGCTTGCTCCTGAAGAAGTGTCTCCAATCGACAACAAGCCGTATAATGATCTCCACAAACAATATGAGAGTAACTATGCTCTCTGCTGAGTTGATGAAGAATCGGCGGAACTGGCTCATGTTCGAACTTCTCATCATCTGAGAAACGAGCCCGAAGGATATCACAGACACCCATAGCCATAATGTCTTGTCATACCAGCGTTTAAGGCTGCTCACGCGTTGTTTTTCTCCGCTGTCCTCCATGTCCTCTTCCTTGATCTCTTCTCCAGTAAATGCACTTGTCTTACTTTCTTCGCGGATGATTTGAAAGGAGGAAGTGATGACCGCGATTAGAAGGGATATAAGCCACAAACTCAAGACCAGGATTCCTACAATGAAGAAGATGGAGCTGACCAAGTAGTCGGTGTCCGCGACAGTGTAAAGCAAGCTGGACCAGGTGTTGGATGACATGATGACAAAAACCAGCTCAAGAGACTGGAGAATGTTGTCAAAGCTTTGCGTATCGCTGTTCGGGTTAGTGCTCTCAACACAGAGCGAACCTTTTGGGCAAAGAAAGCCTTTACCCTCCTCTGGACCTGGTGGCATGCCTGGACCGGGTATATACCCTGTGGGGTGGATACCAGGGATGTTTTGTAAGTGCCCGCCACAGAATTGTTCAGAGTTGGTAAAGTTTGCTATTCCTTCGGGATCTTGCCATACACAGGTCCTCCTGAGACTAGACTTGAAGATCTGAACTCCGACGATAGAGAATAGAAGCCAGAAGAAGCCAATGAGAAACGCGACATTGACCAGCAAAGGCGCAGCCTTTTTCATACTCCGAAGGATAACCTAAAGAAAGCGTTAGTATGGAAATAGGCATAGGAGAATCTGGACTTACAGAGGTACCGCTGGTGAGATTCAAGAGACGAATGATTCGCAGACAGCTCAGCATCTCGAAAACGAGAATGACGCGGCTATTCGAACTATCTCGCATACCTAGAGCAAAAGCGACCCAGTATGAGACTACGGCAACGAAATCGGTTCGATTGAAGGAATGCCTGAGATAGGCTCTATGTGCCAAGCGAGCCCGCTGCAGTTGCCGTGGATCATTTGTGGTGAAATCTGGATTCATTTGCGCGGTGGTCAAGGTTCGCATAACTGATGGCTGCTGTTGAACTGGGTCAGTGTTGCTGCCGCTTTTCCTTTGTGAAGGTTGTCGCTGCAGGCCACCAAACAGCTGGTTTGCTTTGCTTTTGAGAGCTTCCCGTAGGCCCACCTGTCGATTGATAGTACTATATTCGACAGGGTTGATTATGAAGCCAGAGACGATGATGCGAACAATGACCTCTAATGTATACACGGTGAAAAGACCTAGTAGGGCGTAGTCAATGGCACTGAATGTATTGATTGTCTTGCTCCGTCCGGGATCGTACGTGGCCGTTGTACGCGCATCAACAGCTAGTAGGATCGTTTGAACGATGATTAGCATGAGAAGAAAGGGCTCGGTGACAGGATGTACGAGGAGATCGCATAGTTTGATCCTCAGCTTGCTATCAGCAGGAAAGATGCCCAAACTTTTCCCTCGCAAGGGATTTGGCGGGCGCTGCCATAGCGCATTTGGTCTATTCTGATAAACCACAGGCGAGGGCGGCTTCTCGGTTGGTGTGGATGGAGCAGGCGAAGTAGGGCCATCGGTGGCATATTCGGGAAGTGTTGGAAAGGAAGGTGGTGCGGTTAGACGTGCACGGTGTACAGTCGATTTTCTTCGGATAGTTCTCTCGGCGACTTGAGAATCGTTGCTGACGTTGACGACACGCTGGGATATATTCCGCATAATGGTCCCAGCCCGGTGCAGAGGCGATTCAAACTGGCCAGGCGACAAAGATCGATTCCTTCCCTTTGAGTCTCTCAGATTGCCAGTCGCAGCCTCGACCTGGCCGATATCGTCGCCAAGGCGAGGCCCTGATGAGGCATGTCCCGGACTGAGAAAGCGCACACTCTGGAAACTCGATCGGTCCTGCTGCTCAATGGGTGTAGAAGGAACAGTGGCCCCGCTCATGGGTTGGAGGTGTTGCGGGTCTGTTAGGCGGGCCGTGTCATCGTAGGTGGGGGAGAAGTAACCATGGTCTTCCGAGGTTACTCTGTCAGCATAGGGTTCAAGAGGGTGCTCGTGCCCAAGCCCGTATGGCGTGTACGAAAGTTGCGAGGAGCCTGGGGTTGGTATCGGTGGCGATGTCTCGCCCTGGAAATCCATGCTCATGCCAAAGCCTATAGCAGCCTGGAATGCGCCTGCATCCAAGGGCGAGCCCGCATCCTCTTCCACGTTCCGGATGCCACTGCCCACCGGGGGAACATTGGTGTTTATCTGCGGGGGATGTGTGTGTCGCGTGGGGCTGGGCGACACCTCGGCGATGGGAGAGTACTGCGGGTCTCGAAAGTGTCCTCCTGTCGCCATGGCGCCTGTTTGTCTGAGCAGATTGCGGCCGCGGTGGCTGAGGGTCCGCCTATGCTGCGGCGCATCCTGGTCGAGTTCGTCCGGCGGGCGATTGAGGTCTTGCAGAGGTATTGACTGGTGGCTCTGGCTTCGGCCGTGATTGGCATCTTGGTAGGACATCGGGACGTCCTGCGTGTGAGTGCGTGTGCGTGTGCGGCGCTCAACTCAGCATCCAACCCAACTCTTCGTTATCGCGCGTCCATGCAAGGTTGAGATCAAAGACAAGCGGGTGTCGGAGCGGGCAAGTGCGAGGCGGACAGCGGCTATGGGATGGGTACGCTCAGCGCAGGGATCCAAGGGCGCGTCGTGTATTTTAGGAAAGCGATTGTTCATGAAGAAGTGAGGAAGAGTGGAACGGCGTTGGATGCGCGCACCCACAGTGCTCAGAAGCCACATTAAACCGGGGTCCGCCCCGGTCAGAGAGACGAGAGAGGGCACACGAAGACGGTTAGGCTAGGGCTGAACTCCGCAGAGGTCCAGGAACCGATTGAATTATATTTAGTTGCATGTCGTGCATGTGTTATCGAACTAGCTACTCCAAGCCTATGACGAACACCCTCTCGCTGCTCAGTACACGGCTGGCATTGCCCGTCAGTCGCGTCCCTGTCGATGATACAGCACCGAAGAACCAAAACAGCCAGCCATACGAGATCCGAAACGCAGCTGACGGCTTACTGCGCAATCTGCAAAAGCCCCTTGCGCCACTCGAGCCACTTTTGCCTGAGCCACAGTGTGGAGAGGTATGGCGCGTGCGTGCTTACAGGCTTGCGTGGCTTGAGGCTTGCGCGACGGACATGTCCGGACACACAAAACACGCTCTGCTCACGCTGTATAGTCACCAACATTTTTATTGACACATGCCTTGTGCTTGTGTGTTTGCTCAAGTAGTAGCTGTGGCATGGGTGGAATTCGGACTCGGCCCACCTGCTCTGGATTTTTGTTTTTGTTTCATACTGCGCGTTCATCTCTCGGTGGACGTACACATGTCCAGCAGACGTCGTCGCTAGAAGCCACTCTATCCTCATGGTGATGCTTTTATAGGCAAATATATATAGCAATACATGTAATAAGCAAGTGCAACCATTTTCGTGCCTCTACCATTAGCTTGCGGACCCCTTTCAAGAATGTACTTGCATGTGTAGACTTACCCCTTTAGGCCATCCCAGATATCCCGCGGGAGAGCCACAATTTGGACGCGACATGTGGATCTCCTACTTACATTCACCACATCATCGCCTCGCCCACAATCCAACCCGCGACCACGATATCCCGTATCACCATCTCAACACACAGATAATCCCCTCCCAACACGTCGACGTTGCCCCACAAACACCGCACCTCGCTCACACGCGTCGCCGCACGCGAGGCATCGCAGCCATGCCGTCTCGAAAGCGCGCCGCCGATGAAATGGAGACGGAGGCACCCGTCTCGGAACCAAGCACACTGCAGAGGCTGCGCAACATGTGGGAGTTTGCGAATCTAGCCCAGTACATCAGTCTGTTCGGCGAGGCTGTCAAGATCGACAAGGACCTAGACATCGAGGCATGTGCAAGTTGCGCCCAGCCTCACAAGAGCTGCGCATACACACTCTAGATGGAATT
>Ga0265780_10010116_pt1 | contig 11268 bp, 11 predicted proteins | sample P1T30metagenome_FD_192432 | JGI IMG/M metagenome (GOLD analysis project Ga0265780, IMG submission 192432) | Plant litter microbial communities from East Loma Ridge, Irvine, California - P1 T30 | ecosystem: Environmental > Terrestrial > Plant litter > Unclassified | place: USA: California... | reverse complement strand
GCCGAGCGGTTGCCGCGTTTGAAAAGCGAGCCGAGAAGAGCTAACGTAGGGCTCGTGTCCGAATGTCAGATGTGACCCCGGCTGCTGAGATTGGCAACCAAACGGATACCGCCTTCAAACAGGAAACCGGCACGGACCAAGGTAGAGCCCGTGTTCGATTGTCAGATGTGACCCCGGCTGTTACAGGATATTGAAAAGCGACAGCCCAGATACCGTCTTGAACGTCATCTGCGCCGCCTGCAAGGTCACCTGCTGCTGCGAGAAATCCGAGATCGCCTTGACCTTGTCCAGCCCTTCGAGATCATTGAGCGTCGTCGCGTACTGCAGATCCAGATCATCCCCTGCACTGCTCAGATAATCCAGTTCCTTCATATGCGCACCAACCGACGCCAGGTTGGTCAGTACGTTGTCCTGCGCATTCTGCAGATTGTTGATCGCTGAATTGAGCTTGTTGGTCAGCTCAGCCTTGCCGGTCGAGCCGTCGGCCGGCAGGCGCAGGGTCGAGATCAGGTCGGTCACTGTCTTGAATACCGATTCCTTCTGGCTTGGCTCGACGCTGAATTTGTCGCCCTGGGCCGGCGTGCCCTTGATGTCGAGGGCCATGCCGCCAAACGCGATCTGCTTGCCTTCCTGATACGCCATGCCCTGCTGGTCAGGCACCGGGGTACGCGGATTGGTGCTGGTGTCGTAGACCGAGTACGTGGTCACTGCCGGAGTGTCGGCAGTCACCGTGAATTCGATGCCGTATTTCTTGCTGCTGTCGAGCTTCGAGCGGTCGACCACGGAGCCGGTCGAGACGATGGCCGAACCCTTGTTGCCATCAAGCGCCTGGGTCTGGAACACGCCATTGCCCGTCGGGATTGCCTCGAAAATCGCGGTGCCCGATGCCGACAGCGGCACCTTGCGCGAGTCGCTTACCTGCAGCTGGCGCACACCCTGGTCGCCCTGGTACGTGGCGCCGCCGGGCGAGGCGGTGAATGGCTGGGTGGTGGTCTTGTAGCCCGAGAAGATGTAGCCGCCCGCGCCGTCCGAGGTATTCGCCACGCCCAGCAGGTCGGCCAGGCGGCCTTCCAGTTCGGTCGCCAGCTTGTCGCGGTCGCTCTGCAGCATGGTGCCATTACCGGCGCTGACCGCCAGCGACTGGATTTCCTGGATCAGGTTGCCGGCATTCTGCAGCGTCGTGTCCACCAGCGACAGCGACGAGGTGGCGCTGTCGCGGTTGGTCGCGAACTGGGCGTTCATGGTCTGCGACTGGGTTACTTCGAGTGCGCGCGCCGAGGCCACCGGATCGTCGGCCGGGGTCAGCATGCGGCGGTCGGTCGACAGCTGCATCTGGGTGCGCGCAAGCGCACTCTGCAGATTGTTCAGCTGGGTGGTCGAAGTGGCGTAGAGGTTGGCGGTACTGATGCGCATGATGGTCTTTCCGTAAGTCAGGCGTTAGCGGGCGATCGACAGCAGCGTGTCGAAGATCGTGCCGGCGATCTGCATCACCTTGCTCGATGCCTGGTAGGCCTGCTGGTACTTGATCAGGTTGGTTGCTTCTTCGTCCAGGTTGACGCCCGAGACATCGGCCTGCGCGCCTTGCGCCTGGGCCAGCAGCGAATTGCCCGCCGCCGCGTTGATCTGGACTTCGCGCGTCTTGTTGCCGACTTCGCTCACCATCTGGGCGTACGACGATTGCAGCGTCGCGGTGCCACCATTGAAGATGTTCTTGGTCTGCAGGTCGCCCAGCGCCGCGATATTGCGCGTGTCGCCAATGCCGCTGCTGTTGGACTCGATCTTGAACTTGTCGCCATTGCCCGGCGCGCCGGTCATCGTGACCTGGATGCCGCCGAAGCTGTAGGTGGCGCCGTTCTCGAAGGCGATATTGTTCGGGCCGACCTCCACTTCCTCGCCCTTGTCGTTGAGCTTGTAGACCTGCACGCCGGCCGGGAAACCCGAGATCGTATCGGCCGCGCCGTTCGCACCCTTGGTGAATTCCAGGGTGATCGGCAACGCCGGTGGCGTGCCCAGGAAGCGCTCGTCGACCTTGCCTTCGCTGACTTTGCCGGTCCCGGTGTTGGTCAGCGGCATGCTGGTGGCGATCGGGCTGGCCGCAGCGATCTGCGACACGTCGTTGGCCAGCACCTTGAAGTCGGTCGCGCCATTGATGGTCGGACGCACCAGGAAGGTGTCGCCGGCGCGCGCGCTGCCCGAGAAATTGAATTCGACGCCGCCGTATTCCAGCGCCGCGCTGCCGTCGGCGCCCGGAGTAGCCGTAGCCACCGCCTTGTTGTCCGACAGGCGCACCACGCTGTACTCGGTGCCGTTGAACTTGATCTGGTAATCGCTGTCTTGCAGCTTGCTCGGATCGCTCACGTTCGCGGTGATTTCGGCGGTGCTCGACGGCGAGTTGTTGATGCTCTTGCCCACATAGGCCGGCGCCACATTGAAGAAGTCCTGGCCCGGGTTGCCGTTCTGGTCCAGGCCCAGCTTGTGCTGCTGGTTGAACTCGAAGGCCATGCCGACCGCGATCTTGCCGAGCTGGCTCTGGGCTTTATCCAGGGTGCCGCTGCGGAATTCCAGCACGCCGCCCAGCTTGCCGCCGGTGACCGCGCCTTCCGGCAGCACCGACACCTTCGAGCCAACCTGGTAGCCGACTTCGACGCGGGTCAGGTCGGTCGGCGACTGCATCGTCGCCAGCTTGAACGAATCCTGGCCCACCACCAGCGGCTGGCCGTTGCCGAACGACACCGTCAGGCTGTTGTTGTCGCCTGGCGTAACGTTCGCCTTGACGTACTTGTTCAGTTCGAGCACCAGCTGGTCGCGCTGGTCCAGCAGGTCGTTCGGCGGACGCTGTTCGGACGAGGCGTAATTGCCGATCTGCTCATTGAGCTTGGCGATCTGGCCGGCGTAGGTGTTGATGGCGGTGACGCTCGATTCGATCTCGGAATTGACGCCGTCGCGGATCTCGCCCAGGCGCGCATCCAGCCCTTGCAAGCGGGTCGCCAGCGATTCGGCCGAGGACAGCATCGCCTGGCGCGATGGCACCGAGGCGCGGTTGGCGGCCATGTCCTGCACGCCCTTGAAGAAGTCCTGCATCGACGGCGACAGGCCCGAGGTGCTGTCGGCCAGCAGGTTGTCGATCTGCTTGATCTGCGAGTAATACGATTCCAGGCCGCTGGTGCTCGCTTGCGCGTTGCGCACCTGGGTGTTCAGGAAGTTGTCGCTGTAGCGCTTGATCTGCGCGATCTGGGTACCGGTGCCCTGGAAGCCGACGCCGGTGTTCAGTGCGGCCGTGGTCGCCTGCACCACGACCTGCCGGCTGAAACCGGCAACGTTGGCGTTGGTGATGTTGTGGCCGGTGGTGGACAGGGCTGCCTGGGCTGCATACAGGCCGGTCTTACCGATCGCGAGGAGGCTACTCATGATTTTTCTCTCTTTAACAATACCGTCTACGGCAGCTTTTGGAAAAACTTGACGGTCATTTGTAAGGACATTTTTCTGGACTAAGGATTAAGCCAGCGAGTTTTTGATCAGCTTGGTCAGCTTGCTTGCGTAGTTCGGGTCGGTCGCGTAGCCGGCGCGCTGCAGGCCGGTGGCGAAGGCCGCAGCGTCGCCGCCCGAGGCGATGACTTTTTCGTAACGCGGATTGTTCGCGATCAGCTTGGCATAGTCGCGGAACGAGTCGGCCGGGGTGTCGTAGGCGCGGAATTTCTCGACACGGGTCTGCGGTTTGCCGTTCACGTATTCGGTGGTGACCGAAGTGGCAACCTTGCCTTTCCACGAAGGACCGGCCTTGATGCCGAACAGGTTGTTGCTGCTGCTGCCGTCGGCATTCTTGATCATGCGTTTGCCCCAACCGGTCTCGAGCGCGGCCTGGCCCAGCATGAACTTGGCCGGCACGCCGGTGGTCTGCTCGGCCGCGTGGGCGTGTTCGTGCAGCTTTTCCTGGAAGGCGCGCACGTGCGGCGCCTGGACCCGGCCACTCTCGGTGGTCGCGGCCAGCGGCGGCGCCTTGCCAGCGGCATCGGCCGAAGCGGCAGCAGCGCCAGCGTTGTTCTTGTACATCGCCGCCGCGCCCATCGCGGTTGGCAAACCCTTCATGCCCGGCATGGCCGCGCCTTCGCCGGCACCGGCGCTCACGCCATCGGCGCCGATCGCCAGCGCCTGCTGGCCCATGGTCTGCGAGTTCAGCTGGCGCACCAGCACATCGGCCAGGCCGACGCCGCGCTTGGCCAGGTTCTGGCTGGTCTGCTGGTCGAGCATGGTGGTGAAGGTCTTGGTCTGCTGGTTGTCCAGCATGCCTTCCTGCGGGGTCGCATCGCGCATGCTCTTCATCATCATATTGATGAACATCGCCTCGAACTGGGTCGCCGCCTCTTTCAGGGCGGCCGGCGAGCCGTCCTTCGCGTTCTGCCGCAAGCCATTGAGGCTATTGGTGTCGAGCGCGAGCTTGGCGGTCTGGTCAGCGGAGGTAGGCGAGGCGATCATGCGGGTCTCAGTATCTAAAATGCGATCAGATGATTTCGAGTTCGGCGCGCAGCGAACCGGCAGCCTTCAGCGCTTGCAGGATGGCCAGCAGGTCTTGCGGAGTGGTGCCGATCGAGTTCATCGCCTTGACCACTTCGGCCAGCGACGCGCCGCCCTTCACATTGAGCACCTGGCCCGGTTCCTTCTTGATCTCGACCGACGGGTTCTGGGTCACGACGGTGGCGCCGCGCGACAGCGGATTCGGCTGGCTCACTTGGGTGTCGCTGCCGATCGTGATCGACAGGTTGCCGTGCGAGATCGCGCAGTTGTCCAGCATCACGGCCTGGTTCATCACCACCGAACCGGTGCGGGCATTCATGATGACCTTGGCCGAGGCCATCGGCTGCTTGACATCGATCTGTTCCAGCTGACCCAGGAAGGCCACGCGCTGGTCGCTCGACGACGGGGTGCGCACGCGCACCACGCGGCCGTCGAGGGCGGTAGCGACGCCGGCGCCGAACTGGTCGTTGACGGCTTCGACCACGCGCGCCGCGGTAGCGAAATCGGTCTCTTTCAGTTCCAGGCGGATCTGATTGCCTTCGCCCAGGTTCGAATTGACAGCGCGTTCAACCGTCGCACCGGCCGAGATGCGACCGACCGACAGGTGATTGACTTGGACCTGCGCGCCGCCGCCCGGGGCTTGCGCACCAACGCCGCCGACCACCAGGTTGCCCTGGGCCATGGCGTACACCTGGCCGTCGGCGCCGTGCAGTGGCGCCATCAGCAGCGTGCCGCCGCGCAGGCTTTTGGCGTTACCGATCGACGACACGGTGATGTCCAGGGTCTGGCCGGGCTGGGCAAACGCCGGCAGCGAGGTGGTGACCATGACGGCCGCGACATTCTTGAGTTGCAGCTGGACGCCGGCCGGCAGGTTGATGCCCTTCTGTTGCAGCATCGCCTTGATCGACTGGACCGTGAACGGGGTCTGGGTGGTCTGGTCGCCGGTGCCGTCCAGGCCCACGACGATGCCGTAGCCGGACAGTTGATTCTGACGCACGCCGGCGATGCTCGCCAGGTCCTTCAGGCGCTCGGCCTGGGCCAGGGGGGTCACAGTCAGACCCGCGCCAGCAAGGGCGGCGGCCAGCAGCATGAAGGAGGTAATTTTACGCATGAATAAGTATCCTTAGAACGGCAGCATCGACAGGAAGAAGCGCGACAGCATCGACGTCACTTCGGCGCGGTCGAGACGGCTGTTGGTGCGGTATTCGACCCGCGCATCGGCGATCACGGCGGACGACACCATATTGCCGGCCTGGATCGTGTCAGGGCTGACCATGCCCGAGAAACGGATGAACTCGGTACCCTTGTTCATCGCGACCTGCTTCTCGCCGGCCACGATCAGGTTACCGTTCGGCAGCACTTCGGTCACGGTCACGCCGATGGTGCCGGTGAAGTTGTTCGAGGCGCTCTGGTTGTCGCCGTCGGCAAACTTGGTGCCCGATTCCAGGCCCACATTGGCGCCGATGGTGCCGGCCAGCAGGCCAGGCGCGGTGAAGCTGGCGCTGCCGGTCTTGTTGCCCGAGCTGGCGCCGGCCTTGGTGGCCGAGGTGCGCTCGCTGATATTGACGGTCAGCAGGTCGCCGATGTGACGGGCGCGGCGGTCTTCGAACATCGGACGGTAGCTGTTGGCGTTGAAGATCGCGCCATTGGTGGCCGGGGCAGTCTCGACCAGCATCGGACGGGCGCTGGTCGGGCCCTGCACGATGGTGGTAGGAGCGGTGTTGCAACCGGCCAGCAGCAACAGCGTAGCGAACGAAGTCAGAAGTTTCATGAGCGAAGTAATAGGTGTCGAATGAACTGGATTACAGCTGCGACAGCTTCTGCAGCATCTGGTCGGACGTCGTGATCGCCTTGCTGTTGATCTCGTAGGCGCGCTGGGTCTGGATCATCGCCACCATCTCTTCGACCACATTCACGTTCGACGACTCGACATAACCCTGCATCAGGTTGCCGGCGCCATTGGTGCCAGGAACGTTCAGGTTCGGGGCGCCGGAGGCGGTGGTTTCCATGTACAGGTTCTCGCCGCGCGACTCGAGGCCGGCCGGGTTGATGAAGGTCGCCAGCTGCAGGGCGCCGATCTGGGTCATCGCGGTTTCACCGGCGATCTTGACCGACACGGTGCCGTCGCGGCCGACACTGATCGACTCGGCGTTTTCGGGCACGGTAATGGCAGGCTGGACCACGAAGCCGCTCGAGGTGACGAGCTGGCCGTTCTGGTCTTTCTGGAAGGAGCCGTCGCGGGTATAGGCCTGGGTGCCGTCAGGCATCATGACCGGGAAATAGCCAGGACCGTTGACCATGACGTCCTTGTCATTGCCGGTCAGCTGTGGGTTACCCTGGGTGTGGATGCGCTCGGTAGCGACGGTACGCACACCGGTACCGATCTGCAGGCCCGATGGCAGGTTGGTCTGCTGCGACGACTGGGCGCCTGGCTGGCGCACGTTCTGGTACAGCAGGTCCTCGAACACGGCGCGCGACTTCTTGAAGCCGTTGGTGCTGACGTTGGCGAGGTTGTTCGAAATGACGTCCAGGTTGGTCTGCTGGGCTTCCAGACCGGTCTTGGCGATATACAGCGAACGAATCATGGCATTCTCCTATTGGTGGCAGGCGAACACCGCCACGCACAATAGAATTATGCCGGGGCAACTATCAATTCAAAGCGAGGATCTGGGTCGCTTTTGCGGCGTTATTCTCGGCGTTCTTCAACAGGCTCATTTGCGTGTCGAACGACCTGGCCAGGGAAATCATGTCGACCATGCAATCGACCGGATTGACGTTGCTGCCCTCGAGCGCGCCGCCCGCTACCCGCACATTGGGGTCGAGCTGGGCGTTGCCGCCATCCTTCAGGCGGAACAATCCGTCGTCGCCGCGCACCAGCTCGCCTTCAGGTGGATTGACCAGCTTCAGGCGGCCCAGCACGGCCCGCGCGGCCGGCGAATCGACGTTGGAGATGGTCGAGACGGTGCCATCGCCGCCGACCGTCACGGTAGCGTCGGGCGGGATGGTGATCGGACCGCCCTCGCCGGCGATGGTCTGGCCGGACGCGGTGGTGAGCACGCCGTTCGGGCTCATCTGCAGCGAACCGTTGCGGGTGTACGCTTCGGTACCGTCCGGCATCTGCACCGCCAGCCAGCCCTGCCCTTTCACCGCCACGTCCAGGTCGCGGCCCGTGACTTGCAGCGCGCCCGACGAAAAGTCGTTGCCGGCAGTGGAATCGACCACGAAGGCGCGCGTGGGCAAGCCCGGGCCCTGCACCGGCGCGGCGCGGAACACGTCCATCTGGGCCCGAAAGCCCGTGGTGCTGACGTTGGCCAGGTTGTTCGAGGTCGTGGCCTGCTGCTCGAGGATGTGCTTGGCGCCGGAGCCGGCGGTGTAGATGAGGCGGTCCATGGTCGGTCCTTATCGTGTATCGGTAGTGCGATGGTAAGTTGAGCGCGTCGGCGGCGGAGCCGCCAACCCTACGTAGGGTTGGCAAGTTCCTTGCCGACGCGTTCAACCCACGCCGGCCTATCCAATCATTAACGCAGGTTGACCAGCGTCTGCATCACCGAATCCTGCGTCTTGATGGTCTGCGAGTTGGCCTGGTACACGCGCTGGGCGGTGATCATGTTGACCAGCTCGGCCGTCAGGTCGACGCTCGACGCTTCGGTGGCGCCCGATTGCATCACGCCCATCCCGCCGGTGCCGGCGATGCCGATCAGCGGCACGCCCGAATTGGCGGACTCGGCCCAGGAATTGTTACCCAGCGGTTCCAGTCCATTCGGGTTGGTGAAATTGGCCAGCACGACCTGTCCCAGCGCCTTGGTCTGGCCATTGCTGTACTGGCCCAGGATGGTGCCGTCGGCGCCGGTGGTGAAGCGCTGCAGCGCGCCCGGCTTGTAGCCATCCTGCTCGATGCGCTTTTCGCTGGTGGCGGTGCCGTACTGGGTGGTGCCGGCGAAATCGATCGTCACATTCAGCAGCGGCTCGGCGCCAGTCGAGGGCACCACCGGGATGGCGAAGTCGAACTTGCCGTTCATCCCGTCCGTGTTGCCGGTGCTGGCCATGTTCAACGCGCCGTTGGTGTCGAATTTCAGCGAGCCGATCGGTTTGCCTTCCATCTTGAGCACCTTGGCGATCGCGGCATCGATATCGGCCGGGGTGGCGCCCGGCACCCCGGCCGCAGCGAGCGCAGCAGTGCTTACCTCGGCGGCATTGCCCGACGCCGCATATTTCGGATCGGCAGTGCCGGCCTTGGCCGTGATCGCGGCGGTGGCGGCCCGCGCATAGTCGCCCGCCGCGGCAGTGACGGTGGCAGGCACTTTCGGCACCGCGTTGTTCGCGGTGGTCCAGGCCGTGTTGGCGCTGACCGACGCGGTGTCGGTCTGGGTCACGCCGATGGCATCCAGTGCACCGAGCTCGGTGCCATCCTTCGTCGCATACAGGTTCCAGACTTCAGGATTGTCCTTGTCGCGCACGTAATACGTCGACAGCGTATGCGAATTGCCCAGCGTGTCATACACGGCCATCGGCACCTGCTTGTTGTAGGTGGTCGGGTCGCTCGGGTCGAACGGCGAATTGGCCGGCGCGGTCGAGCGCGAGTCGAGCTGCAGCTGGATCAGGCCCTTGCTGGTGACCTTCGGCGGCTGGTCCGAGGTGTCGATCCGCAGCGGCACCGGGGCGCCGGCGGCCAGCTGGCCATTGGCGCCGAGACCGTAACCGGTCAGCTTGGCGCCCTGGGCGTTGACGATATAGCCCTGCTTGTCGAGCGAGAACTGGCCGTTGCGCGAATACTGCACCACGCCAGCCTGCTCGATACGGAAGAAACCGGAACCGTTGATGGCGATGTCGAGCGGATTGTTCGACGCTTCGATATTACCCTGGGTGAATTGCTGGGCGATGGCAGCGACCTTGACGCCGATACCGGCCTGGGTGCCGCCTGCGCCGTTGAGCGCGCTCGCATAGACGTCGGCGAACTGGGTGGTGGAGCCTTTGAAACCCACGGTGCTGGCGTTGGCGATATTGTTGCCGATGACGTCAAGCGATTTAGCTGCAGCATTCAAGCCGCTCAAGCCTTGTTGGAAAGACATGGTAGTACTCCTGAATAAGGGTAGAGAGTAAGCGGCTCGGCTTACATGACTTGTTTGATATCGGCCAGGGTGACGGCGCCCTTGCCAGGCAGATTCAACTTGACGCCGTCCTTGCCACCGGTGGTGACGCTGGCGACGCTGTCGAAAGACAGCGTCTTGACGTCCTTGAGCGTCTCGCCGCCGCGGCTGGCGACGACGCGGAAGGTGTAGGCGCCGTCGGGCAGCGCGATCGGCTTGCCGTCGGCGTCGACCTTGGCTGGGTCGGGCACGCCGTCCCAGGCGATCGGCAGGATGCCGGCTTCCTGTTCGCCCAGCTCGATCGAGGCGACGTCCTTGCCGGTCTTGGAGTCGACGATGGTGATCTGCACCTTGTCGGCCGGGGTTTCCAGTTCCAGGCCCAGGATCGCCTGGCTCTTGTGCAGCAGGATGTCCTTGCCCTCGACCAGCACGCCGTTGCCGATCAGTTGGGTCGCCTGCAGCGCTTCGGTCGACTGGTAGCTGGTCTTGAGCGATTCCAGGGTCGTGTTGAGCTTGTTCACGCCGGTCACGGTCTGCAACTGGGCCAGCTGGCTGGTCATCTGCGCGTTGTCCATTGGGCTGAGCGGATCCTGGTTCTTGAGCTGGGTTACCAGCATGGTAATGAACTTGTCGGTGTCGGCCTGGACGCTGTCGGTCTCGGTCTTGGCCTTGGCGTTCATTGCTGTTTGCAGGTCGGCGATATTCGCGGTCGGGCTCTGGGTGCTGATCGGGCTGGTCATGGTTAGTAGAAGTTTATTGTCCGATGGTCAGGGTCTTGAGCAGCATGGTCTTGGCTGCGTTCATGGTTTCGACATTGGTCTGGTAGGAGCGCGAGGCCGACAGCATGTTCACCATCTCGTCGACCACGTTCACGTTGGGCATCGACACATAGCCCTTGTCGTCGGCCATCGGATGCTTGGGATCGTAGACCTGCTTGAGCGGAGAAGGGTCTTCGACCACTTCGCGCACCCGCACGCCGGTGGCGCCCGAGGCGGTAGGCACCGACTCGAACACGACCGCCTTGGCGCGGTAGGCCTCGCCGGTGGGCGAGGTGGCGCTGTCGGCATTGGCCAGGTTGCTGGCGGTGGTGTTCAGGCGCTGGGCCTGGGCGCTCATCGCCGAGCCCGACACATTGAAGATATTAAATAGCGACATGGTCAGTCAGCTCCTTATTGGCTCTGCAGCGCCGTCATCAGGCCCTTGAGCTGGCTGTTGATCATCATGACCCCGGCCTCGTAGCGCAGCGCGTTGTCGGCGAACTGGTTGCGCTCGACGTCCATGTCGACGGTATTGCCGTCGACGCTGCCCTGCACCACGCCGCGGTACAGCACCGGCGTGCCATTGGCCAGGGTGTCGCCGGTGGCGGCGCCGCGCGGCATATGGCCGTTATTGGTGGTGTTCATCGCGCCGGCGTTCTTGCCGCCCGTCATCGCGTTCTGCAGGGCGCTGGCGAAGTCGATATCGCGTGCCTTGTAGTTGGGCGTGTCGGCGTTGGCGATGTTCGAGGCCAGCAGTTCCTGGCGCTGCGAGCGCAGGGACAGTGCGGTTTCATTGAAACGCAGGTAGTTGTCGAGATTGCCGATCATGCTGCCTCCGGTGGTGGCTTGTTGGGACAGAAGCGATGATACGGACCCGGCTTGCCGGCCAATCGACGGATAAGGAGGTGGAA
>Ga0265780_10010115_pt1 | contig 11269 bp, 9 predicted proteins | sample P1T30metagenome_FD_192432 | JGI IMG/M metagenome (GOLD analysis project Ga0265780, IMG submission 192432) | Plant litter microbial communities from East Loma Ridge, Irvine, California - P1 T30 | ecosystem: Environmental > Terrestrial > Plant litter > Unclassified | place: USA: California... | reverse complement strand
AGGGCCTGGGCGAATTCAACCTGGAAGGCATCCCGCCGGCAGCACGCGGCACCCCGCAGATCGAAGTGACCTTCGACATCGACGCCAACGGCATCCTGCACGTCGGCGCCAAGGACAAGGCCACCGGCAAGGAAAACAAGATCACCATCAAGGCGAACTCGGGCCTGTCGGAAGACGAGATCCAGAAGATGGTGAAGGACGCCGAGCTGAACGCGGAAGAAGACAAGAAGGTCAAGGAACTGGCCGAGTCGCGCAACCAGGCCGACGCGCTGGTCCACTCGACCCGCAAGTCCCTGACCGAGTACGGCGACAAGCTGGAAGCCGGCGAGAAGGAAAAGATCGAAGCCGCCATCGCCGACGTCGAAGCCTCGATCAAGTCGGGCGACAAGGCCGACATCGACGCCAAGGTCGCCGCGCTGTCGACCGCTTCGCAGAAGCTGGGCGAGAAGATGTACGCCGACATGCAAGCCCAGCAGGGTGCGCAGGCGGCCGGCGCAGGTGCCGGCGCGCAAGCGGGCGCCGAAGCCGGCGCCAAGCAGGATGACGACGTCGTCGACGCCGACTTCAAGGAAGTCAAGGACGCGAAGTAATGTCCTGGGGGACCGCCCGACGGCGGTCCCTGTCGTGCTGAAAGGCCGAGCCGATGCGACCTCCCGGTACCTGGCTCGGTTTTTTTGCATGACAAAAAAAGCTTCAACGGAAATCCCAGACAAAGGGGGAGCCCGTTTCACCCATTGCGCGTTGTATTTCGGCCAGTCATGGCCCCGCCCGCGCAAGCCTGGGATGCTCACGGTATACTGATGTGTTTTGGACTGCGCGTCCCGCCGGATTCCGGCCGCACATACGGTGTTTCGGGACCTCCACAGTTCGTTCAGCAGATAGACAGCAAGGTGCCGACAAATGGCAAAGCGTGATTTTTACGAGATCCTCGGGGTCGCGAAGACTGCTTCGGAAGAAGACATCAAGAAGTCCTATCGCAAGCTCGCGATGAAGTACCATCCGGACCGCAATCCCGATAACAAGGAAGCGGAAGAGAAGTTCAAGGAGGTCAAGGAAGCCTACGAGATGCTGACCACGCCGGAAAAGCGCGAGGCGTATGACCGTTACGGTCATGCCGGCGTCGATCCGAACATGGGCGGCGGCGGCTTCGGCGGCGGCGGCCCCGGCTTCGGCGACGCCTTCAGCGACATCTTCGGCGACATCTTCGGTGGCGGCGGTGGCCGGCGCGGCGGCGGCGGACCCCAGGTCTACCGCGGCGCCGACCTGCGCTACAACCTCGAGATCACCCTGGAGCAGGCCGCCGGCGGCTTCGACACGACCATCCGCGTGCCGAGCTGGGACAAGTGCGACACCTGCCACGGCAGCGGCGCCAAGCCGGGAACCTCGCCCGTTACCTGCACGACCTGCCACGGCCACGGCCAGGTGCGCATGCAGCAGGGCTTCTTCTCGATCCAGCAGACCTGCCCGAAGTGCCACGGCAACGGCAAGATCATCCCGGAACCGTGCGCGGCCTGCGGCGGCGCCGGACGCATCAAGCGCAACAAGACGCTGGAAGTGAAGATCCCGGCCGGTATCGACAACGGCATGCGCATCCGCTCCTCGGGCAATGGCGAGCCGGGCACCAACGGCGGTCCTCCGGGCGACCTGTACGTCGAGATCCACATCAAGCCGCACGCGGTGTTCCAGCGCGAAGGCGACGACCTGCACTGCGAGATGCCGATTTCCTACAGCAAGGCGGCGCTGGGTGGCGAGATCGAAGTCCCGACCCTGGGCGGCAAGGTGTCCTTCACCATCCCCGAAGGCACCCAGACCGGCAAGACCTTCCGCCTGAAGGGCAAGGGCATCAAGGGCGTGCGTTCCGGTTACGCGGGCGACCTGTTCTGCCACGTGCTGGTGGAAACCCCGGTCAAGCTGACCGAGAAGCAGAAGGACCTGCTGCGCGAATTCGACCGCCTGACGGTCGAGGGCGGCGCCAAGCACAGTCCTCAGAGCAAGGGCTGGATGGATAAAGTAAAAGACTTCTTCGAGTAAGAAGTCGGCAAACCGCTGAACGGTGCGAACCTTCAGCGGTTTTTTTTGATAGGAATTCTCATGGCAAAAACCCCCACCGGCCTCACCGCCGCCGACCTGTTCGAACGCAACCGCCAATGGGCCGCCGCGATGGTCGAGCAAGACCCGCGCTTCTTCAAGGACCTGGCTTCCCAGCAGGCTCCGGAATACCTGTGGATCGGCTGCTCGGACAGCCGCGTGCCCGCCAACGAGCTGCTCGGCATGGCGCCGGGCGAGCTGTTCGTGCACCGTAACATCGCCAACGTCATTTCCCATTCCGACCTGAACGCGCTGACCGTGCTGCAATTCGCCGTCGACGTGCTCAAGGTCAAGCACATCATCCTGTGCGGCCACTATGGCTGCTCGGGCGTGGGCGCCGCGCTGAACAATACCCGCGTGGGCCTGGCCGACAACTGGCTCGGCCACGTGCGCGACGTGCGCAACAAATATGGCACCTACCTGGGCAACGTCGCCGGCAAGGCCGCGACCGACCGCCTGGTCGAGCTGAACGTGGCCGAGCAGGTCATCAACATCGCCCAGACCACCGTGGTGCGCGACGCCTGGGAACGTGGCCAGGACCTCACCATCCACAGCTGGGTCTACGGCGTGCACGACGGCCTGCTGCGCGACCTCGGCATCACCGTCAGCAGCTACGAGGAAATCCAGCCCAAGCTGGAACGCGTCCTCGACGGCTATCGCGAAGGCGGAGCCGGCAAGTGATGCAGCCCGGCGGCGAGCTGGAGCAATTGCGCGCCATCGTGCGCACATTCGTCGAGGAACGCGACTGGGACCAGTTTCATACGCCCAAGAACCTGGCCAGCGCGCTGACGGTGGAAGCGGCCGAGCTGCTCGAGCACTTCCAGTGGCTGCAGCATGGCCGCGCCGACGAACTGGGCGCGGACAAGCTGCGCGCGGTGCGCCACGAGATGGCCGACGTGCTGGTCTACCTGGTGCGCCTGGCCGACAAGCTCGACGTCGACCTGCTCGCGGCCGTGCAGGAAAAAATGGTGCTCAACCGGGCCAAGTACCCGGCCGAGCTGGTGCGCGGCGACGCGCGCAAGTACGACGAATACAAGGACCGGGCGGCTTCCGCCGATCCTTCCGGCCCGGCGTAGACCGCCTGGCCGGGCGCCGCGCAGCCGCCCGCGCTGCCGGCGATCCATCGATATCCTCTCTGGCCGAACCACGGCCTCCCATGGCGCACCCTGTAAACACCTTTTTACTGGGCCGCGCAGTCAGACGCGCCTAAAATGCCTCCATTGCCTTTTGTGTTGGCATGGTTTGCGAGTTGACGTTATGCTTTTGTTACTGGTTTCTAAGAAAAGAACTCTTTTACCAGCACATTCCCGGAAGAAAGGCATCGATGGCGACGCTTTTCGCGTCCGGATAACGGCCACTCGCATGCGGACCGGATGGCAACCAGGGTTCGTATGCGTCTCACTGTACAAAGGTAGAGCCCATGCGCCCGATCGTCATCGTTCCCGCCTGCACCCGCGACTTCGGCGAGCATCCGTACCATGCGGCCCAGCACAAGTATGTCGACGCCATCGTGCTCGGCGCCGACTGCGCACCGATGATCCTGCCGTCGCTGGGCGCATCGCTCGATCTCGAAACGATGCTCGAGCTGTGCGACGGCATCATGCTGACCGGTTCCGCATCCAATGTGCACCCCAGCTATTACTCCGAAGAAGTGCTCGATCCTTCGCTGCCACAGGATCCGGCGCGCGACCAGACCACGCTGCCGCTGATCCGGGCGGCAGTCGAGCGCGGCATTCCGATCATCGCGATCTGCCGCGGCTTCCAGGAAATGAACGTGGCGCTGGGCGGCAGCCTGCACCAGGCGGTACAGACGGTGCCCGGCAAGTTCGACCACCGCGAAAACCCGGAACTGGGCATGGACGAGCAGTATGGCGACGCCCACAAGATCCAGCTGATCGAGGGCGGTATGCTGCACGGTATCCTCGGCGTGCCCGAGATCCCGGTGAATTCGCTGCACGGCCAGGGCGTGAACGAGCTGGCCGCCGGCCTGGTGGCCGAGGCGACGGCCGAGGACGGGCTGGTGGAGGCGTTTACGGTGGGGCGCGCGCCCGGTTTCACGCTGGCCGTGCAATGGCATCCGGAGTGGCGCATCGTGCACAACCCGCATTCGATGAAGATGTTCGGCGCCTTCGGCAACGCCTGCCGCAGCTACCAGGCGGCCAGGCAGGAGCGCAGGCGGAACGGGGCATGAGCGCCGCCGCGAAATGGGCGGTCCGGCCCGTTCCCTAGCTTCCCTGTTCCCATCGATGCATGCATGCGGCGGGCGCTGAGCGAGCGCGTTCGCCTTTATTCAACGAACAGAGAATCATCATGGCTATCCGCGACAATTTTTCATATAACGACATGGACGAGTGGCTCAACGGCAAGCGAGTCACCGAAATCGAATGCCTGGTCCCCGACTTGACCGGCGTGGCGCGTGGAAAGATCCTCCCGCGCGTGAAGTTCACCGAAGACCGCGGCATGCGCCTGCCCGAGATCGTGCTGGGCATGACCGTCACCGGCAACTCGCCCGAGGACGACGCCGCCTTCGACCGCGCCATTTCCACCACCGACCGCGACATGATCCTGAAGGCCGACCCCGGCACGATCACGATGGTGCCGTGGGCGGCCGACCCGACCGCGCAGGTGATCCACGACTGCTATTTCGCCGACGGCCGGCTGGTCGACTTCGCGCCGCGCAGCGTGCTGCGCCGCGTGCTCAAGCTGTACACCCAGAAAGGCTGGAAGCCGTTGGTGGCGCCCGAGCTGGAGTTCTACCTGACGGCCAAGAACATCGACCCCGACCTGCCCCTGTGCGCCCCGGTCGGCCGCAGCGGCCGCTCCGAGACCAGCCGCCAGGTCTACAGCATCGACGCGGTCAACGAGTTCGATCCGCTGTTCGAGGATATCTACGACTATTGCGACCTGATGGGCCTGGACGTGGACACCCTGATCCACGAGATCGGCGCCGGCCAGATGGAGATCAACTTCCAGCACGGCGAGCCGCTGGGCCTGGCCGACAAGGTGTTCTATTTCAAGCGCACGCTGCGCGAAGCCGCGCTCAAGCACGATATGTACGCCACCTTCATGGCCAAGCCGATGGCGGGCGAACCGGGTTCGGCGATGCATGTGCACCAGAGCGTGGTCGATGGCGAGACCGGCAAGAACATCTTCAGCAACGACGATGGTTCGCCGTCCGACCTGTTCCGCTGGTACGTGGGCGGGCTGCAGAAATACATGCCATCGGCGATGGCGATCATCGCGCCCTACGTGAATTCCTACCGCCGCATCGTGCGCCGCAGCGCCGCCCCGATCAACCTGCAATGGGGCGTGGACAACCGCACGGTCGGCATCCGCGTGCCGGTCTCGGGTTCGCAGGACCGCCGCGTGGAAAACCGCGTGATCGGCGCCGACGCCAACCCCTATCTCGCGCTGGCCGTGACCCTGGCCTGCGGCTACCTCGGCATGACGGAACAGCTCGAACCGACTCCGATGGTCGAGGGTAACGCCTACAAGATGGCGGTCGAACTGCCCCAGGGCCTGCCCGAGGCCCTGAGCCTGCTGCGCGGCGACGACCGCCTGCGCGACATCCTGGGCGAGCGCTTCATCGACGTGTATTCGGCGGTGAAGGAGCTGGAGCACCAGGAGTTCATGACCGTCATCAGTCCGTGGGAGCGGGAACACCTGCTGCTGCACGTGTAACGCTGGAAACTTGGGTCCCTGCCTTCGCAGGGACGACGTATCGGCTGTACGTAGCCTCAAAACCGTGGCCCCTGCGCAGGCAGGGCGTGTAACGCCGGAAACTTGGGTCCCTGCCTTCGCAGGGACGACGTATCGACTGTACGTAGCCTCAAAACCGTCGCCCCTGCGCAGGCAGGGGCCCAAGTCTTGCGCGGGCAGTTACACGCTCAGCGCCGTCTTGCTCGCCTCATGGCGGTTCTTGAGCAGCTGCGGCGCCAGCGAACCGGTTACCATGCCGGCGAAGGCCGCGATCAGGCCGGCCAGCTGGCCCGGGAAGGCTTCGCCCAGCGTGGAGATCTGCGGGAAGAACACGATCCAGGTGAAGATGCCGGCGCCGATCGAGAGAATCGCGCCCTGGGTGGTGGCGCGCTTCCAGTACAGGCCCATTACCAGCGGCACGAAGGCGCCGACCAGGGTCACCTGGTAGGCCGAGGACACCAGGTCGTAGATCGGCGTGCCGCGCATGGCGATCGCATAGGTCAGCACCAGGCCGGCGAACACCACGATGGTGATGCGCATGGCCAGCAGCTGCTTGCGGTCGCTCATCCCGGGACGCATGTTCTTGAGGATGTTCTCGACGAAGCTGGTCGCCGGCGCCAGCAGGGTGGCGGACGAGGTGCTCTTGATCGCCGAGAGCAGGGCGCCGAAGAACAGGATCTGCATGATCAGCGGCATCTGCGTCATCACGAAGGTCGGCAGCACGCGCTGGTAATCGTTCTTGGCCAGTTCCATCGCATCCTTGCCCATCACGATGACGGCGCAGGCGACGATGAACATCGGCACGAAGGCGAACAGGATGTAGCTGGCGCCGCCGATCACGGCGCCGGCGCGCGCGGTCGGGGCGCTGTTGGCCGACATCACGCGCTGGTACACGTCCTGCTGCGGGATCGAGCCGAGCATCATGGTCACGGCCGAGCCGACGAAGAAGGCGATGTCGGTGAACTTGGCTTCCGGCAGGAACTTCCACAGGTCGGCGCGGTGCGCCATGTCGATCACGACGCCGGTGCCGCCAGCCAGCTTGGCCGAGAACACGGCGATGACCGACAGGCCGACCACGAGCACGATCATCTGGATGAAGTCGGTGATCGCCACCGCCAGGAAGCCGCCCACCACCACGTAGATCAGCACGGCGAGGGTGCCGACGATCATGCCCGCGGTTTCCGACATGGCGCCGCCGGTCAGCACCGAGAACACCAGGCCCAGCGCCGTGATCTGCGCCGCCACCCAGCCCAGGTAGGACAGGATGATGGCGGCCGAGCAGAACACCTCGATGCCGCGGCCGTAGCGTGCGCGGTAGTAGTCGCCGATGGTCAGCAGGTTCATCTTGTACAGGCGCGCCGCGAAGAACAGGCCGACCAGGATCAGGCAGGTGCCGGCGCCGAAGGGATCCTCGATCAGCGCACCCAGCCCGCCCTGCACGAACTTGGCCGGGATGCCCATCACGGTCTCGGCGCCGAACCAAGTGGCGAAGGTGGTCGTGATGACCATCACCAGCGGCAGGCTGCGGCCGGCCACCGCGAAGTCGGCCGTGTTCTTGATCCGCGAACCGGCCCAGACGCCCAGGCCGAGGGTGCCGAGCAGATAGAGCGCGACGGACCAAATCAGGATGCTGTTCATTGTGTAGGTGCCCTGGCAGCGGAAACGAATTTCGGGGTGGAAAAATTCGCGATTATAGCGGCAGAAAACCCCGATTGGATCGATTTTATTCCGGAGTATCGGGATGACAACGGTGGCCCGCCGGGAATGCCCCAAATGGGGGCGGATGCGGCGCGGATGGGGGATCGCGCACCGTCGCGGACGCTCAGATCGCCATGTCCCGCAAGACCTTCGAGGCCTCCCGGCTCGCGGTCAGCTCGACCCCGTCGCGCATCCGGATCAGCAGCTGCGACTGCTCGTCGGCCTTCATCGATTCGACGAAATCGAGGTTGACCAGCGCCGAGCGGTGCACGCGCATGAAGCGGGCCGGGTCGAGCCGGGCCTCCAGTTCGGAAATGCCGATGCGGACCAGGAAGGTCCGGCCGCGCGCGGCGATCGCCGTGTACTTCGAATCGGCTTTCAGATAGGCGATCTCCTGGACCGACAGCGGAAAGATCTGGCCGCGGTCGCGCACCAGGATGCGTTCGAGCCGGCCGGGGGCGCGCCGGGCGGCCTGGTCGAGGGAGGCGCCCAGTACGTCCGGCGCCGGGCCTGGCGTCTCCATCAGGCGCGCCACGGCGGCATCGAAGCGCGCCCGCGTAAAGGGTTTGAGCAGGTAGTCGACCGCATTCAGCTCGAAGGCCGTCACCGCGTAGTGGTCGTAGGCGGTGGTGAAGACGATGGCCGGCGTCCATGTGAGGCGTCGCAGGACTTCCAGCCCGGTCAGTTCCGGCATCTGGATGTCCATGAAGACCACGTCCGGGCGGATCTGTTCGATCTGGGCCAGCGCGCTGGCGCCGTCGGCGGCTTCGCCGGCCAGGCGCAGGCCGGGGTGGGCATACACGGCGTCGCGCAGCACGTCGCGCGCCAGCGGTTCGTCCTCGGCAATGAACACGGTACGGGCAGTCAAGGGCGTCTCCTTCAGGCGGGTTCGAGCGGGATCGACATGGTGACGGCAAAGCCCGCGCCCGGGGCGGTGTCGATATCCAGGGCGGCGCGCGCGCCGTATGCGAGCTGCAGGCGGCGGTCGACGGTGCGGATGCCCAGGCCGGTCGAGCGGCGCACGACTTCGGGCTCGGCGCCCGGGCCGTCGTCGCCCACCGTCAGCACCAGGGCGCCGGCCTGGCGGTCCAGGCGGCTGCGGATCAGCAGGCGCCCGGGCCGGCTGTGCGGGTTGAACGCATGCTTGATGCTGTTCTCGACCAGCGGCTGCAGCGACAGCGCCGGCAGCGCATGGTGCGCCGCCGCTTCGTCGAGTTCCCAGTCGACCCGCAGGCGCGGACCGAGGCGCAGGCTTTCCAGCTCGAGATAGTCGCGCACGAAGGCCAGCTCGTCGTCGAGCGTGACGCGGTCCTGGCCGGATTTTTCGGTGTCGAGCACGTAGCGCAGCATGTCCGAGAACTGGAACAGCGCGGCTTCGGCGGCGCCCGGGTCCTTGCGCGTCAGGGCAATGATGGAATGCAGGGTATTGAACAGGAAGTGCGGATTGAGCTTGCTGCGCAGGGCGTTCAGCTCGGCCGTGAGCAGCAGCGCCTGCGCCTGCTGCATGGCCGCGGCCTGGCGCCGCCGGGCGGCATTGTTGCGCACCATGTGGAACAGGGCGGCGATCACGCCATAGCTCATCGTCGCGTACAGCACCGGCCACAGATACCAGTCGAGCGGCTGGCGGAAGCCGAACACCAGCCACATCAGCGCATACGACAGCAGCGCATACGCCAGGGCGCAGCCGAGGTGGACGAGGAAGATCGCCCAGGACGCCAAACGGCGCCGCTCCAGCCAGCCGCTCAGCGGCCACAGCAGTGCGAGGAACAGCGCCTGGGGGCTGCTGGTGGCGACCATCTTGACGACCGGCAGCCAGGAGAAGCGGCCGTGGCGCAGCGCGTCGAACTGCAGGGCTACGCCGAGCAGGATCAGGTAGGCGATCCAGCCGCAGGCGTACACCGTCCACATGCGGGCGGTCGGGATGGCGTCCTCGTCGGATGTCATGTTTGCTTCCATTTTGGAAAGTATGCCGTAGAAACCCGGCTGTGCGTCGACAATGACGCCAACTGCGGAAAGCGGGCGTCGAAATGCCGGCAAGCGGCGCCGGACGGCGTCCAATGCGGGCGCGGCGCCGCCCGGGGCGGTGCTATAGTGGGCCGCACCGGAGCGATGCGGGGAGCATGATGAGCGCGGCAGCAGGCGATTCGATGCGCGATTTCCTGCGCGACCATAACATCCACGAAGTCGAATGCGTGATTGCCGACATGACCGGCATCGCCCGCGGCAAGATCCTGCCGAAAGACCTGTTTCTCGCGGGCGAGCACATGCGCCTGCCCAAGAGCGTGCTCTTGAACACGGTCCACGGCGAACAGCCGAACAACGCGCCCTATGTCGGCTCGACCGATCCCGACATGATCTGCGTGCCGGACCCGTCGACCATGCGCGTCGTGCCCTGGGCCACCGAGCGGGTGGCGCTGGTGATCCACGATTGCCAGGATTTCGACGGCAGCCCGGTCGAGCTGGCGCCGCGCGCCGTGTTGCGCCGCGTGCTCGGCCGCTATGCCGGGCGTGGCTGGACGCCGGTAGTGGCGCCCGAGATGGAGTTCTACCTGGTCGCGCGCACCACCGATCCGCACCAGCCCCTGGTCCCGCCGACGGGCCGCAGCGGCGTCACCGAGCAGGGGCGGCAATCGTATTCGATCGATGCGGTGAACAACTTCGATCCCTTCTTCCTCGAACTCTCGGGCTTCTGCAAGCAGCACGAGCTGGGCGTCGAGACCCTGATCCACGAGGCCGGCGCCGGACAGATGGAAATCAATTTCGCCCACGGCGATGCGCTCGAACTGGCCGACCGCGTGTTCCTGTTCAAGCGCGCCGTGCGCGAGACCGCATTACGCCACGGCATCTTCGCCACCTTCATGGCCAAGCCGATGGAGACCGAGCCGGGCAGCGCCATGCACGTACACCAGAGCATCGTCGACCGCGCCGGCGGCGGCAATATCTTTTCCGACGCGGACGGCGGGGAGAGCGCGCTGTTCCGCCACTTCATCGGCGGGCTGGAACGCTACGTGCCGCCGGCGATGCTGCTGTTCGCGCCGCACGTAAACTCCTTCCGGCGCCTGTCGCGCTTCCAGTCGGCGCCGACCAACGTCCATTGGGGCTACGACAACCGCACCTGCGGGATCCGCATCCCGAATTCCAGCCCCTCCAGCCGCCGCGTGGAAAACCGCGTGCCTGGCGTCGACGTGAATCCCTACCTGGCGATGGCGGCGACGCTGGCCTGCGGCTACCTCGGCATGGTGGAGGGCATCGAACCGGCCGAGCCGACTGCAGACAGCGCCGAACACGTCCACGGCGACCTGCCACGCAACCTCGAAGACGCGATCCAGCAACTGCGCAACTGCACGGCACTGGCCGAGATGCTGGGCCCGCGCTTCGTCCAGGCCTTCTGCGAAGTCAAGGAACTCGAATTCGCCACCTTCTCGCGCGTGATCAGTTCGTGGGAGCGCGAGCACCTGATGCTGCTCGTCTGACCCCTTAATTCGGGGTCAGAGCACTTTTTCCACCAGATTCGGGGTCAGAGCACTTTTTGAATCAATTGCTCAGTAGTGGCGCAGGGCTGTCGGCAGCCTTGTCTTACCAGTCAGCGTGTAATCGGATTATGGTTTAAGCAATTGCTCAATAATGTGCTCTGACCCCGAATTATTGGAAAAATGTGCTCTGACCCCGAATTTTTGGGTTTGCAGGTTTTTGCGTGAACTTGCATGTTTGTGCGTAAACCCGTAAAGTGGATGGCGAACTCAAGGAGAAACCATGCAACTTGCGGAAGAACGCCGGCAATTGA
>Ga0265780_10010114_pt1 | contig 11269 bp, 10 predicted proteins | sample P1T30metagenome_FD_192432 | JGI IMG/M metagenome (GOLD analysis project Ga0265780, IMG submission 192432) | Plant litter microbial communities from East Loma Ridge, Irvine, California - P1 T30 | ecosystem: Environmental > Terrestrial > Plant litter > Unclassified | place: USA: California... | reverse complement strand
ACAACTTACCGTCCAATCTCCAAGGTATCTGGAACAAAGAATTCATGCCGCAATGGGGCTCGAAGTATACCGTCAACATCAACCTCCAGATGAACTATTGGCCCGCGGAAGTCACCAGTCTGTCGAGCTTGCACACACCGTTGTTTGATCATCTGGACCTCATGCGCAAAGATGGCATGGATACCGCCCGTAGAATGTATAATGTGTCTGGATCCGGGTGGATGAGCCACCACAACACGGATCTGTGGGGCGATACTGCGCCTGTGGATCGCTATCTTCCGGCTACCTACTGGACATTGTCGTCTGGCTGGCTTGTTACCCATATACTCGAGCATTACTGGTACACAGGCGATAAGGAGTTCTTAGCCTCAAGGCTTGATATAGTGTCCGGCGCTGTTATGTTTTACCTCGATACTCTACAGACATACAGCATCAATGGGACGGAATATCTCGTCACCAATCCTTCTGTGTCCCCGGAGAATAGTTACATTGCCGCAGATGGAAAGACGTACTATTTCGACATTGCGCCAACTTGCGACATCGAGATCCTCAACGAGCTCTTCACGAACTACCTCCGGGCGGTCAACACTCTTAATAACGGTACCGTGGACTCGTCATTCTTGCAACGAGTTCGAGACACCCAAGCGAAACTTCCGCCATACCGTTACTCAACGCGCTACCCTGGCACTCTCCAGGAGTGGATGCAGGACTACGAGCAAGCAGAACCAGGCCATCGCCACGTGAGCCACTTATACGCACTTTATCCAGGCACGCAGATCTTCCCACCAGGTGCGCCAGGCTACGACGCCAAGCTCTTCAACGCCGCGAGTGCTACTCTCGAAGACCGCCTCTCTCACAATGGCGCCGGGACAGGATGGTCGCGCGCATGGACAATCAACTGGTACGCGCGGTTGCAGAACCAGACAGCGCTGGCTGAGAATGTTTATCAATTCTTCAACACCAGTGTGTACAATAACCTGATGGACGTCAATGAAGGCGTGTTCCAGATCGACGGCAATCTGGGCTTCGTGAGTGGTGTGGCGGAAGCGCTACTTCAGTCGCATATCGTGGATGAAGAGGGTGTACGGGAGGTCTGGCTCCTCCCCGTGTTGCCTGAGCAATGGAGTTCGGGAAGTGTGTCTGGACTGGTGGCTAGAGGTGGCTTTGTGTTCGATTTGGAGTGGACAGATGGCAGGATTAGCAAGATGAAGATGATGAGTCGGGTTGGTGGTAGTGTGGTGGTCAAGTATGATGCTGGGTCGGGTAACAACACGGTAGCTGGAGATGTTGCTACGGCTAGCTCTGGGGCGATTCAGGGAGTACCTGGTGGTAAGATGAGGTTGGATACGAAGGCGGACCAGATAATGGACTTTGAGTTCACGTGGTGAGCTTCGTGCTCGTACCTGGTAGGATCGCCTAGCTGGGAGCGATAGCAAAGACGAATCATCTTCTCTATCTAGATCGTATGCTTGAGAGATTGAACGATGTACACTTTCGATGGCGGAAAAAGACGCGACAAAATCCTTGCGGTTGACGAAAGTGCGGGCAGCAGTAGAGATGCGTCAAGAGCGTGATACAGGTGGTTCGTATAACCATCCTTCGACTGACAATTCTATGGTCACAAGTGATGGCGTATCCTGCTGGCTGTCGCGGCCAGCACGCGTTGAAGGATGAAGAAGGGTTGTAGGCTCCGGAGATCCTCGAGGGATGCGCTAGGCCAAAGACAGGTGTAAAATGGAAAGCGCGCGGGCCTAGCGCGAAATCGCGAGGAAAGCGCGTCTGGTCCTTGTCCCCCTAGCGACAGCGTGTGTTTGCCCCTCTACAACCACCATTACGACTGACGATACGCACGATACACATAATGGCGGACAGACAGACTCCCTTCTCAATCAGTCTCTTCGGCAGCCAAGCCGGCGATGGGCCCGGGGATGCAGCTGCGCCCTCGCGCGTGCACCAAGCGCTTGTCGACTTTATTATGGACTTTACCCTCGACAACATCTTCGTCTACAGGTATGGCAGGCAGTCGCACGTGCCATATGCAGCGGTCTAACTATTTGTAGAGATCAAATTCGCGAGAACGTTCTCTTGAAGCAATACTACTGCGACATTGACGTTGCGCATCTGATCAGCTACAGCCCAGAGCTTGCGCATGATCTCAGACAGAACCCGGCAGAGATTATACCCCTCGTACGTTGTACCCTCTGGAATTACGTGCGCATGCTGATGCCTCCCAGTTCGAGTCGGCATTGAAGACGTGCACACAACGCATCGTCTACCCCTCACAAAAGAACATCCAGCTCCCAGAACACCAGCTGCTCCTCCACTCGAACGCCTCAGAACTCTCCATTCGCGACCTGACTGCGACCAACGTCTCGCAACTCGTCCGTATACCCGGTATAATCATCGGCGCGTCTACACTTTCGTCCAAATCTACCGCACTCGCTATACGCTGCAGGAACTGCCAGCATGAAGAGATCCTCCCCGTATCGGGTGGCTTCTCCGGTGTCTCCCTCCCGAGGACATGTGGTAGAAAGAAGGGAGAGGGCGAGCAGGGAGAACAATGCCCGTTGGACCCTTACTATGTCATGCACGAGCGCTGCCAGTTCATTGACCAGCAGGTGCTCAAGCTGCAGGAAGCGCCTGATCAGGTTCCGGTCGGTGAACTACCACGACACATCATGATCTCCGCAGACCGCTATTTGGCGAATCGCGTTGTTCCGGGTACACGGTGTTCAGTGATGGGTGTCTTCTCTATCTACCAGCAGAAGGGTTCGAGGCGTGCAGGCAACGCCGCAGTAGCCATTCGCAACCCATACATACGCGCTGTCGGCATACACGCTGAGGTGGACCACGGCAGCAAAGGCAACGCTGTCTTTACCGAGGAAGAGGAACAAGAATTCTTGGAGATGAGCAGGAGGCCCGACATCTACGAAGTCTTCGCACGCTGCATCGCACCCTCTATCTACGGAAACCAGGACATCAAGAAGGCTATCGCTTGCTTACTGATGGGTGGCGCAAAGAAGATCCTGCCGGACGGGATGAAGCTGCGTGGAGACATCAACGTACTCCTCTTGGGTGACCCCGGTACCGCCAAATCGCAACTCTTGAAGTTCGTCGAGAAAGTGTCACCCATTGCCATCTATACCTCAGGAAAAGGATCTTCGGCAGCTGGTTTGACAGCGTCTGTGCAGCGCGACCACAACACACGAGAGTTCTACCTCGAAGGTGGTGCTATGGTCCTGGCCGATGGTGGCGTGGTATGCATTGACGAGTTCGACAAGATGCGCGACGAGGACCGAGTGGCCATCCACGAAGCCATGGAGCAACAAACCATCTCCATCGCCAAGGCAGGTATTACCACAATTCTCAACTCGCGAACATCTGTACTAGCGGCCGCCAACCCCATCTTCGGTCGTTACGACGATATGAAGACACCCGGCGAGAACATCGACTTCCAGACCACCATTCTGTCGCGTTTCGACATGATCTTCATTGTGCGCGATGAACACGATCGCGGCCGTGACGAGCGAATAGCAAAGCACGTCATGGGTATCGCAATGGGTGGTCGAGGTGTCGAGGAGACCGTACAAGCCGAGATTCCGATCGAGAAGATGAAGCGCTACATCACATACTGTCGGCAAAAGTGCGCGCCGCGTCTTTCGCCTGAGGCTGCGGAGAAGCTGTCCAGTCACTTCGTCAGCATCAGGCGGCAAGTGCACGCTTCGGAGATCAACGCAAACCAAAGATCCAGTATCCCGATTACTGTCCGTCAACTAGAAGCCATTATCCGTATCACCGAGTCGCTGGCCAAATTATCGCTGTCGCCTATCGCTGACGAGTCGCACGTCGATGAGGCCATTCGTCTCTTCCTTGCGTCTACGATGGACGCGGTGAATCAGGGCGAGGGCCAGAGCTCAAAGGAGCTCATGGACGAAGTCAACAAAGTCGAAGAGGAACTCCGAAGACGTATGCCCATTGGCTGGCAAGTCAACCTGTCGACGCTCAAGCGTGAGATGGTCGATGGAAAGGGTTACTCGGAACAAGCACTCGCTCGCGCACTTCACGTTATGAACGCCCGCGAGACGATCAGATGGAGACATGGTGGTAGTGTAGTGTTTAGAGCAAGCGCATAAGCGATGCGCTGGATTTGGATTGGCATAACGGCGTCTAGCGTTGATGGTGTTTGCATATGCGCCGCGGGTGCTTCGAGCGTGGTTTTGGGCGGGCAGGCACGCCGATGCTGCTTCGTGATGAGGTACACTGAAACGTTCACGACGGAGAGCTGCATCAAAGCGTCTTCTTAGCAATGTAATGTTGAATTTACTCCCCGTCAGAAAAGTTCTTTTTCGCTTTCTGCTGTGTCTGATGGTTTCAATATTGCAACACGCTCTTATGCCGGTGTGCAGCGGCCATCCTACAGCGAGAGGCCGCAGATGCCGCAATCGCCATCCGCACCTTTCCAACTCCTCCTTTCTCTCTCTTTCTCTTTCTCGGCCTGAACAGCCGGCGGAGAACAGCTCCGCGCCATTACGCAGCCCACCGTCGGTCACTGATCGAAACTCGTGCACATACTGCCTAGGCAGCCCAGCGCATCGCCCCACCCAGACACACAGAGACCTCTTCGCCTCATCATGTGACCCGTCCTCCGCAATGGCCAATGACAATGCTCTGGCTCATGAGACGATGTACGATCGATACTTTCATACCCCGGTCGGGTCGCTCAGGAACCAGGGTCCCGTAGGGCTGCAGCGGGCGCTAGCGGGATCTAAGCTTTCAAGGTGAATGCTACAAGGGTAGGCAGTCCTCCACGAACTACGATCAAGTCTAGCCCATGCCCTCCACAGGAGCGCGATGAGTATAAATATCTGGCGGGTACGCTACTGGAAAGGGGGATGTTTCCGTGGGACGATGTTTCTTCAGTACTGTGGGTGTGGCTAGTGCGGCTCTGAAAGCTCGGACTAAATTTTATGGTGCCTGAGAAGCGGGTCCACGGGCCTGTGTTAATGTTTGTCTCGTGACGAGAAGAGTTTGCTTTGAGAATGGCTAGTCGAACATTCGGGTTGGAGACTAGGGGAAGTGGGTGCCTTGGGTGGTGTCATTTGAAGGCAGTGATGGTATGGACTGGTCACTGCGACATGGTGAATATCATCTTGATGATTTCGAACCGATGAGATGATGCTCAATGTGCCAATCGATAAATGCCTACATTCTGCTAATTTCCCGTTCATGTACCTAGGGATAGGTGCGCACAGTGTCAGACGGGTACTTGCGGCAGTGACGGACAGGGCCTCTCATGGGCACCGCACGCCCATTCCACATCAGCCATGGTATGATATCGGAACGTCAGCAGTTTTGGAAACCAGCGGCGGAGAAATTTCTGCTTCTGCAATTGACGTAGGGGTAAGACTCATTCAGCTATGGCTGATTATATGGGGGCGCGCGTCGGCCCGCACCGTACCAATGTATGACACACTTCGGAGGCCCGCTATGATGATCTCTCTGGGAGTGGAGGACGTGGGCCTAAGGATCAGTCTGAACGTGTCTGCTAAGAATAGCCTCATCTCATAATTCATGCTGGCTCAAATCTCTCCTTCGTAACACCGTGATCGTGACGGCATTTTCGATAAAGTATGTGTGCATCTCGGACTGCACAGCCCTATTCGCATCCGCCATCGTCTCAGGATCTACTAAGTTGCAAAGACGGCGAGAGCGCCGTCCTCCAAGTATTAGTTGGGTCGGCATCACCGACTTAGAAGACGAAGTCGCTGATTGGAGCCCTGGGTATATGGCCAATGCACCCTGAATTTCCTGTGACTCGATCTTTCTCTCCAAAGCCACGGGCCTGCAGGGTTATCCGATGGTTCTCGCTAGGGCGTAGAGCGCTAAGTGGATCTGTGAAAGCTGTAGCCAGTAACTCGTCACCAGTTTCTCAGAGCATGACTTTGCCGATCGTGTTGCGTGCTCTCGGTGCGGCCCACCATGCCAGAATGCTTGCGGATTTATAAGGGGTTATCTTTTGCATTTGCTGCTGTGACGTACTCCCTGGATATGTCTCCAATGAGTTTTTTCGTCATTTAATTGTGTTGCTGCCTAAGATCATAGCCATGTGGTCATATGATGTGAGTAAGTTGTAATGATACCTTTTGGATAGCCCAGACTGAACTTGAACATGTCTGGAGACTACATCAAGCTGAATACATGCAAGGTCGCTGACCTAACGGCGATGTAGGCTCCAGGTGTTTAATTATTCCTAGGGTGACGAAGCCCAAAGCAATTACCTGTAATTCTAGATTGCAAAAGGGAGGCCTGGCAAATATGCTCAAATGCTTGGAGTGGGGGCTGGACCATGCCGTGGTTGACTGCACTGACTACCCTAGTTCAGTCATATTCGTGAGGCATTAATTCGGGAGGAAACCACGTGCGAACCGTTGATTTATGATAGTAGCGAATAACTCTGGGTGACTGGTAATAGGGAAGTAGCGAATGCTAAGCGAGACAGATGCCTTATAAAGACCGACTGCCCATCTCTTTCATTTTTGTTCGCTAACATTTCTAACATCTTCGAGCTCATTGCCCGTTATGGAGGGCGAGTCTTTTACAGAAAACGGGTACCACGCGTGGTTCCCGTTCCCCAGCAAGTTCAACTATGTCCACCCTAGCGCCGCCGGTAAGTTGATCCGTTCCGCTCCGGACTCGGCTTTGCTCGGGATAAGACGCCCGCTGATCTGATAACTCAGGATCTCCATCTGATAACCAGATCCCGTACGCACCCTACGCTCCGCCGCGCAACATGGCCTCGTCCAACAACGCTGCCACACCTGGGTCCGATTGCAGCCCTGCACCATCGCCTGCTGAGTCCTCGGGAAGCACCATCTGTACCGCTGCCGATTTTGAACAAGACCGCCGCAGCTCCATCCGCCGTGAGTAACGTGATTGCTTTTTCCGCGTGTCCCGCGTACCAGCAGTTCGCCGCGGCTGTTGGCTGCCAGACTTGTCCAACCGCGTGATCGACCCTTGCCCACTTCAACAACTGACACCAACCCAGAACTCGTACCAAAGTCCCCACCAGGCCCTCACGTCGCCGCCACGTTGTCCGTCAACACGCACGCCAATGGCCCCTCCCAGTCGGGCGGGGGGCCTACGAGCATGATACATTCCATCCCGCCCCGACCCAAGCCCGGCCGCAAGCCTGCCACCGCGGAGCCTGAGACCAAGCGCAAGGCCCAGAATCGCATCTCGCAGCGCAACTTCCGTGAACGCAAGCAGAAGAATGTACAAATGCTGCTCGAACAGGTCAACCAGACCAGTACGGAATTCAACGATGCCCGCAACACATGGCTACGGGAGAAACAGCTTCTGGAAGACCGAGCACGGGTTCAAGCACAAGAAATCCAGATACTGACAGAGCGTCTACGCACAAGTGACGCCCAAACGATTATGTGGAGGAATATGTACCAGAAAGCGAGAGCAGGCGAAGACGTCTGCACGCCAAATTTCGAGGACTATGCTCCCATGCCGGACTTCGCTCGAATCCGTAGCGCACGCCACGACGCACCGTTCGAGAGCACGCAATCAGGATGCGATCGCTGCACGCCTGAACATTGCGCCTGTCTCGCCGACCTCACCAATGATATGCAATTCCCGGACGAGGCCTCGGCTCGTATGGACGGCGTGTCCATGACTGGAACACTTCGCGGCGGCCAAGGAGAGCTCGACCAAGAGAAGCATCCCCACGTCGAGTTCGAAGTCGACTTCACCAACAAGTTCAAGAGCGCATCTACATTCGCACCATCGACGGAGGACAACAAGATTACAGACTGTGGCTTCTGTGAGGGACAAAAGGACATCTGCATATGCGATCCCCCTGCTCGTGTTGACAGCGCCGACGAGGGCATCTCACTCACGCGCATGAAGAGTGGTTCTTCAACTGAAGAAGCGAAGCCCAACATGGCCATGACCGGGCCTGGCTCTTGTGCCGACTGTCAGTCAAACCCCCAGCAGCGAGCCTGGTGTCAGCGAGTCGCTCAGCTCCGGAGCGAGGAAACCCCTTCGAGCTCACGGCGCAACTCAAGCAAGAGCAGCTCGCTCGATATCATGGAACCCAAGGCATCGACCAGCATAGACATGAGCGCCGGCATTTCGTCGCCTGTGGGTACTGGGCGGACAGTCGGTTGTAGCGATGCCTTCAAGCTGCTTGATGGTCGAGTTTCGACGGATCCGAATGCCATGGACTGGCGCCAACTAAAGCCTGTTCCGCAGGCTTTCGGACGCCAGGACACTCGCAGGGACACATTCACTATGGAACCCGGCATGTACAGCGCGATGGAGCTGGACGCCAGCAGCATCCTCACTACCCTCCAACACGCCCAGCGTCCTCTCAGGACCCGCCCGTCTGACGGCCCACATGCGCCGCTGATCGAAGAGGCCGAGGAACGGCGCCGAGCTTCTTTCTCGCCCATGACCAAGGCCGAGGATCACGCCATGATGGACGCAGTCTCTCACTACAATATCGACCACTGATAGCGCCCTCCTGTCTTTGCTTTGCCAGATACCCCACCCTTAGCGGTTCCGCCAGCAATCCGCGGCGTTGATATGCGAAAGTGTCTGTATCCTGTTTCGCATGGTCGTTCATCCGTAACGAGAACACAAATTGAGGGTTTTGACGGTCGCTATGAATAACGACGAGTGGACGGTTACACACTCTTCACTTTCTTGCATTTTGTATCATATCGCATGGCTACTGCAGCCCGGAATTAGACTAATGATTACACGTTTCAACGAACCCAACTACGGGTCAAATGATACTCTTTCAATTCATATATCTGCCTGCATGTGACGACCCTCAGATCTCCGCTCTCCGTAAATGAGTTTTTCAGGATTATACCGAATGTACGTCCGCCCGTGCCCAGCTCCGCAGCTTGGCTCGTCAACTTCCGGGCATGGGCGAAATCACACCACCGCCGAACCTGGGCATTCGCGCTCCGAAGACAGACCGCCATTTCTGGTTCCAAAGCAGCCAGTTGCGTCGAATATGTCTACGCGTACAACATTAAGTTTACATGAGCGATATAGGCTGGAGATGGTTCGGAGCTGGTCTTGAGCTGTGAGTGGCTGTTCGGGCGTCCGGTGTCGCATCTTATCTGATGATCTGATAAAACTCTGCAACGCTAAACCCCAAGATGTGAAGAGGGGTAAAGGATCCGACATGCGGGGAGAAGTCTTATCCACAATCTGCGTTCGCTTCTATGCAACATCACGAAGCTTGCAAAGGAGGCAGACAATCGTGGAATGAGAGTAATGTTACACTGATCTACAACGAGTGTTGTCACTGCTCTCCGCTTCTCCTTCCGCACCACACAGCTCGGTGTGTACCGTCGCGCCTGACTGATGTTCAACCCCACGCCTTCCACGTACACATGCCGTGGCTCCCTTCTCCCATCCCTTCCTCCGCATTCCTCACTAAGCACTACCACTACTTCTTTACCCCATTGACGACGAGCTCGTTTCCTTGTCCAACCCACTGACCATGCGGCCCAGCTCTCACAGCGACCTACGCATGCTGTCAGTATCAACCGTACTCTGACTGTGATAACCCGTTTCTAGCGAACGCATACCTGTACATCGACGCCCCATCGTTGCGCATTGGCAAGAGCAACATTCGCAGCTTCTTGCTCAAGAGTTGTGGCGGCCGTTGCTAGTTTGCCGCCGATGGCGCAGAGTTCTCCACCAAGTTTGTTCAGATCGGCGGCGAGCTTGAGGAGGTTGTCGGGGGTGTTGTGTGACATTCTTGGTGACTTGAGTGTGATGATTTGATGTGGTAGGTTGAGAATGAGGTAGGGTGCCGAGTGAGTGATGCTTAGGCGCTGGGTATATGTCAAGGCTTGTCGCGCAAGAAGTGTGGTAGAGTGATGGTAGTTGTTGATGACAACTATGGCAAGAGGATATATGCTTACTTGGCAATATGGAAGGGTAAAGGTGTTTGCATAGCTGAACGGCACACTGATCAATACGCGAGCATTCCAGTACGGAGCGAACGCTACTCGGCCAGCGATGCTGTACTTGAAGTACGTTCAAACATCCTAACATCACCAACAAGCATGTCGATCAGTACAGCGGAGTAAGAGAGTTCGTGTGATCAATCATCCAGTCTTCACATTGTGTCTAGCCTTTGCCGCCTTCGTGTCGGTGTCAGCGTACGACTCTGAAGTGGTATATGAGTCTTTGATGCAATACGATAACCCGCTGCAACATCAGCGCAACCATTCGAATTCTTTCCAAGTCTTTCCGACAAACAACACCCATCTGCACACGATGTCCTCTTCGAAGCACCCTATCGCACCCACCACAGCACAACGCGATGCAGACTATCACTACAGTCAACAACTAACAAAGCTGCAAGACGAGATTATGGATCTAAACAAGATCATCGAGAACACTGCTGCAGATCACAGACGTGAGGCACATCCGCTATAACCCTCATTCTTACTAAAAGACAATAGGCGAAGTCTCGGTACAAGCCCGCGCAATGACCTGTCTCAACATGAAGATACTGTGGCTTACGTACAAACTCGATCCAATTCTCAAGGTGGACAGTATCACAGCGGAGAGAATGGGCAGGCTTTTCCCAGAGATTGCGGAGTACTTTGTCCTTAACTGAGTTACGTACTAGGAGAGATGTGTGTATGAAAGCACCAGCATAACAGGGTGATATGACTAGCATTATGAGCACATGGGCGCGGGAGAGTTAATGTAGCAGTCATATCAATATCATCGCCCTAGCCTAGGGTCTTGCTTCAACAGTGCAAGACGCGCAAGTCTCCTCCGCTCTGGTGCACTTATGGGGACGGCTTTCTTCTCCTCCACTGGCTCTGCTTGGTCCAACCTCTCTGGTGAAGCTCCATCTATCTCATCTGCCTTCTTCAGATTAACCTCTACTCTCCTTTGCACATCGCTCATGAACAGTCCTTGATCGACTTCTTCCTCTTGGCCTTGCGTTGCCAAGTCTCGCACCTCCTTGTCAAGCCTCATCTTTGTTTCTCGTACGATTTCTGCTTTGCGTTCTTTGAGTGCGGATTCGCGTCTTTGTAGCGCTTCTCGTGTCAGTTGGCAGTTTGCGAGTTCGGCTTCGATGATGAGGAATTCGGCGTCTGGTGTAAGGGCTACGTGAGTGGGTGTGTGTGGATCTTGAGGTGGGCTGGTGGGTGAAGACATTAGGGGTAGTGGAAATCTGGCTTCATCTGACGGTTTTGGGGACCTTGGAGTGGCTATA
>Ga0265780_10010113_pt1 | contig 11270 bp, 9 predicted proteins | sample P1T30metagenome_FD_192432 | JGI IMG/M metagenome (GOLD analysis project Ga0265780, IMG submission 192432) | Plant litter microbial communities from East Loma Ridge, Irvine, California - P1 T30 | ecosystem: Environmental > Terrestrial > Plant litter > Unclassified | place: USA: California... | reverse complement strand
TCAGGGGAAGGACCATTTTGCTAAAATAGTGGATTGACCAGTTTCGCCGGTCGCCTCCTATTTTACCGCCTCCGCTGCCAAATACCATGAGCCAACCATCTAATGTTTCTCTCTCCTACCGCGACGCGGGTGTCGATATCGATGCGGGCGACGCCCTGGTCGAAGCGATCAAGCCTCTCGCCAAGCGCACCATGCGCGAAGGCGTCCTGGGCGGGATCGGCGGCTTCGGCGGTCTGTTTGAGATCAGCAAGAAGTTCAAGGAGCCGGTCCTGGTCTCGGGCACCGACGGCGTCGGCACCAAGCTCAAGCTGGCTTTCGAGCTGAACCGCCATGACACGGTCGGCATCGACCTGGTGGCAATGAGCGTGAACGACATCCTGGTGCAGGGCGCCGAGCCGCTGTTCTTCCTCGATTACTTTGCTTGCGGCAAGCTGGACGTGGCCACCGCCACCGCCGTGGTCAAGGGCATCGCGCAGGGCTGCGAACAGTCGGGCTGCGCGCTACTGGGCGGCGAAACCGCCGAAATGCCGGGCATGTACCCGGATGGCGAATACGACCTGGCCGGCTTTGCCGTCGGCGCCGTCGAAAAATCGCAGATCATCGACGGCAGCAAGATCGTCCCTGGCGACGTGGTGCTGGGCCTGGCGTCGTCGGGCATCCACTCGAACGGCTACTCGCTGGTGCGCAAGATCATCCAGGTGGCCAAGCCCGACCTCGATGCCGACTTCCACGGACGCAAGCTGGCCGACGTGCTGATGGCGCCGACCCGCCTGTACGTCAAACCACTGCTCGGCTTGATGTCGTCGATGGAAGTCAAGGGCCTGGTGCACATCACCGGCGGCGGCCTGGTCGAGAACATCCCGCGCGTGCTGCAAGACAACCTGACTGCCGTGCTGGACGCGTCGTCGTGGACGATGCCGCCGCTGTTCCAGTGGCTGCAGCAGCACGGCGGCGTGGCTGACGCCGAAATGCACCGCGTGTTCAACTGCGGCATCGGCATGACCGTGATCGTCTCGAAAGAGAACGCCGACGCCGCCTTCGCCCAGCTCGAAGCGGCCGGCGAGACCGTGTACCGCATCGGTGAAATCCGCGCCCGCGAAGAAGGCCAGGCGCAGACCGTCGTCGTCTAAGACCATCCGCGGCGCGGCGCCTTCTCCGGGCGCCGCCAACCGGCGCATGCCGCAACGGCATGCGCCAAGAGAGACCTCAGCGCGCCGCCCCGGCGCCGATATGCCGGTCCAGGAACTTCTCGACCCGGCCGAAGAAATCGATATTGTTCTTCTCGAGCGCCCAGCCGTGGCCTTCCTCCGGATATTCGACCCACTCGACATCCTTGTTGGTGCGCATCACCGCTTCGCGGAACTTCGTGCCGTGGTTGATCGGCACGCGCTCGTCGACGCCGCCATACGCCAGCAGCAGCGGTCGCTCGATGCGCGCCGCCTGCTGGATCGGCGAGGTCGCCTTGAACCGCTCGGCGTCCTTGACCGGGTCGCCCAGTAGCCGCGGCAGGCCGTACGCCTTCAGTTCGTCGGTGGCGTCCGAGCTGAAGCTCCAGCCGTTATCGAACAGCAGGCCCATGTCGGTGACGCCGGCCCAGTTGATGCCGCAGCGGTACAGCCCGGGATCGTTGACCAGGCCCATCAGGGTGGCATAGCCGCCATAGCTGGCGCCGGCGATGCAGATGCGCTTGGCGTCGACGAGCCCCTTGTCGATCGCCCAGCGCGCGCCGTCGGCGAGATCGTCCTGCATCTTCAGGCCCCATTGCTTGAGACCGGACTGGAAGTGGCGCGCGCCGAAGCCGGTACTGCCGCGAAATTCCGGTTCCAGCACCGCGTAGCCGCGCGAGGCCAGGAACTGGGAATGCGGATGCCAGCCCCATGAGCTGCCGCGCACATACGGACCGCCGTGCACCAGCACCACCAGGGGCAGGCCGGCCGGCTTGGCGCCCGCCGGCAGGGTCAGCAGCGCTGGAATCTCGAGCCCGTCGCGCGCCTTGTAGCGTACGAACTGCTGGGCGCCCATCCGCTTCGGATCGATCCCGGGATAGGTATCGGCCACCTTGTTGAGCTGCCCGGTCTGGCGGTTGTACAGGGTGTAGCGGGGCGGGATGCGGTCCGAATACGATGTCACGAGCACCCACGGCGAATCGGCCTGGGCCGGCACCGACAGCAGGTTGATGGTGGCCGCGAGCTGCTTGTCGACCGCCGCCTGCAGCGTCCTCATGCCAGGATCGAACCACTCGTTCGAGACCGCGTCGGTCCGGAACAGCACGCCCAGCACCTTGTCGCGATTGGCGACCAGGCTGCCGTCGAAGTCGTAGCCGGCAGCGCTCAGCAGCGGCTGCGCGCCGAGCTTGCCGGCGGCGACGTCGTAGGCGTACAGCGAGGTGAAGGCGGTGCCGCCGCGCGCCAGCACGAACAGCGAGCCGTCGTGGCCGAAGCCGACCGGCACGATGGCGTCGCGCCCGTCGCCATAGGCGTCGTAGCTGGTCAGCGCGCGCCACTTGCCATCGGCCGGTTCGCGGTAGTGCAGGGTTATGCGGCCGTCTTCGCTGGTGCTGGCCAGGCGCGGCTCGCCCTTGTGGTCGAGCAGCCAGCTCTTGGCGTTGCCTGGGCGCGGCGTGGCCTGGCTGGCGCCGGTGCGGGTGTTCACGCGCAGCAGGTCGACGTAGCGCACCTCGCGCTTCGTGTCCAGCACCGGGCTGGTGACATACACGTAGTCCGAGTCCTGGGCGCCGGCCTGCCTGAGCATGAAGGTATGCCAGGGCAGCAGGCGCCGGGTCTTCGGGCCGCCGCCCGCGACCATGCCGCCGCCGGTGCGTTCGGCCAGCTGCACGATTTGCCCGCCGTCGCGGTCGACCGCGTACAGGCCGGGGGCCTTGCTGGAGTCGCCCAGGCCGACGTTCTTTTCGCGCGTGTTGAACAGCAGCCGCTCGTTGTTGACCCACTCGAAGTCGCCGATGTCGGCGTCGTTGTACGAGGCGACGATCTTGCCGCTGTTATTCTGCAGGTCGACCACCACCAGGAACTCGCGCTGGCCCTTGGCCGACGAGCGCGCCGCGAGGTGGCGGGCGTCGGGCGACAGCTTGGCGCCGCCGAACGAGGTATTCGCGAAGAAGGTCGAGATCGGCGGCGGGGCGGCGCTGGGCGCCGGTTGGGCCTGGACTGCCGGCGCGCTGCACAGGGCCAGGATGGTGACCATTGCGGCGCCGACGGCGCGGGGAAATGCGGGCATGGATCTTCCGTGGAGTAGTTGGTAATCGTGTATACGTGACATCGGCCAGAGTAGCATTCGTTACCAGAACGAAATCTCAACAATCGTCACGATTTATGTGATTCTCCGTTGTCCATGGCTGATGGCGGGCCACCAGCGCCATCCATGCAGGCGACGCGGACGACGGGGGCTATTCCGGCGCGCGGATATAGTCGACCATGCCTTCGCTGCCACGGCTCGGCGGGGCGGTGAGCAGGCTGACGACCACGATCGCCAGCAGCCCTGCCGGCACGCCATACACGCCGGCCGCCATCGGCAGGATGCCGAACCAGGCCGCGTCCAGGCTGCCGCCCAGCGCCGGACTCGCGCGCAGCATGTAGACCAGGCACACCACGAAGCCGGCCACCATGCCCGCGAGCGCGCCCTGGTGGTTGGCGCGCTTCCAGAACACGCCCAGCACCAGCACCGGGAACAAGGTGGAGCCGGCGAGAGAGAACGCCGCCGCCACCAGCGAAAGGATGTCGGCCGGCTTCTGCGACGCCACGTAGGCGGCGATGAAGGCCACGCCCAGCAGCAGCAGCTTGGAGATCGTGACCCGCTTCTGGGTCGAGGCGCCCGGGTTGACCATCTTGTAGTAGACGTCGTGCGACAGCGCGTTGGAGATCGCCAGCAGCAGGCCGTCGGCGGTCGACAGCGCCGCCGCCAGGCCGCCGGCCGCCACCAGGCCGGCGATCACGTACGGCAGGCCGCCGATCTCGGGCGTGGCCAGCACCAGCACGTCGGCGTCGATCGCGAATTCGGCCAGCTGCACGATGCCGTCGCCGTTGATGTCGGCCACGCTCACCAGGGGATTGGCCTTGTCCACATTGGCCCAGTACGAGATCCAGGTCGGCAGCGCCGAGAAGTCGCTCCCCACCAGCGAGGTATAGATGTCGTACTTGGCCAGCACCGCCAGCGCGGGAATGGTCAGGTACACCAGCAGGATGAAGAACAGGGTCCAGAATACCGACACCCGCGTCTCGTGCACCGACGGCGTGGTGTAGGCCCGCATCAGGATATGGGGCAGGGCGGCGGTGCCGAACATCAGGCAGAACACCACCGCCAAAAAGTTGTTGCGGCGGTTGTCCGACTCGGCCCGGGTCGCGCCGGGGAAGGGCTCGGCATGCGGCTCGGGCGGCCGGGCGCGTGCCAGGTTGGCGTCGCGCCGCTCGTTCCATTGGGCGCGCGCCTCGTCGACCGAGTTGGGATAGGTGGCCAGCGCGCGCTCGGCCTGGCGCACCTCGGTCAGCGAGGCATTGCGGGCGCGCACCGCCGCCAGCTGGCGCTGGGCCTCGAGCTTGCCCGCTTCCCACGATTCGGGCAGCGCATCGATGCGCGCCGCGTATTGCCCGGCGCGGCGCCGGAACTCGGCGCGCACCTGTTCCTCGCGCGGGTCCCTGGCCAGCTCGGCCTCGCGCAGCGTCAGCTTGGGCAGCAGCGAGCCATACGCTACCGCCGGAATCGGATTGTCGGCATGCTTGACCGACAGCCACATGGTCGGAATCAGGAAAGCGACCAGCAGGATGATGTATTGCGCCACCTGGGTCCAGGTGATCGCGCGCATCCCGCCCAGGAACGAGCACACCAGGATGCTGGCCAGGCCCAGGAAGATCCCCACCGAGAAATCGACGCCGGTGAAGCGCGAGGCGATCAGGCCGACCGCGTAGATCTGCGCCACCACATACGTGAACGAGACCAGGATGGTGGCGCCCACCGCGAGCGCGCGCACCGGCGCGCCGCGGCCGCCCGCGCCGCCGCCGTAGCGCGCCGCCAGGAAGTCGGGCACGGTGTACTGCGCGAACTTGCGCAGGTAGGGCGCGATCAGCAGCGCGACCAGCACGAAGCCGCCGGTCCAGCCCATGATGAAGGCCAGGCCGTCGAAGCCCTGCAGATACAGGCCGCCGGCCAGGCTGATGAAGCTGGCGGCCGAGATCCAGTCGGCGGCGGTGGCCATGCCGTTGAACATGGCCGGCACGCGCCGTCCGGCGACATAGTATTCGGTGACGTTCGAGGTGCGGCAGATCACGCCGATGGTGGCGTACAGCGCGATGGTGGCGAACATGAACAGGTAGCCGATCCACAGGCGCGGCATGCCTTCCTGTTCGAGCAGGGCGACCGCGACCAGGAACAGCGCGAAGCAGCCGGTGTACCACAGGTAGTAGCGGGAAAGCTTGCCGAAGTAGCCGGGCGTCGCGCTCATGGCTGTCCTGCATCCAGCGCCGCTGCGCGATCGAGCCGGCGCATGCGCCATGCGTAGAAGCCGATGATCGCCAGCGACACGAGCGACGCGCCCTGGGCGGCCATGTAGAACGACAGCGGCCAGCCGAACACCTCGAAGCGGGCCAGTTCGCGCGCGAAGAACACGGTGCCGAAGCCCGTCGCCAGCCACAGGCCGAGCAGCAGCAAGGTCAGGCGCCGGCTGCGTTGCCAGTGGCTGGCGCGGGCGGCGGCCAGGCGCCGGCGGGCTTCGTGGTCGATGGGAGGGCTAGGAGGCGGCGTTGGCGTCATGGACAGGCGGCGGGAAGGTCAGGCGGAACAGGGTGCCCGGAAAGCGCTGGGAATGGCTGCGCGGGTTGTTGAAGACGTCGATCTCGGCGCCATGCTGCTGGGCGATCTCGCGCACGATCGCCAGACCCAGGCCGCTGCCCTGGGTATTGCTGCCCAGGATGCGGTAGAAGCGTTCGAACACGCGCGCTCGCTCGCTCGGCGCGATGCCGGGACCGGTGTCCTCGACTTCGAGCAGCGCGGGTTCGCCGGGGCCGTCGCAGCGCACGCGCACGGTGACGCTGCCGCCGGCCGGCGTGTAGCGGAGCGCATTGTCGATCAGGTTCGACAGCATTTCGCGCAGCATCAGCGGCTGGCCGGCGATCGCCACCGGCTGCTCGGGCGGCTCGAAACCAAGGTCGATCTGGCCAGCGAACGAGGCCTGCACCCAGTCCTGCACCGTCTCGCGCGCCAGCACCGCCAGGTCAACCTCGGCGAAGGCCAGGCCGGCCTGCGGCTGGTTCTCGGCGCGCGCCAGCGCCAGCAGCTGGTTCACCAGGCGCGTGGCCGATTCCGAACTCTTGGCCAGCTGCTCGAGCGAGCGGTGGATCTCGGCCGGATCGACCTGGCGCAGGGCCAGCTCGGACTGCATGCGCATTCCCGCCAGCGGGGTCTTCATCTGGTGCGCGGCGTCGGCGATGAAGCGCTTTTGCATCTCGACCGTCTCGCCGAGGCGCTCGAGCATGTCGTTGAAGGAGCCGACCAGTGGCGAGATCTCTTCCGGCACCTGGCGCGGATCGATCGGCGACAGGTCGTCCTGCGGGCGCGCGCGGATGCGCTGCTGCAGCTCGGCCAGCGGGGTCAGGCCGCGCGACAGGGCGAACCAGACCAGGGCCAGGATCACCGGCAGGATGATGAACTGGGGCAGGATCACGCCCTTGATGATCTCGTTGGCCAGGTGCGCCCGCTTGTCGAGCGTCTCGGCCACCTGCACCAGGGCCAGTGGCGGGTCGGGCGGCGCCGGCGCTGGCAAACCGGCCGCGCGCTCGTGCAAGGGGTCGAGGTTGACGTAGGTGAAGGCGACCCGGATCGGGGTGCCGTGGATGCTGTCGTTGCGAAACGCGACCGCGCCGCTGCGCGCGTGGTCGTCGGCGCCATTCGGCCTGGGCCGCGGCAGGTCGCGGTCGCCGTCGAGCAGTTCGCCGTCCGGCGCCGCGAGCAGGTAGTAGACGCTGTCGACGTCGTCGGCGCGCAGGATGTCGCGTCCGGACGGGTGCAACTGGCCGGACGTCTTGCCGGCCACGCTGCGGATCTGCTGGCTCAGTACCGTGACCCGGTCTTCGAGCGCATCGTCGAATGGCTGGTTGGCGATCGATTTCGCCACCAGGTAGGTGATCGCGATGCTCATCGGCCACAGCAGCAGCAGCGGGGCCAGCATCCAGTCGAGGATCTCGCCGAACAGCGAGTGACGGATGTTCTCGTCCGGCTCGGGATTCGGCGGCACGTAGGGGGGGATATGCGGCGGCTCCGCCGGCCAGGCCGCTGGCTGGGGGGCGGGGCCGGCGTCGCGCTCGCTCACTTGTCGGCGGTGGCTGCGCTGCGCGTGTCCGCGGCGGCGGAGGCCGCTGCCGCCGCGCTCGCTTCAGAGTATTTCTCGAGGCAGTAGCCCAGGCCGCGCACGGTGGCGATGCGCACGCCGCCGACCTCGATCTTCTTGCGCAGGCGGTGCACGTACACCTCGATCGCGTTGTTCGAGACTTCTTCGCCCCATTCGCACAGGTGGTCGACCAATTGTTCCTTGGACACCAGGCGCCCGCTGCGCGCCAGCAGCACTTCGAGCAGGCCCAGTTCGCGCGCCGACAGGTCGAGCATCTGGTCGTTGATCGAGGCGCTGCGGCCGACCTGGTCGTACACCAGCGGGCCATGGCGCACCACGGCCGGGCCGCCGCCGGCGCCGCGCCGGGTGAGGGCGCGCACGCGCGCCTCGAGTTCGGACAGGGCGAACGGCTTGGCCATGTAGTCGTCGGCGCCCAGGTCGAGGCCCTCGACGCGCTGCTCGACCGAGTCGGCGGCGGTGAGGATCAGCACCGGCAGCAGCGAGGCACGGGCGCGCAGGCGGCGCAGCACTTCGAGGCCGGACATCCTGGGCAGGCCGAGGTCGAGGATCAGGAGATCGAACTCCTGGGTCGACAGTGCGGTGTCGGCATCTTGCCCGTTCTTGACGTAATCGATGGCATAGCCGGATTGGCGCAGGGAGCGCGTCAGGCCGTCGGCAAGTACGCTATCATCTTCGGCGAGCAGAATTCGCATGGGGCCCTCCTTATTTCTTTGTTGACACTTGCACGTCGTCCCCGCACAGGGCAGGGACCCAGGCTGGCGGCGCCGCCGCCTTGTATGCCGCAGGCATGCAGGCATACAGGCAAGGCTGGGTTCCCGCCTGCGCGGCAACGACGTTCACAGGACAGCGGACAAACAGGGTTGCCGCTCACCGGCTTCTATTGTGTGTCATTTGTCGCAACAATGCGAGCCTCTGAAAAATCATTGCCAATATCACCACGTCTTTTTGCTTGCAAAAACCACTGGATTTTTATACAGTACTGGCTCTTGAAGTGCGCGTGCGCGCCCACACCTTGCCTACTCCACGATTGAAAGTACACCATGGACGACAAAAAAACCGCATTGAACGCCTCTGAAAAAGGCAAAGCGCTGGCAGCCGCCCTGGCGCAGATCGAAAAGCAGTTCGGCAAGGGTTCCGTCATGCGCATGGACGCCAACGCACCGGTCGAAGAAGTGCAGACCGTGTCCACCGGCTCGCTGGGCCTGGACATCGCGCTGGGCGTCGGTGGCCTGCCGCGCGGCCGTATCGTCGAGATCTACGGCCCTGAATCGTCGGGTAAGACCACCCTGACGCTGCAGACCATCGCCCAGATGCAAAAGCTGGGTGGCACCTGCGCCTTCATCGACGCCGAGCACGCGCTCGATGTCACCTACGCGCAAAAGCTGGGCATTAACCTGAGCGACCTGCTGATCTCGCAGCCGGACACGGGCGAGCAGGCGCTTGAAATCACCGACGCGCTGGTGCGTTCGGGCAGTGTCGACCTCGTGGTCATCGACTCGGTGGCGGCGCTGACGCCACGCGCCGAGATCGAAGGCGACATGGGCGACTCGCTGCCGGGCCTGCAGGCACGCCTGATGTCGCAAGCACTGCGCAAGCTGACCGGTTCGATCAACCGCACCAACACCCTGGTGATCTTCATTAACCAGATCCGCATGAAGATCGGCGTCATGTTCGGCAGCCCGGAGACGACGACCGGTGGTAACGCACTGAAGTTCTACGCCTCCGTGCGCCTGGACATCCGTCGTACCGGCTCGATCAAGTCGGGTGACGAAGTGATCGGTAACGAAACCAAGGTCAAGGTCGTCAAGAACAAGATCGCGCCGCCGTTCAAGGAAGCGCACTTCGACATCCTCTACGGAGAAGGCACGTCGCGCGAAGGCGAGATCCTCGACCTGGGCGCCGACAACAAGATCGTCGAGAAGGCAGGCTCGTGGTACAGCTATAACGGCGAGCGCATCGGCCAGGGCAAGGACAATGCCCGCCAGTTCCTGAAGGATCGCCCAGCTCTGGCGCGTGAAATCGAGAACAAGGTCCGCTCGGCACTGGGCGTGCGCGAACTGCCGCCAGTGGCGGCGGGCGGCGACGACAAGCCGAAGCTGCAGGCGGTCGGTGAATAATCGCCTGGTGCGGGCGGCACGGCGGATTGGCGCCGTGCGTGTTCGCGCCACGCGGTATGCCACGGTGTCGACATGCCAGCACCTGCATTAAGTCTCAAGGGCCGCGCGCTGCGTTACTTGTCGCAGCGCGAGCACAGCCGCTTCGAGCTGCGCCGCAAGCTGTCCAAGTACGCCGAAGAAGGCGATGACGTCGATGAGCTGCTGGATTTTCTCGAAAAGAATAACTGGCTGTCGCAGGAACGTTTCGCCGAATCGCTGATCAACCGCAAGGCTGCCCGCTATGGCAATAGCCGTGTAGTGGCCGAGCTGCAAAGCCATGGCGTCACCGGCGATGCGCTGGTCGAAATCAAGGCCGGCCTGTCCGACAGCGAAACCGCGCGCGCGGTCGAAGTCTGGCAGCGCAAGTTCGGCACCGTCGCGACCGATGCGGCGATGCGGGCCAAGCAGATGCGTTTTCTGCTGCAGCGCGGCTTTTCCCAGCGCGCCGCCCGGGTGGCGATGCAGGGCGCCCCCGACGACGACGATCTGCCGGAATAAGAAGTTGCAGGTGGCTCGGCTCTTGGGTCGGTCCAGCCGCAATGTAATCGGCAGGAGGCAGGGTCGGCGTGGCCGGCGTTGGGTCCGCGCCCATGCGGCCAGTTACAATAAGCGTAACGACGTTGCGCTGCCAGATATTCCAGGCGCCAGCGTGGAGCGTCATCCCCGATATGCACTGCATATTCCTCAACGGGCGATGGCGCTGCACGCTGGCGCTTTTTCATGCAATCCTTCACTGCCGACATATCTATCATTCACATCATGAATGGCACAGGGAGGTTGCTGCGGACAGTCAAATAATATCGACATCCAACCCGCCGACATATTGTCCTCATATAGTGTGATCTCCCCCGTAGTTTCCCGGATCGGCCTTTCTTTCCGATGCGCCGCTGTGGACGCTGTGCTAAACTTTGCGGGTTTAAGCAGCGCCGCATGAGCGGTTGTTGTCGCAGAAGCTGCGTCAACGTGCACGAAGCACACCGGCTGCACCACTAACCGCCGTCTCGACGGCACTGGTATTTATGCCTTTGTCTCCTCCCGTATCGCGCTCGCTCCGGCATACGCGCGCCATCACAGTCGAAGCCTTCGCGCGCGACGATGGCTTGTGGGATCTCGACGCCAGCATCCGCGATGTGAAGACGCGAACTGTCGCGCTTGCTTCCGGCGAACGGCCCGGCGGCACGCCGGTGCACGACCTCAAGCTGCGCGTGACGATCGACCGCGACCTGAACATCGTCGATGCCGAAGCCGCGTCCGACGCCGTTCCGTATCCGGGCTACTGCGATACCATCGGCCCTGCCTACAAGAAGCTGATCGGGCTATCGCTCGTGAACCATTTCCGGTTGCACCTGAAAGACCGCCTGACCGGCGTGCTCGGCTGCACCCATCTGACCGAATTGGCCCAGGTGCTGCCGACCGCGGCGCTGCAAGCCTTTGCTGACGACAATGTCGACGCCCCAGCCGGGCTCGGCGGGTCGTCGTCCGACCGTCCATTTGAGCTCGACCGTTGCCATGCCCTGCGCAGCGACGGCCCCGCCGTGGCCAAATACTATCCGCGCTGGTCGATCAAGGCCGTCTCGGGGTAACGTTCGTCGTTTTGTTTTGTTTTGTAGTTCAACCGTATTTCTAATTCAGCAATAGAAGAAGGGAAGCCAGCATGAAGATCCATGAGTACCAGGGCAAAGAAATCCTCCGAAAATTCGGGGTGACTGTTCCGCGCGGCATTCCGTGCATGTCGGTGGAAGACGCTGTCAAGGCAGCGG
>Ga0265780_10010112_pt1 | contig 11270 bp, 12 predicted proteins | sample P1T30metagenome_FD_192432 | JGI IMG/M metagenome (GOLD analysis project Ga0265780, IMG submission 192432) | Plant litter microbial communities from East Loma Ridge, Irvine, California - P1 T30 | ecosystem: Environmental > Terrestrial > Plant litter > Unclassified | place: USA: California... | reverse complement strand
GACGCATTGTACCGCCTGCTCAAGGTTTCGATGAGCGGCAGGTAGATCGTAGCCGTCAAAGATGAAGCGAGCGTCAAGTAGCCGAGGAGGTAGGTGAAGTAAGTGCGCTGACGGCTAGTGAAGACGGTGAACGGTGGCGGTGATACTGCATCCGGTTCACCCATCTCGACGCGCGTTTTCGCTGTCGTTATTGCTAAGAATCAAGGTCGGGAAGTGGTGGTGTGTTCGGTTAGAGTGCCATATCGCTAGGCTCATGCACTCAAGTGGCACTGTGATAAGCAAGGGTTAAGCTCGCTGTTGGATGTCACACCAACGATGACTCCCGAATTAGCACTCGCCACATCTTGTGCACTTGAACAATCGGTTTCCGCATCTGTTTGTTACCGGCTATCACGAGTTTCGCAAGCGCATTGTTGTTCGAGTGATGGCTGATACAGAGGTTGTGCGCATCAAGACCGTCGTGCCCCGCACGGTGATCTCATATGTTGATCCCAGCGTGGCAGCATGTGAGTTGACAGGGCATTTGATCTCGTCTATGCTGCTAACATGAGTATCAGTGCTTCCTGTCGGATCTAAGATCAAAAGAATATCACCTCATGGCTTCTCAAATTGGAACCAAACTGCTCGAATCCTCACACTGAACCGCATCGGCGAAGAAGTCTCATACTTCCTGAAGGTCGGTAATCTATTGCATAGCAATTATTGCTAAGCCTAACCGCCATCCAGGTCTCTTGTGGCGATGTAGGTAAGGGAATGATGCTTGGGGAGTTTACTTCAATGTCAGCCCTTCACGAAAACATGCCAGATCTCGTCCCGCAGCCGATCGGTTGGGGTACCTACGCAAAAGATACTAACACTTACTTCTTCATATGCGCATTCCGGGAGATGACTGGAGTCCCTGGTGAGGCCTCCACCGTAGTTGGAAGCGATGTAGAACCTAGGCATCGATTGGGCGGAGAGCTCCAACGCATTAGCGACTTCACTGGCCAGATCGCCCGCCTACACAAAACCGCACTTTCCCCAACAGGAAGATTTGGCTTTCCCGTCACGACATTCGGGGGTAGACTTCCTCAAGACACCACCTTTTGCGATACTTGGGAAGAGAGTTTTACCCGCGGTATACAGCGGATGTTCGATGTCGAAGAAGTACAGCATGGCCATGACAAAGACATGGTACAGCTGCGCGCATTGATCGTCGAAAAAGCGATACCGCGATTGTTGCGGCCTTTAGAGACCAAGGGAAGGGGAATTTCCGCGTGCTTGGTGCATGGCGATCTATGGGACGGCAATACCGGCGTTGACAGAGAGACGCGTGAGCCAGTGATCTTTGATGCATGCTCTTCATATGCGCATCACGAGTGTAAGCATCACGATTCTGCAATTTGACGGGGACTGACCGTAGCCATGGGAATTTAGATGAGTTAGCTCCATGGCGACTAAAGCGTCACAAGATCAGTGGAGCCTACATAGCCGAATACCTCAAGCACTACCCAGCTTCGGAGCCCAAAGAGGACTTTGAAGACAGGAATGCCTTATATTGCGTGTAAGGAAGCCTTGTTGATGCAGCATACTTTGTTCAGTCGAGCTCAGCTGACGTCTTTATAGAAGGTTCAATCTCTGCTCGTCAGCTCTGTACCCGGGAGAAGTCAAGTACCGTGAATTGTAAGATCTGTCCATACAGTTGAGAAAGACTTTACTAAGCCCTCGCAGTGTTAGGGATGAGATGAAGGCGCTCTTGTTGAGCCTGTTTGGCGATCTTGAACATGCGAAGGTATGGCAGGATACTGCAGTCACGGGACGGAGTGATCGACCGAGCAAGTTGTGACGATGTTTTGTTCTACTGGGATACGGAGATGTTACATCGTTATATATGAAAATAAAAGACGCACAAAGTGAGCGCGAAGTTTCGCATGGCGTTTAGTCAAGACATCGGCCGCCAGCGACCGGAAAAACAGGTAACGTCGATACGGGAGCTGATAGGAAATCGATGACAGAAGCGACAGAAAAATGGTCGGTGCGCAAAGAAACCCCTCAAGATCAAGCAGCCACTTAGTAGTTAACCTCTGACTCGCAATCGCCGCCATTACCGATCTCAAGACCGTCGCCAGCGGCAGATCGCAAAGCATCCGTGACGGTTTGCTTGTAAGGCAAGCGAAGACCCAGATCCAAGAAGAGACTCGCATGCCACTCGTGCCCATCCAGAGCTTCGTACTTGAAACCCCAGTGGTTCATATCGATACCTTTGCTGTCGCCCAGGGAATTTTCGTATCTCACTTCGCTGTACACGGCTTGTTGGGCTGCGAAGGCGCTGCGCAGCTTCTCGCCATAGTCGTTCCTGAGCCACCCCGCCCCCCAGATCGATGCGGTGCACTTCTCTTTGTTTTGGCAGTTCTCGATCTTACACCATGCTTTCGGTGTGGAAGGCCGCTGGCCAGTGGGTGTGATGGTGAATCTCCAGCCGTTGATCTCGAACTCTCCACCAGCCTTCCAGCCCACTGGGTTTTTCCATCGGTCGTTGTTGCACTCGTCTAAGACCTTGTGAAGATTTGTCTTACATTCCTCCACGGTAGGTACAGGCCCCGCGGTGAGTCTGCTGGTGACGCCAATTTCGACTGCCTCGGGGGTATTTGGCAGATAATGTCCTGTGCCGATAGAGCCAGTAGCGCCTTCCAGCTTGGGACAGTAGGTGTTGTCGATCAGATCAAGGAGCGTATCTTTCGTAACGTACTTGTTCTCCAGGTCATTACAGGAGAGCTCAGACGTGGGAGCTGCAGAGTCCCCGAGACCTTGGTACGCGGCGAAGAATGCATTCTTGTATGCCTCATGACCTTGAACGGTGGGGTGAAAAGTACGTAAAAGCGCGAGCGGGAGCCATTCCACAGTTGACTCGTCTGGATCATCAGTCGCGACGTTATTAGGCTGATCCACAAGATCAATTGAGGCTCCGTTGAGTACCTCGTTTGCGATTAGACAGGTGAAATAGTCACCGGGCCCTCTACCACTGTCGATGCTAGCTTGGCAGTCACCGGAGGGGGTGGTGTCGCTAACAGTAAAGTTCGTCGCTCCGTTGGTAAAGAACTCAAAAGGGAAGAACCAAATGTTCTTGTTTCGATAGCTTGGTTCTTCGACGCCCTCTTCACAGAAGCGGTGCCCGTCGAAGTACGGATCTGTATCAACGTATGTTATCTTGCCACTTTCAGGCTGGCTTGCATCAATGATGGACTGTATTTTCTTGTTGAGTCTGAGAGTCAGATTGTTCATCTGCGTTCGCCGGTCTTTCGTAAGTGGCAAGGTCTTGTTGTCTCTGCAAAAGGATTTGAAACTGACTTTGCTGCAGTATTCGGTATCCGGATTGAAGAAACGCGGGTATCCAGTAATGAACAGATGAGTTCCGGGGGCGTTCTCGAAAATTGTCTTGATAGCCTGTGGGAATTCATCGACAAACGTTCCATCAATACCATCAATCTTCTTCTGCACATCGTTCATCGCTGTTTGGCACTGATCCGAGCAGTCATTGAATGGTGGTGAAGGGTTACAACCGCCACATCCCACATGGCGGAAGCGGTAAATGCACTTTGTTATATGTCAATACAAAGAGGTTTTAACGAGGCATTGCAGACTTACTTGGTCAAGCAGATCGCTGAACCCAACGTCATTTCCGCCGATCGATAATGTAACAAGTTGTGGATAGAACCCGTTGATGCGCTGGGCTTGCGGAATTGGTGTTGGGGTGGGGTCATCGGAATCATTTAGGCCTTCAGCCTGTGGTTCTTTGAAGACGTGCTTGGTCAGGGCTCCCGTGCAAGCAACGAAGCCGAAACCATCTATGGTGTCTCTGCCTTTGCGTAGTATATCATCAGCAGCGACCTGACGAGTCCAAGAACCTTCATGGCGATGGCACCAGGTCTCTCTACCATGATCGTATTGGGGGCCAGCACCTGGACCAGCAGCGAATGAGTCTCCGAGCGCTGCATAACGGTCGACCTGAAAACCGTCCCGGGGATAGAAGCGATGCCCTATAAGGGCGGTCAGGGAAGGTTGCAAAGCTACCGCTAAGACGAGAAGCTCCTGAAAGCGCATCGTGGGTGATTTCCGTGTAAATCAATGATGGGAAACACTGTGGATGGCTACATGTTCCTGGACATGTTGCTTTATATGCAAAAATGCCCCCACGAGCGTCTGGAAATGATCTTCATGTCACGGCGTGGTTCTCAAGTATGGGCAACCCACCTTGCTTGAAGCTGAGACACATTGGACTGTAAAAGCCCCTAAAGCTGACCCGATCTCGAGTCGCCGTGCCACTGGACTGCCTGCTGCCAGTGGTGGTGTCAACAAAGACCGCGGATTCGTGCTTTTCAAACACTCATCGCGGCACGGCAGCAAAGCAGAAGGGGCTGTTACTTTGAACTACCGACCTAGGAATTCGAAGGTAGAAACACGGCATACTGATGTCGTCTGCCATGTGCTGCTGGCCTAACACCCATCGATCGTTGCGCGTGCTGCATGGCGGATTACTGCGACATCTCCGAAAGTGTCTACCACAGTGCAGTTACGTTGTCAAATCCATGGCTTGTAAACAAGCGCCGATTTGTGATGATGGTGAGGTAATGCTGTCCACTGGGTTCGGTGGCCTTCTATCGCGCCCAAGAGTGATCTTGGCCCAGTCGATGGCCACAACCTCGTGGGACACGCTCGCCTCTTCTCGATATCGCATACGGCGCTGTCAGCGTTTCATAATGAAGACATTAGATGGAATGAGACCCCTCGGTACTGTGGGCTTACGGTACGTACGACTTTCGCGTAGTATACCAGTATGGCCGTCCTAAATTAGCTAGGACATTCCGAAAGGCCGCCATCGTTGACAGCGACGGTTATCAGCCATTTTCACAACCATTGCCGTGATACCAAAAAGCGCATCGGTATCACGATCTGTTTTTTTTTTCAATCTACTCGATCGCTGGTTGAAGGGGGCATCATATGCTCGGTCGCTGCGTGTGTGTTGAGGAAGCATGTATGGACCTAACGCTCGGGAATTTGGTCAGACGGGCCGTCCAATCAGGCAAGCGGCAGAGACGAAAGGCTCCATCACCATGTATCTTGACAGGTATGCGTGTTGCATGAATAGAAGCGGTCGCAACTTGGGCAGGGGCGCAAAGGAGGTAGATTTTTCTTTCCGAGTGAAAACAGATGTAAGCGCAGACCTTCCAAGGTTCTGCAAGCATCCAGGTGGGTTACCTGTGACGGCATGACCCTGCCAAGACGCTAGCCCCAAATCTCAAAAAGGTGCCTCCGTGCCGTCTCCGGCTCCGGGGCCGTCACCAACGTCAATGAACCGTAGTAGGAATTGGGGCCAGAACCTTGGGGCTGCCCTGCGGCACAGAAACAGTAATCTATCGCGATACGGCTTGAGACATTGGGGGCCGCTCATTCCATCGAGAGTGTTGTATCGATCTCGGGACGATAGTCCCTGGTACCGCGCCGCAGAGGCACTGCGACTATCACTTTGGATCAAACACGCCCCAGATCTCACAAGGCTGCTGAGAAGGAACAGCGAGCCCACTTAGCTCACACTGCTGTCTGGCTCTCCCTTCCGCTATCCATCGGGGTTTCTAGCTTAATTCACAGTCATGTATCCCGATTTCCATCTGTTCGTAATATGTGCTATAGTCTGCTTGTCACAATACTCCTCAGCCTATCACGCAACATCAGCAGACACTCTCACCGTCGGTTTTGCACTCACGGTCGACCATGCCACTGCTACAATTCGCCACAACAGCACGTTCTTCGAAGACCTGGCCAAAGTCGAAGCTTCGGAAGAATACATCAAGTTGATGCAAAAGTTCTCGTTGTGGTCCTCCCAGCATCCTAGGTGTGTTGTCTTGTCGGATTATATGCTCAAGAGAAAAAGCTGATTCTCCCCCAAGCCCACCATATGCATCACTCGGTGACTTATGGAACGATATCCCTCGTCAAAGAGAACGAGACGCACGCAAGCAAAAAGGACTTCCTGCTTCCAATGACGTGGCTGTAATTGCGACATTGCTCAAAGCCATCAAAGACGTTGCTGAAGCATCTGTGGGCGCTTCTGTTTCCGCTCTAGTGAGCTTCCCTGCTCTGCCTGGCCTGTACCAGGAGGATATATTCGATGCCGCCTATCACATCGGTCTTGAAGGACTAGCAAAAGGCCTCGCGCGTCATCCTCACGAACTCATCGCTGCATACGCGGGTCACGGATACGACCTGTGCAAGAGCTACAACCCCGTAAAACGATGCGTGCCGGACGATGGAGGCAGTTTCACGACCCGTACTGTGCTACTGGCTGAATACACGCAAACCGCACTGCTGTTGCACTTGGAGGGTCTAAATGGAGCAGTCGAACTGTCATGGCCGAACATGTACCTTGAACTGCAATTCGACCTAGGTAGCTCTCGGACGCCGGACGAGCAGGACATTCGCAATAGCGTACTACATTTTCTGTACCATCACTATAACGAGCGATTGGGGAGAGGACCGCCGAACATGACTGTCATCCTCGTGGGTGATCCGGACAGCGTCGGCGACGGCAAGGTGCAACGAGCAACGAAAATTGTGCTTGAAGCACTTGGGGCGCATGCTGAAGTTCTGGCTGAGAATTCAGCCTATGTCGCCGCAAGGGGAGCAGCAGAGATGGCGTGGCGAGCGCTGGATCATGAAGAAAGAATGGAATTGTGACGTTCATGTACTGTGGCGACCTACCATTGACGAGCCATTCCCGGTTTCGAAGCCAAAACAACATCAATCTGTTTGAGCCATCTCAAACAAAAACTATTGCAGACTAAAGATACTGTGATGTTTGTACCAAGTACACATATAAAGATCTAGTTGTCGAACAAATTCCGGAGTTGAGTATTGACCGCAAGTTTAGTACCGAAGCGCTATACAGTCACATCCAGATCGCGCCAATACAGTACGCATTTTGCGCAGCTCCGATGAAAACAGGCGCAGAAACACTGCACAGCCTGAAGCAAGCCAGTCCCGCTCTTGCATTGAAACAGCGGGGGCGAAGCACGCTCACCGATAGAACTGTGCCACATGGGCACATTATCGTTGCCTGAAAACCTTCTCAAATGCTGTGATACCTCCCAACTCACGGAAGCGCAGCAGACACCATCATGGCGAAGATGATTTCCCTTATCCTCGCATTCGCTATGTCGCCCTTGCTAGTCGCATGCACTCAGACCATCGTATCCCTAGACCAGACAATATTCAACCAGCCTACGGTCGGCTTCGCCCTGACCGTAGACCACATCGTCGCATCTGTTCGTTGGAACAATGTCTCAACGGAAGATTTGGTAGAGCTGAAAGCGTCCGAAGAGTACATCGAACTCATGCGGCATTTCTCACACCCGTCGTCTCAACACCCTAGGTATGGCTCCCATCGCAAGTAGCCTAGTAGCAATCTGAGCGACTACTAAGACCGGTAACAGCCCTCCATACCACAGTCTCAAGGACATATTTGATGACTGGCCCCGCCAAGCAAAACGATCCATGCGAAAGAAACTCGGCCTCCCAGCATCGAGCGAAGTGGGCATCATAGCCAAGGTCCTGAAGCCCGTTATCGAAGTAGCCGAAACGTATGCTGGCTCCCCGCTGTCAGCCTTGATCAGCTTTCCGGCATTACCAGGTCTTTATCAAGAAGACATCGTGGATGCGGCGAGCTATGTCGGCCTCGCAAACTTGGGTTCCTCGCTAGAGGCATCTCATCCGCACGAGGACGTCGCCGCATACGCAGGAAACGGACTAGGTCTCTGTAAAGATTACCACGACGAAGAGAAATGTCGTGAAGAGGGGAGGAACCTCACATCTCGCCACACGCTACTGGTCGAACACACTGAGTCCGCGCTTCTTCTACACCACAATATCCTCCGGCAATCGATCGAGACATCGTACCTGGATCTAGATCTTGCAACCTCATTCGACTTAGGTAGTGGTGGTGAGCCTGACGAACTGGACATACAAGATTTTGTCCTAAGTTTCTTGTACCACCAGTATTACTACCCGACGCCTCATCTTCCCGACTCAATTACTGTGATGATGACGGGTAGTCCCGAAAGTCTCAACGATGGGAAGGCTCGGAGGGTGACAAAGCGCGTCATCGAGGCACTCGGCGCAAAAGCTGAGATGTTAAAAGAGAACCCTAGCTTCAAAGCTGCAAGAGGCGCAGCTGAGCTGGCATGGCGAGCGGTGAAGTTCAGTGAAGGGATGCAATTGTGAGATTAGACACCGCTGGAAGAGCCGCTGCAGGCCTTCTTACCATTTCGCTCTCACTTGGATTGGGGTAGACTTCAATGAACTGTGCAATCGTATACACGTACTCATACGTTTCGGCATACATAAGATACATTGTTTTGGTGACCGTGTCAGTGCAGAGATGTGCCCACAACCGTGGTCCGAAAGAGCAACGTATGATCGCAATGCTGGCGGATTTCTATGAGACATTGTATGTGCTGCATGCAGCTGTATATAACACACCAATCATGGGCCTGATCGTGAGAGACCCGTCTAGCCACACAGTCTGCAGATTCTAGCGAGACAGGTGGTGGAAGCGAAATGACTTGGCAACATATCACGACTTTTGCGTGTCTCATGTTGTAGGAAGCAGCAAGTTAGTGAGGGGCGAAGATTTAGCGGCGACGATCTTTGAAGTGAAGAATATTGTACGTGCCGCTATGTAGGGGCCGACTTCCTACAGGCAGGCACCTAGGTCATGGCGCTATCAAGACGGACAATGGGGCTACGACTTGGGGCTATACCGTGGCACAGAAACCCTACTTTGTAATACCTTCACTTGAAACATGGAATGCGCCCAATCGTCTGCCCAAGATGCCATGTCTACGATGTTGCCAAAACATTGTGCCGCATGAGTACAGCGAGCAGTCCGCAACTGGTACGGATGAAGTTTGTCGCTCCTGGATGTTCTATTGGGACCAGTGACGTCGGACATGCATTCCCGAATAATGCTCTACGTAGTCTCTGGAATTTGAAATGGTGAAAGATCAAGATCTGTCGGTTCACCCAAAATCAATTGACTCATCAACTTCCCCGTGCCAGGTCCAAGTGTCAGTCCCCAAGACCCATGCACCCAGCACAAAAACACATTACCACCTCTCTCATCCGCACGAAAGCCGTTGTGATGCGAGAGCCTGTCAGGCTCGACCATACCCATCATCGGGCGCCCCGAAAGCGTAACAGGCCGAAAGGCCCGTCCAAGCGCCACAACCTCTAGCTCCTTGAACGCATCTGCATAGTCAGCGCTGTGAAGGCGAAGGAAACGGTAGGCGCGACCTGTGAGCTCCGCAATCCTTGCAGCATCTGGTAGACCTCTCGAGCCCAATGCAGGTAGCGTGCCCTTGAGATCTTTTGCTCCGCAAACCCAGACCGTGCCGTCGTTGCGACCTGCGAACTCCAACTTCTCTCCTACGATGTCATTCAGGCCCACGAAAGCCACCGACTTCTTCGCAACAGGATTCTGGTTTCGGAAGATGATCCAGTCGCCTGCCTCTGTGACTGAGTTGATCTGGATTGAGGAGGTGGGGAACAGCGTTTTGTACACCGTCGGAGTCCATGGACCCCCGGCTAGAACGAAGTTGTCACATTGAATTTTGACTGGGGATGAGTCTTCTCGAATAACGGTTACTGCAGTGGCTCGGTTTCTTTCGTCCAACTCAACGGCAGTGACCTTTGTAGAGGTCTCAATGCGAACATTCATTTCGACACATGCTCTTTCAAGGCATCTGCCGAGGCCGACTGGGTTACTGCAAAGAAATTGATCAGCATAAGAAGGTGATGCATGTACAACATGCTTACACCATCGCGTTGTTTATCCCCAAGGATTCGGTGTCCACCCCCCACGCATCGCTCGTTCGAAGCCAATCCGGCAAAAGCTCTTGACCATCTCCATCGTTCTTGGTCAAACCGAAAATGGAATTGAAGCGGAGTCCAGCAGTATCACACAGGTCGTTGCTCTCTGCCAAATCACGCCAGGCTGCGAAGCTGTACTTCCCGAACTCATCCATAATCTCATCGTTGAATTTGTAGTGAATACATCCTGTGCATGACTTGGACGTCTCTCCGAATGCGCTCGCTGATGCTTCTATGACGATGATGGTGTTGCTGCTCGAGAGACCGGTTCGACGATTTGCGTGTGCGAGGTGATATGCAGTCCACAGACCAATGGATCCCGCGCCTACGATCACGGTGATCTTGTTCTCCGCGGGCATATTGTCAGTCTCGCTGGAGGTGGATATAGGCGTTAAAATGGTGCTCGACCTTTTACAAGTGTCTCCGCTGGCGGGGTCAAAGGTGGGGTCGATCATCTCTACTGGCCCCTGGCTCTTGGATTCAGTGCACGTGGGCTGACAATGGGTAGCTTGGAGATCTAAGTGATGGGAAAGCTGAGAGGGCGACGAAGGTCGTTATTCAGGTCGAGCATTGTGAATGAATCAGAAAGATGGAGTCTTGAACGTGCAGTGCACATGGATAAAGTAGTCGTTTGCTCGATATCTCCAAAGGGGCTACCCTCAGCAGATCCGCGTCGCCGGGTCATGATTATAATCAAACGCTTTCAGCAGCGCCACCAAATGCAGCGCCGCACCCCCAACAGCACAAAGATGAAAGATCTGATGTGAGCAGCCCCAGATATCGAAAAGTCCCGGGCGAAACCTCTCCGGGAAGCGGATCTGTGCAGAAAATGTCAGTAATGTTCACTCCAACCGAATGTGTTCCTGAAAAGACTCACCGCATAGATAAAAGCCCCCGTAATATAAAACAGCCCCTCAAAAATCATCAACCGCCACCCCATCTGCCTATCCGCCTGCTCCCTGCCAAACGCCTGAGCCGCATGCGTCATCGGTACCGCACCCGACCAGCCAATCGCACAAAACAGCGTCGCTCTCGCCCATCTCCATTTCGGCGTGCGGAACCGAGGAATCGAACAAAGCGTTGCCGCACCCGTGACAATCGAAGTAATTCCAGCTGAATACAACACCCAGTATTGTTTCTGACAGTAGAACCCATAGTACGTCCCCGAATACACCGTGCCTACGATCAGCACGAAGATGCCGTAAAGGTCCAATTGCAACCATGTATGGTACACTTTACTGCTGTGATTCCCAAACATGTGGAACGTAGCACTAACGCCGAAACACACGACCGCACTACCAACGAAAACCCCAAAAGCCAGTAAATCGTTTATATCAGCAGTTTCGTAACGGCTGCTAATATTGCTGTAA
>Ga0265780_10010111_pt1 | contig 11270 bp, 12 predicted proteins | sample P1T30metagenome_FD_192432 | JGI IMG/M metagenome (GOLD analysis project Ga0265780, IMG submission 192432) | Plant litter microbial communities from East Loma Ridge, Irvine, California - P1 T30 | ecosystem: Environmental > Terrestrial > Plant litter > Unclassified | place: USA: California... | reverse complement strand
CCACGGCGGATTCCGGCAGCTCGTCCGGCAAATAGCGCGTTCCGTCTCAAAAACGTCGCTCATGGGAGATGCCCTATCTAGAATGGCTGCATTCAAACAAACCGGGACACCGCCATGCGCCGACTCATCCTTGCCGCCACCCTCACCTCGCTCGCCTTTGCCTCCCTTGCCCATGCCGAGGACCAGCAGCGCACTGCGCCGGCCTTTACCTCGATCTATGTGAAAGGGGCGATCAACGTCACTGTCGACCGCAACGCGGCCCAGACCGTCACCGTGCGCGGCGACGATAAGTTCCTCAACAACCTGGTCAGCGAAGTCGTGGGCGGCGAACTGCGCCTGAGCATGCGCGACGACCGCATGAAGACCACCACCCGCGGCGACGAGCGCGTGATCGTCGGCATGCCTGCGCTGCGCGCCTTTGCCGCCGAAGGCGCCGGCGAGATCCAGCTGAACGATGTGCGCGGCGAACGCTTCGACATCAACTACCGTGGCGCCGGCAGCCTGCGCGCGAGCGGCGAGGTCAAGACCTTCAGCATGAAGGCCGAGGGCGTGGGCGAGGTCGATGCCAAGGCCCTGCTCGCCGACAACGTCGACGTCAACTTCCGCGGCGTGGGCGACGTGCGCGTCCATGCCCGCAAGCGGCTCGATGCGAAAGTCCAGGGCATCGGCAGCCTTACCTATTACGGCAAGCCGCCGGTCGTCAACAAATCGGCTTCAGGGCTGGGCAGTGTCGACGCCGGCAATTGAGCGAGCGCAATCCACACCCTGGCAGCCGGCTTTGCAGGCGCACAGCGCGGCGCGCCGCCCCCTCACAGGATTTCCAGCACCCTGTCGAAAGGCCGGCACAGCCGTACGCCCTTGGGCGTGACCACGAACGGGCGTTCGATCAGGACCGGGTGTGCCAGCATGGCGTCCAGCAGCGCCTCGTCGGACACGCCCGGCGCATCGAGTCCGAGTTCGGCGACCAGGCTTTCCTTGCTGCGCAGCGCCTGGCGCGGCGCCAGGCCGGCTGCCGCCAGCATGGCTTGCAGCTCGGCGCGCGCAGGCGGCGTGGCCAGGTATTCGACGATACGCGGTTCGTGGCCGGCGTCGCGGATGGCGGCCAGGGTGTTGCGCGAAGTGCCGCAGCGCGGATTGTGGTAGATCGTGATATCCATATCGTTAACGCTTGCCGAAACGGCAGATTGAAGGGGCATATGAGCGGCCGCATGATACCGCGTGCGCCTTGCAACAGCACATTTCTTTTTTCTTGTCACCCCTGTTCTCGCCATATAGAATCCACCCTCGGTTTTCCGGGAGGGAAGTAATTCTTGCGGGAACAGCAATCAAAAAACGGCCGGCTCGCGCACGGCACGACGGAGAAAACATGATCGATCACCTGCTGCGTCCCGCAGACCTGCCTACCTGGCGCCAACGCAGCGCCCTGCGCCTGCTCAATCTGTTTGGCTGGAAACTGCGCCACAAGCCCCTGCCCGGACCGCACGGCATCGTCGTCGTTTATCCGCATACCTCGAACTGGGACTTCCCCATCGGCCTGCTCGGCAAGTGGGCGATGGACCTGGATTTCCGCTGGCTGGCCAAGGATTCGCTGTTCAAGGGGCCGATGGGTCCGCTCATGCGCTACTGGGGCGGCATTGCCGTCGACCGCCGCGCGCCGATGGGCGCCACCCGCTCGCTGGCGCAGAACATGCTGCGTGAAAAATGGTGCTGGGTCGCGATCACGCCGGAGGGCACGCGCGACTACCGTCCGCACTGGAAGAGCGGCTTCTATCACCTGGCCGCTGCCGCCGACGTGCCGCTGCTGCTGGTCTACATGGATTACCGCACCAAGGTGCTGAGCGTGGTCGACACCGTGCGCCTGAGCGGCGACCAGGACGCCGACATGGCGGCGATTGCCGCCATCTACGAAGGCAAGCAGGCGCTGCACCCGGAACTGGCCGCGCCGATCAAGCTGGCGCCGCCGCACAATGGCCCGGACCGCAGGAAGAGCGCCTGAGATAGGCTCTTAGCCCTCAAGTGGCGAGCGCGCCCTTGCGTTCGCGCACGAACAGGGTCTTGTAGTAGATCGCCGTGGCGCGCCAGGCGCCGTCTGGCGTGGCGCAGTATTCCGGCAACTCTCCGATCTTCGTATAGCCGAGCCGCGCGTACAGCGCCTCGGCATGCGACCCCGCCTCGGTATCGAGGAACAGCAGGCCGCGCTTGAGCGCCAGCGCCTGCACCTCGGCCGCCTCCATCAGCGCCGTCGCCGCCCCGCCGCGGCGGGCGCCGCTGTGCACCAGCAGCTTCTGCACTTCCGCCCGGTTCAGCCCGTTCGGTTTCTGGCACAAATCGAGCTGGACCGTGCCGACCAATACATGGTCGCGCCAGGCCACCAGCAACACCCGCGTTCCCGCAGCCACCGCCTCGCGCACGCCGGCCCAGTAGGCAGCGGCCGCCGCCTCGTCGATCGAGGCCATGAAGCCGACCGATGCGCCGTGCGCGACCGCGTCGAGCAAGAGCGCGCGCAATGGCGCCGCATGCGCTGCCGCGCCGGCGGCGTCGAGCATTCGAATCTGCATCATCTTCACCTCCTTAGTCGAATGGAAGAGCGTGCAGGATTCGTGCCTGCTTGTCGAGGGCGCCAGTCAGGCGTGCGTGCCCCATCCTGGTGCATTTGGCTGGCGTCTGCACTAGAAGCGGACCCCGGCAGCGAGCGCGACGACATCGCGGTCGGCCACCGGGTTGTAGTCGCCACCCCAGGTCGGCGCCCAGGCCAGTTCCAGCAGGTAGCGCTGGCGGTATTCGAAGCGCAGTGCCGCAGTGGCGGTCTTGCGGCCCTCGTTCAGCAAAAAGTCGCCCGACCAGCCCTTGACGTCGTGCGCCAGCGCCAGGCTGGCGCTGCAGGCCAGGCCGGGGAGCAAGGTGGGCAGCAGGTTCGGCAGGCGCGCGTCGACACGCAGGCGGTATCCCCAGGCATTGGTACTTGCATAACCGCGCAGGCTGCACTGGCGCGCCGCGTTGCCGGTGGTGACGTTGCAGGCGCCGTTCACCGGCCCCACCCCGAAGATGTCGGCGCGGCCGTAGCGGCGCACGGTCTGGTCCGGCAAGCCGGAAGCGTGCTTGCCGACCAGTTCGGCCGTGGCCGCCAGCGCCACCGGCCCGGCCTGCCATTCGCGCTGCACGCCCAGTTGCAGCTGCGACATCGGATGCAGGTCGTAGCCGTGATAGACGCCGCCCGGCGGCACGGAATTGGCGTCGGCGCGCAGCAGGGCCGGAACGGTGGCGTTCAGGAAAGGCGGCAGCACGTCGCCCGGGGCCAGCATGAAGGGCTGGCGCGGCCGGTACGAGGCTTCGCCGTACACGTTGGCCTTGCCGCGCTTGTGCTGGAAGGTAAGCGCCGTGATCGCCAGGTCTTGCGGGTATTCGGAAAAGTAGGCCATGTTGCGCCCGTCCGGGTCGCCCGGGACCAGGGCCGGGCCAGCGGGCCGGGTGCTGCGGCGCAGGCTGGGCAAGGCGGTGCGCGCGTTGTAGCGCGCGTGGTACAGGCCGAAGTCGGTGGCCAGCGCCGCCGACTTCCAGCTGAGCGCGACGCCGTATTCCGGGCCGTTCACCGCGGGCGTGGGCAGGCGCTTCTGGTAGGCGCCGAGCGGGATGCGGGCGCGGTCGTTCACCGGGGGCGGCCCCGACATCACCAGGTCGCAGCCCGGCGCCAGGTAATCGTTGGTCGACCACAGGCTGCCGCACAAGTCGAGCGCCGTCGGCTGGTGGCGGGTCTGGTAATAAGCCTCCAAGCCAAAGGCCGGCGTCAGCGCCACGCGCCCGAGCAGCATCGGCGCCGGCGCCCGCATCTCCTGGGGAATGGTGCCGGCCCTGCGCGTGGCCGGCAAGTCCTTGGGATTCAGGGCTTCGAGTCCGCCCGGCGTGATCGAGCGCTCGCCCCAGTTCAGGGACTGGCGCCCCAGGCGCGCGCTATAGCGCATGGCGCCGGCCTGGCTCGCATACTGCAGCCAGGCGTCGCCCAGCGCCACGCCGGAAAAGCGCGCCAGGCGCGCGGCGCCGTCGTCCTCCAGCGGCGCATCCGGCGCGTAGCCGTTGATCGAATTGCCCCAGGGGCGCCTGCGCCGTTCCAGCGCCTCGTCGCGCCAGGCCTTGACGCGCACCAGCGCCGACCAGGGGCCTTGGCGCACGTCGAGATCGAGGGTGGCTTTCCAGGCCAGCGAGGCCAGGTCGCCGCGCCCGAAGTTCATGTTGCCGTCGTCGCCGTTGCCGCCGCTGCCGAAGCCCTGCAGGCCGATTGCCGCAGCATTCACGCCGGTCAGGAGCTGGGGATCGCGCGCCTCGCTGCGGGCCACCGCGCCGAACATCACACGGCCGCTGAACCTGGTGTCGACGGCCTGCGCCGATGGGCTGGCCAGCGCCAGGCCAAGCAGCGCGGCGCCGGGCAAGGCCCTGGGGCACATCAGATCGAGACGCAGATCAAGACCAAGATCGAAACCCAGGTCGAGACCCAGGCCCAGGCTTATGCCGAATCGCTTCCGTCGGCCGCCGTGCCTGGACGGGTGCCAGGCCGTTGTTTGCATTGCCATGGCATGGCCCGGCTCAGTCGAGACGCCAGGTTGGCGCGATACGTTTTTCCGTCGAGGCGACATTGCGAAAACGCGCCGCCAGGTTGATACAGCCGAGGGTGAAGAGACAGGTCATGGCAGCCTCCATTGTTCTTATTTGCGTGCAGATACTGCCATGACATTAGAGCGATATCAATATCAATTATGATAGGTTGTTATAGGCCAGCGCATCCCAAGCCATGGCCGTGCTCAGGAACACACGACCGTTCAACGTGGGCAAGAATTCGCTGTGCTTCAGGCGGTCCATCACCGGCCCCTTGACCTCGGCCAGGTGCAGCGCCACGCCCCGGCTCTTGAGCATCGCGTTCAGCCCGATCAGCGCGAACAGGGCCGAGGTATCGACCTCGTTCACCGCCGACAGCACCAGCACCAGGTCGCGCGTGGCCGGGCGCGCCGCCAGCTCGTCCTCGATGCGCGCGTTCACCGCCTCGACGTTGCCGAAGAATAAACCGGCATCCACGCGCAGCATCAGCAAACTTGGCGCCGTGTCGGCCGCGTAACGGGCGATGTTGCGGAAGTGCTCGGTACCGGGAATGCGCCCCAGCACTGCGATGTGCGGACGGCTGGCGCGCCAGATCAGCGCCCCCATCGACAGCGCCACGCCGATCACGACGCCGGCCTCGACGCCCAGCACCAGCACGCCGCCGGCGGTGGCGACCAGCGCCGCCGCGTCGGCGCGGTCGAAGCGCCAGGCGGTGCGCAGCGTGGTCGTGTCCAGCATGCCGAGCACGGCCACGATGATGGTCGCGGCCAGGGTCGGCAGCGGCATCAGGGCCAGCCAGCCGGTCGGCGCCACCAGCGCCAGGGCCAGCAGCGCCGCCGTGATCAGGCTGGCCAGCTGGGTGTTGGCGCCGGCCGTGAAGTTCACCGCCGAGCGCGAGATGCTGCCGGTGACGGGAAAGCCGCCGCTCAGCGCGCTGCCCAGGTTGGCGGCGCCGAGACCGATCAGCTCGCGGTTGCTGTGCAGCTTCTCGGCGCGTTTCAGGGCCAGGGCCTGGGCCCCGGACATGCTGATCAGGAACACCATGAAGCCGATCAGCAGGGCCGGTTGCAGCAGCGCCTGCCAATGTGCGTGCGACACGCCGAGGGTGAGCAGCGGCAGCCCGGCCGGCACCGCGCCAGTCGTGTGCACGCCGCGCGCCTGCAGATCGAGCAGCGGCACCAGCGCGGTGGCGCCGAGCACCACCACCATCGGCGCGAGCTTGGCGCCGATGTCGGCGCCGGCCGCCGGCACCCCGAACCGGCGCAGCAGCGGCGCCAGGTGGCTGCGCGCGAACAGCAGCAGGATCAGGGAACCGATGCCGAGCAGCGCGCTGGGCAGGTGGAGGTCCGGCAGCCTGGCGCCGAGCAGGACCGGCAGCTGGCCGAGGGCAATCACGACCGAGGAGCCGATGGTGAAGCCGCTCATCACCGGGCGCGAGAAGAAGTTGGCCATGAAGCCGATGCGCAGCAGCCCGCACAGCAGCAGCACCACGCCGGCGATCAGGGCCAGCTGGGCGGCCAGCATCGTGTACAGGGGGCTGCCGGCCGCGGCCAGCGGCGCCAGGCTGGAGGCCGTCATCAGCGAGATGATCGCCATCGGCCCGACCGACTGCGTGCTGCTGGTGCCGAACAGCGCGTACAGGGCCGGCGGCACGATGCTGGCGTAGATGCCGACCACCGGCGGCAAGCCCGCCACCAGCGCGTAGGCCATGCCCTGCGGGATCATCATCATCGCCACCACGATGCCGGCGCTGATGTCGCCCGGCAGCATGGCGCGCTGGTAGTGCTTCAACCAGTGCAGCATTGTGTTTCCGTTTTTAAAATCGTGTTGTGGTTGGGTGGGCGCCCGCATTCAGGTCGAAATAGCGACCGTACGGTGGGCACCCTGTGCCCACGCGGAAGCATGCGTTCCGGCTGCTCTATTGGAGACGGGATCACCGATCATCCGTCAACGCTCGATCGAGCGTCATGTTAGCGCGTCGTTCCGCGTGGGCACGGAGTGCCCACCGTACGGTCGCCACCCGGGTGAACGCGCGGGCCGACACCGGTCACGCCGTCATTGCATCGCCAGCTCGACGCAATTACGCCCCGCCCGCTTGGCCCTGGCCAGCGCGGCGTTCACGCGCACCGTCAGCGAGTCCGCGCTTTCCTGGTCGCCGAGCTGGGCCACGCCGAGGCTGACGGTCACCTGGTCGCAGCCGGGGATCAGGGTCGAGGCGATCGCCATGCGCAGTTTCTCGGCCATCTTGAGGCCGTCGATGGCGCTGGTGTGCGGCGCGATCACCTGGAAATCCTCGCCGCCCGAGCGCACCACGATGTCGCTCGAACGCACCAGCTTTTGCGCCGCTTCGGCCACCGTGCGCAGGGCGATGTCGCCCACCGGGTGGCCGTAGCGGTCGTTGACTTCCTTGAAGCGGTCGATGTCGAAGGCGATCAGCGCCAGCGGCAGGCGGTAGCGCCGGGCGCGTTTGATTTCCGCTTCCAGCAGGGTTTCGCCGTGGCGCCGATTCGCCACCCCAGTTAGCGCGTCGACCGTCGAGATATGGGTCAGGCGCGCCAGCAGTTCCTCGCTCTCGCGCCCCATGTCGGCCAGGCGCAGGCCGACCGCCGCCAGCGCCGCCACATCTTCCAGCGCCGCCAGCGCGTCCTGGCTGAAGCGGCGGGGAGCGTCGAACAGCAGGCACAGCGACCCACGCGCGCCGCCCGGCCCACCGGCCGGAATCGGCAAGCCCAGCACCATCTCGACGCCATGCGCGCGCAGCGCCGCAGTGAGTTCCGGCTCGCCCGACTTGTCCGGCGCATCCAGCAGCGCCAGGGAGTTGGTGGCAGCCGCCAGCAGGCCCGGGAAGGCATGGCGCAGCGGCGACTGCAGCAGGCGCTCGCCGCGGCCCAGCACGCGCGCCAGATTGAGTTCGCGATTCGGTTCACGGTGCATACCGTGCTGGGCCTGCAGCTGCAAATCGCCGCCCGGATGCACGCAGAACAGGGCCGCGTGCACCACGCCGGACCAGCTGCACAGCGCCTCGCACAGGCGTTCGGCCAGCGCGGCCAGGTCTTCACCTTCGCCCAGGGCCGCCTGCACGCGGGTGCGCAGCGCGGCCAGTTCCGCGAGTTCGGTCTCGCGCGGCGTCGGCGTCGGCGCCTGTACCTGCGCCTGTGCCGGGCCGGTGGCTAGCGCTTCGTCCAGGGCCGCCTCCAGGCTGTCCTGCGCCAGCGGGGTGATGGCGTAGGCGAGCGGGCCATGCGCCATCAGCGCCGGCAGCCAGCGCGCGTTCGAGAACGGGCACAGGACCAACACCGGGGCGCCGGCGCGGAACGCGACCAACTGCGCCAGGCCCGCCAGGTCGAGATCCGGATCGAAGCGTTCGAGGTCGATCACCAGCAGGTCGACCGGCCCGCGCCCCAGCACCTCGAGCGCGGCCTCGGCGCCGTCGGCCAGCGCCAGGCTGGCGAAGCGGCTGCCGGCTTCGGCCTGGAACTGCGCGCGCCGCGGTGCGGCCGGGTTGACGAACAACCCGGTACGTTGGCCTTGCGGCTCGGCCTGCTGAGGCATGTTTTTCTCCTTGTCATGCATATTCGTTACGCCATGCAACTCTACGCCGTGAATTTTGACATATTCGCATACCATCGAACAGGACGTTCGCCCTTGTGTGTGGAACCGCACCGTCGCGCTGGCCGCGTGCGGCCGATACTGGCCCGGTCAAGAACCCGTTTTCAAAGGAAGCGCAATGGCCAACCAGGACGATGTAGCAAACCACCAGAAAGCAATCCAGAACCGCCAGGACCAACTCGACGCCAGCCAGCCGCAAGAGGAAAGCGGCAAGCCGGTGCAGATCGGCGCCGAACAGCCGGTACCGCCGATGCCCGAGCAGCACCTGGCGAAACCCGGCCTGGAAGCACAGATGGCCGTCAAGCCGCGCTTCATGGCAGAAAACTACAAGGGCAGCGGCAAGCTCGAAGGCCAGGTGGCGATCGTCACCGGAGGCGACTCCGGTATCGGCCGTTCGGTGGCCGTTCTGTTCGCGCGCGAAGGCGCCGACGTTGCCGTGCTCTACCTGAACGAACACGAAGACGCCGCCGAGACCCAGCGCTGCATCGAGGCCGAAGGCCGCCGCTGCGTCACCATCGCCGGCGACGTCAAGGACATGGAATTCTGCCAGCAGGCGGTCGACGCCGTGGTGGCGGAATGGGGCCGCCTGGACGTGCTGGTGAATAACGCCGCCTTCCAGGAACACGCCAGCAGCCTGCTCGACATCACCGAGGAGCGCTTCGACGAAACCATGCGCACGAATATCTACGGCTACTTCCACATGGCGAAGGCCGCCCTGCCCTACCTGAAGCGCGGCGCCGCCATCGTGAACACCGGTTCCGTCACCGGCCTGAAAGGTTCGAAGCAGCTGCTCGACTATTCCTCGACCAAGGGTGCGATCCACGCCTTCACCATGTCGCTGGCAGCGAATTTGCTGGACAAAGGCATCCGCGTGAACTGCGTGGCGCCGGGTCCGGTGTGGACGCCGCTGAACCCGGCCGACCAGTCGCCGGACAAGATCGTCCACTTCGGCGAAAGCACCACCTATGGCCGCGCGGCCCAGCCCGAGGAACTGTCGCCGGCCTACGTGTTCCTGGCCTCGAACGCCTGTTCGAGCTACATCACGGGCATCGTGCTGCCGGTCACCGGCAGCGTCGGCGAATAAGGAGAGTCGTATGGCACGCAGCCTGTGGAAGGGGGCGATCAGTTTCGGGCTGGTCCACATCCCGGTCGAGATGTACCCGGCGGTCGGCAGCAAGTCGCTCGACCTGTCGATGCTCGACCGCCGCGATTTCGCCCCGATCGGCTTCAAGCGCTACAACAAGGAAACCGGCAAGGAAGTCTCCTGGGACGACATCGTCAAGGGCTACGAGTATGAATCCGGCGAGTACGTGGTGCTGTCCGACGAGGACCTGCGCCGCGCGAATCCGGAAGCGACCCAGACCATCGACATCCTCGCCTTCGTCGATGCCGAGGACGTGCCGCTGCTGTACTACGACCATCCCTACTATCTCGCCCCCGGCAAGGGCGGCGACAAGGTGTATGCGCTGCTGCGCGAAACGCTGAAGGAAGTCGGCAAGATCGGCATCGCGAACGTGGTCATCCGCGTCAAGCAGCACCTGGCGGCGCTGGTCTGCATCGGCGACACCATCGTCCTGAATACCCTGCGCTACCCGGACGAGATCCGCGATACCGACGAGCTCAAGATTCCATCGCCGAAGGCAAAGGCCGCCGTCATCAGCGCCAAGGAACTGAAGATGGCGATGGCCCTGGTCGAGGGCATGAGCGAGGACTGGAAGCCGAACCAGTACCACGACACCTACCGCGAGGACGTGCTGGCCCTGGTCAAGAAAAAGATCAAGGCCAAGCAGACCAAGACCATCACCATGCCCGACCCGGACGAGAAACCGGCGAAGACCACCAACGTCATCGACCTGGTGTCGCTGCTGCAGGCCAGCCTGGGCAAGAAGCCGGGCAAGGCGGCGGCCCGGGACGACGATGATGACGACGACGAACCGCCACCGCCGAAGCGCGCGCGCAAGCCTCTTGATGACGACGACGAGGACGACGCGCCGCCGCCGCGCCGCAAGACGGCAGCGGGTTCGCGCGAACACGTGGCCGCCAGCGCCGACAAGCCGAAGCGCGCCGCCGCCAAGCCCGCCGCCAAGAAGGCTGCGCCGGCGAAAAAAGCCGTCGCCGCCAAGAAGACCGGCACCACAGCCGCGCCGGCACGGCGCAGGAAGGCGGCTTGACGACACATGGATGCATTCATCGACTTCCTCCAGTGGCCCGCGATGGCGGTGAGTTTGTACGCCGCCTTCCTGATCGGCTCACAACGCGCCGGGAAGCGGGTGTTCGGCTTCTGGATGTTCATCTTCAGCAATATCCTGTGGATCGTCTGGGGCGTGCACGACGGCGCCTGGGCCCTGATTGCGCTGCAGGTGGCGCTGATGGGCATGAACATCCGCGGTATCTGGAAAAACGACAAGGGTACGACCGATCACCGCCTGCAGGCCGGCGCCGGCAAATCGCCGGGCTGAACCGAAGCATTTTTCACGCGGCAATGTCCGCTCACTCAAGGAGAATTACTATGCGCAAAATGATCATGATGGCGATTGCCGGCTTTATCTGGAAGAAAATCCAGACCCGTATGAACCGCCAGGGCAGCGCCCCGGTCCGCCGCTATTGATGGAACGACAGGCTGGGCCAGGTCTGGCATGCGGACCTGGCCCGGGCTTGCAGCCCATCCGAATCAACGCTGCGCGAGCATGGTCGTGTACTCGTCTACAGGAGCATGACTCGACAGCATCCTGGCTGGCAGCAGCACAGTCGCGTGCATCCGGCTGCTGTCGGCCCTGCCTGGCTCCTCGACGACGATCTTGATTGGCCGCTCGCGGCCCACGAATACATAAGGCGACACGGCGACGAGTTGCAGCGGTGCTTCCTTGCCGATTCGCACGTACATGCGGTTGCCCCACATGCTCAGCGACATCTTCGATCCATTCGACAGCTTGTAGTCGCCTGCCACCGCATCGAATTCCTCATACCAGACATTGTGGAGTTGGGGCGGCAGGGAAATACGTTCAGGTTGTCCCGTCACCCGCACCGCGGCTGCCGTGTCCGCAGGCTGGCCCTGCGTCGTCGCCTGGGCGGCG
>Ga0265780_10010110_pt1 | contig 11270 bp, 10 predicted proteins | sample P1T30metagenome_FD_192432 | JGI IMG/M metagenome (GOLD analysis project Ga0265780, IMG submission 192432) | Plant litter microbial communities from East Loma Ridge, Irvine, California - P1 T30 | ecosystem: Environmental > Terrestrial > Plant litter > Unclassified | place: USA: California... | reverse complement strand
GACTATATCGAGATGTTCTACAATCCAAAACGCCGGCACAGCTTCAGCAATGACTTGTCGCCGGTCGAGTATGAAAAGCAGTATTTCCAGCGGCTCTCGAGTGTCTAGAAGAGCTGTGGCGATTCAGTCAGTTCCGCCAGGATGGTCTCGGCACCTTCGGCAGCATTGAGGTCTTCTTCCACTCGGGCTAACCAAACCTCTTCTTCTGCCATGTAACCGCGCGGCAGCGTTGGTCGGGCTACAAACTCCGGTATTCGATCGATCGTAGTCCGCATCCACTCCGGAGAAATTTCGAAGACGTTGAGCAGCGTGTCGGTTTGACCGGCGTCGATCCGTCCAGCACGTTCCAACTCACCAGCCACATGTCGCAACGCTCGCAAGCCGCCGACAAAATGGGGGAAGAAATAATTCAGCTGCAAACCTAATTTCTAAAGCGTTCCTCGAAGGTCAGCAGTACCTCTTTGGCACCACTCGTAGGTTGGCATGCAGTTCCAGCGCTGCCGTTAGTAGCGCGTGATTAAGCCGGGGGGGCTGGGCAGTTTAGGATGGCTATCGACCTCCACGAAGCCGTGAACGTTTCCCATGTTGGCCTGTCACGAGGGCGTTGGCCCGTAGCGCACGCCGACGTAGCTGACGTATGAAGGGCCGATAGGTCGCCGATGTACAGGTAAGGCAAGCCGCTTGGATTGACGGGCTGATGCTCCGGCGGTTCCGGAGGCTCGGACTACCGCCCCGAGCGCGGTCCGGAATCGCCGAGTTGACCAGTACCGCAGCGCTTACCGTCCCTGCTGTTATGTTAGTTATTCCGGTGACTCGTAATTAAACGGCGCCCATCGGATCAACGGTTGGTCTGGACGTATGCCTAATAGCTGCGAAATGGAATTTTCGATCGCTTGACCTCAACTTCAGAAAGACCGAGAAAGGCAAGGTATTCCTTAATCCCCATAGCGCTCGTCTCTGTAATGCTTGGCCCAACTATTATTTCACGAATAGGCAGTAACTCGTTTGATGTGCCACGCAGTATATCTTTGGTCGTGACGTACGGAATGATTGAGTCAGCCGTAGCGCGGAACCGTTTAGGAACCTGTTTCAATCCGAGACTATCGCATAGTTTGGGATTCTCAATATATGCTACTCGCACCTCGCGCTCATCTGCAAAGCCCTGATTTTTAAAGAGCGTCGCTAGTCCTACTAACCATCGCACTCCGCTTATGTACTCATCTTCGATCTTGATGCGACTAACCAACCTTGTATTTTCTGCATCTTGGCGAAATGCCTGCGCCACGTGGTCCAAGAACAGATCGATGAGTTGCACTTGCTTGTCGTGAGCATATATTACTTCGTTGAACTGCGTTTCTCCCGACCCACCACTCGCTAGGAGGTAAGAAGGTTCGAAGCCAATGGCAACGTTGCCGTAGGCGCGCCATTGACTGAGGCTATCCCCCTCTAAGGAGTACGATGTAATGCAAATCCTGTGCTGATGGTCCCACATTCTCTGCAGCCAAGCTCTAAAGATCATTTCCATTTTAGGATGCTTGCCACTACTTATGATTTGTTCGATCCGGGACTCGAACAGTTCCAGCCCATGATTAAGCTCTTTTGCATCGTTCAAGTAGCTATAATCTGTTAACCACACCTCGTTTGAATCCAGAATTCCTTTCAGACCTGCGACAGTCGTATAATGATAAATAAGGTTCCCCCGACCTCGTGAGCGAAGACCTCGACGTAAAGCCTCTTGCTCAGTTACTTGGCCGATTTGCATTATGGCACCTAAGCGATTGGAGACCCATGAATAGTAAGGGGCGGCATCCTCCTGCCAGCGAACGCGCCTGAAAATTTCTCGTTCGCTATCGCCGATGAAATCAGCTTGGCAGAACTCGTCCTCATCTATCCCGTTTTTACAATTCGGCCAAGGGCAAGGAAGCGGTCCGTGACGATGGTGTTCGAAACAGTACATCTGGAAGTTGTTCAAGTGTATTGTGCGCATTTGGATGCTGAGGCGGAGTTGCCGATCAAGTGAAACCTGCGAAAATCGAAGAGCATTTCATTACGTTGCCAGACAAACCATTCGTTAAGCATTTGTCACGAAGGGTGCTGCAAAACCGAAGTATTCGTTGTGCGGCCGCCGATCAACATCCCAGCGTTTAGTGTAGTTATGGGGGCGTGGTCGTTGATCCGCATGCGTTAAAACCAAACGCCGTTTCGCACGTGACACACCGACAAAAAAGGCACAACGTTCAGCATCGGGCTTGCCAAAGAACACCTCTTGCTCTACTGCCATCATGATTACCGAATCAAACTCCAGGCCTTTGCTCTTGTGGATGGTGAGAATACGCACTGCCTGATCACCCGAGAATTGCTTAAGCGCCGCTAACAGATCAAGCTCTGTATTGTGAAGTTGCTCAATCTTCGTTTTCGTCTGCGCGATCAATTCTTTAAGTCGAGACCGCGTTTCGTAGTCGGGAGACAAAGCCACTAGCGTCTCCGGTCCCAGCATTTTGAGGAACGCAGTGGCAAAACTCCACCAATCAGCAAAAGGCTCTTCGATTAAATTTAACGTCGCGATTTCTTTGCGTTGCGCCTTTAGAAAACGATGGATTGCGCGTCGCTTGGCGGACTGTCTTTCATCGTCATCGTATGGCATCAGTTGCTCAGCCAAACGCATCCAAGCTTTCGATTCCTTATGTCCATATAGGCATGAAAGATAATCAACTATAAGTCTTGCGATAGGTTCTGATGAGAGATCCTGCATCTGGGCTTCGTTCCGATATGGGATCCCACGCTGTGCTAACGCCGCCATCAACTCTGCTGCATACTGATCAAGCATTTTGGACACAAGGATTGCCACGTCTGAAAATGGGACTTGTTCGATCTTGGTCCAGTGCAAGATCAGATCGGCTAGGTACTCTGCCTCTGCACACGTATCGGCAAAACGCCAAGCATAAACTTCACCCCCCTCCCCCACAATTTGATCGTCTGGCATTACAGACGCCGCATCGAGCACGCGGATGATCTCATTTTGCATGCGCAAAAGTTTGGGAAGTGAGCGAAAGTTGCGATACATGTTTAGAGGTAGCGCGTTGAAATCCCGTGCGAAAATTTGAAAAATGCCGTCCAACGCACCAGCCCAACCCATGATTTTCTGCTTGATGTCGCCCACTGCAGTTAAGCGGACGTCAGTTCCCTCAAATGCCGCCTTAATCAATTCATATTGGTGCCCGGTGCAATCCTGAAACTCGTCCAAGAAAACATCTGTATAGGTATGGCGAATGGCGTTTCGCGCGGCAGTAGACTGCCGTAGGATCTTGATTGCCAGAGGCACCAAGTCGTCGAACGTGATTTGCTTGCGTGCTATTCGTTCTGTGCCGATCAAATAGCCTACATCGAGGGCGTCTTTCCCAGTCAGAACGAGGCGGAACCGATCGATGATCCGCTTTGCAAAGGCGTGAAAGGTATAGCTGTCAAAACGCCGTCCAAGGACGCTGCCACAGCGCCGTCGCACGCGCTCTTTCAAGTTTGCACTAGCGTCGACCTTAAACGAGATTGCCAAGATCCGTTTAGGATAGCGGCATTGTCCTGTTCGAAGCAGAAAGTCGGCGCGCTGCGCAAGCATTTCAGTTTTACCGGCCCCTGGGCCGGCAGTAAGTGCTAGATTGCGCTGTCGTTCTGTAGCCGCACGCATTGCATTTGGCTCAAGCGTCAGGCCATCAGCCGGACGCCACATTTCTGGTGAGATCACTCCGGCAGCTCCTCGAGCTTCTTCATGACGGCATCCGCTAAGCGGTCAAGCGAAGCTGGCATGCCTGCAGCCATAACCTCGTCAGTCAAGTTAGCTAGTGCCTCGATATGTGATGCCGGCTTGCTGCCAACCTTAAATTTCGAGTGGTATGTTGCGAATAGTTCGAGCTGATCGTCAGTATATTGGCTTGAATCATGATGGCTCTTCCCAAGGACCGCCTTTATCAAGTCAGCATCGGGTAATTCTCTTTCAACTTCATATTCATCCGGAAATGCCAACAATAAGGCAAAATCCAGATCCATCGGGTACGAAAAGAACACGCCATTCTCTTCCAGTTTTTCGAGATAGTGTAGGTAATCGGCGATTTTTGCGACGTCACTGTTCCACTTTGGAATGCCATGATCTGGTGGCAGTTTTAGCCCAGGTTCGTGCTGTCCCAACTGATCGTTGACGTATTTCACACGCCCCCACCCTCCCTGGAAGCGGGATATGTCGAGATCGAGCAGGGTTAGGTAGGGGATCTGTAATGCCGATAAAAGGCGCCAAAAATGATTAACATGACGACCGCCTAACGGCGCAATCGTAACGGCCAACTCATCAACTGGGCGCCTTTCGCACGTAACACTCGAGGTAAGACAATTTCCTCGCTGTCGCCTTCCCCGAGCACTACCAATCTCGAAAAATATATCTCTGGGAAAGCTTGAACCGCTTCACGAACGAACTTGTGCGCGTCATCGGTTTTGTTGGGCAGAAGAATGGATGCCACGCAGGTAGCTCGCCGCGGTCCTAGACGCAAGTATCGGATGTTCTCAGGGGGAACACGGCGGAGCATTGATGGCGCATGCGTCGCAATAAGAGCTTGTGCATCGCCATATCTAGTGATGTCCTCCAGCCGACTTACGATCCGGCCCAGAAAATGGGGAGACAGACTGTTTTCAGGCTCTTCTATAGCAATGAGCGTGAAAACAGGCGGGCGTAACTTTTCTGGGTCAAAACCATCTTCTTCGCCAGCGAGTACAGCTCGGCCGACCGCATGTGACGAGATCACCAGTGACAAGTAAAGCATGGACTTTTGGCCGTCACTCAAACGGGAAAAATCGGCTAGACTTTCGTCATGTGCCGGGGCAAATGAAATCGACAAATGGCGAAGTAGTGACTCTACTTCCGAAGCCGCGAAAGTAATCCTAGGATCAGAAAAATAGCTACCCTTGTGAAGGGCGGCCCACGCGGTATTCAAAGAGTTACTGAAGGCCATAACGCAAGGGTTGCCTGCCAAGCTTGTCGTAATCTGGTCTGTTAAATCCTTAATCTGTGCACGTTCTTCCGCCCAATCAACAGCACGTAATAGGCGACCCAGCAGCGCGTTCGCGCCATACGCGATATGGTCGGCTGGGTCTCGCCGTGCAGGTAGGTAGTGGACATGAATTTCGCTGCGCTCAGCTTTGGGTACTTGCGCGGTATTCAGAATCGTCCCATCCTCTTTAACGTCGAGCACATATACCAAGGTCTCTTCGATCTCGCCGTCGTCTGACCAAGTCGCGTCCAGGCGGAAGCGCACCCGGACAAGGCCGTCTTCTTCGTCAAGGCGCATGTGGCCAAAATTTGGTGCCACCGTTGTGTTTTCGGCACCGTCCTCAAGTTCAGGAAAAACGAAATCGACTTCGATCCATAGCTTGCGCTCTTCAGGGATCGCCTTCTCATCAAAAGGTACATGAAAGTCCGATTTCCGGATTCGACGAAGCGCTGGGTCGAATCCGAACAGGCGGCACAAGGCTTGCAGAACGGCGGTCTTGCCTGAACCATTAGGTCCAATCAGATAACTTATGTCTTCCAGCGAGAATTTGGTCGGCTCTGGGCCAAACGACTGAAAATTAGAGAGACGGATGTTCTGAAGCTTCATGGCGGTTACGATAGCGAAGGGTCTGGAAACAGGACAAAACACGCCCTACCTAAGTGTCTGCAACTGCCGCAAAGTGAATAGGTATGGCGTGGCTCGATTCATGACATTGTCGTCTGTTTTTGCCGGGAAATACTAACTGATTGTCACAGGGTCCTGTCGGGTCAGCGCCCCCCTCCTTGGATTACTGATGGTCGACGTACCAAAGAGGTCACCACCTAGGACAGGCACGCAGCGAGGCAGCGCCGAGGCGCAGTCACCCTTCACGACATACCGATTTAAATCGATTACGGCTTACAATGGAGAAATAGTCCATTGATGGGGTTGTCATGCCCGATGTCGTCTCGGTTCCGCCTGAAGCCAAACTCGCACCGCTCTTCTCTCTTGATCTAGGTGCCAATGGTGGCGTATTTGCACCGCGCAGTGCTGATGAGCTGAGCATCTGGATGCAGAAGGAGGTATCGTTCTGGTCGTGGCTCGGCAATCTCAATATGGGGTCGCATCAGGAAGCCGTCAGCCGGGGATACCAGGCCCTAGCCAATGCTCTTGGAAAGTTTAACGAGGCACGGCAATACCAAAGCTCGGACACCGGTGGCTTCAAAGAGCGCCTCGGGAACGTCACGAACCACCTGTCGTCGGCATATCGCACACACGGGCTGCCTCACAGCACTTCGAAATTGGCCAAGAAAGTCGAGCAACTTCGCCAGGCGAGTCCACAACGCGCATTGGCATATCTGTACACACAGCTTCCGAACCCGAGCCACTTCCAGTTCGAAGCACGGGATTTTCAATCCTGGTCAGGCTTCATCGAAGGACTGGCGGAACGAACCAAGATTGCCGAAATCCCAAAATCGGCTCTGCGATCGGCGACGGAGAGTGTCGACGAGCTGCGTATCAAGGTGGAGCATCTTATCGCCGAGAAGCAGGGCGAGCTTGATCAACTGCACAGGACGTACGATGGCCTTACCCAGTCGATGGCGACCAAGGAGCAACACCGGACCGAGACCTGGGACCGGTTCATTGAGGATGCCGGCAAGCGGCATGAAGACACCATCGCAAACCATGAGCAGCGCATGGACAACATCGAATCCGTGTTCCGCGAGAAGATGGCCTTGCGCGGCCCTGTCGAGTACTGGTCGAAGCGGCAGGACCATCACAAGGACTTTGCCGTCGGATTCGGTATCCTCTCCTTCATCCTGATTGTCGTGGGTGGCGGCGCACTCGCGCTGTGGGCTTCGCAGGTGTTCGGCGCAATCCCGGACAACGGCAGTCCCAAGGCGTGGCAGCTAGCCTCGCTCGTGATTGTGGCTGTGTTCCTGACCTGGGCGATTCGCCTCGTGATCCGGCTTTTCCTCAGCCATTCGCACTTGCGGACAGATGCCGCGGAACGGGTGGTCATGACGCAGACCTACCTCGCGCTGCTCGAGGAGAACAAGCTGGCCGAGGAAAAGGACCGCAGCCTGATCCTGGGGGCCCTTTTCCGTCCCGCCTCTGATGGCATGGTCAAAGAAGAAAATATCCCCCATCCTATGCTCGAAGCGCTGACTCGGCTCGGTGGCAAGGGCTGAATTGCTGCGCACATCCGGCCAAAGGTCAGGAACAACATCACGAAGTTGATCAGGAGCGTAGTCGCACCACGCACGACCTTCATCTTCACGCATGCCCGCCCAGATACTTGAACCGCCTGCCATGCGATCGGATCGCTCGCCGGAAGCTTTATCTCCTTTGCGACTGTCTGCTAGATCTCGATGTCGGCGGTACAATCGAGATTGCAGCCCACCTTCGGGTAGGCATCAGGGTTTCCAAGTTGCGCGCAATACCGTCAGCAGGTACGCTCGACTGCAATAACTACCGCTCGTCATGCCTCCTTCCAGTACCGTCATCCCCTCGCCATACGCTGTTGCTCCTCTCGAGGTGTTCAACATTCCCACGCAGCTCGACGGTTCACAGGGGACCAACCGGGCACACGGCGATGTGCGCCAGATACGGGCAGATAACGACATCGAAGCGATCAAGGCGTGGCTGGCCCGTTTTTTCGATAAGCAGACCACTTTCGACAACTACCGCAAGGAGGCCGAGCGCCTGCTACTTTGGTGCACGCTTCAACTGGGTAAGCCACGACCAGGATAACTGAGGCGGCGTCAACTTTATGGAAGTCGAGCTGAACAGCCCCGAAGCCCCTTAGCGTAGGAAGTATCGACTTCGTGCCGTTACCAACCTTGCCACGGCGCGCCGCCTCTTCCCCAGATCTAGCCGCGATCCATCGACTACTTTCAGATGCAAGTAAGTCGTTACAATAACGCCGCAACGCCTCGTATCCCAAATTTGAGGTGTTAAAAGGCCAGTCGTGTTCGCCAAGGCCAGCTTCGCGCAATTTCTCCTTGAACTCTGCATGAAGTTCGACGTAGCTAATGCGCGCTTCGTGCAGCGCATGACCATCACGGCCTTTTAGAAACAAATACTTCACGTACTCTTCCACTTCTGGAAAACGTTCGAAGAGCTGCTGGAGCGCACCTGCACATCCTCCTGACCCGCCGCCGAGTGCATGAACTACAGGTGCAATCCGTCCATAAGGCTTTCCTCTCCAACCTGTTAATAGGGCATGGAACCCAGATATCTCACCGTCTCCGGCCAAGCTGACGCATCTCTTAATTAGACGCCTGACTTCCGCATCATCCTTACCGGTTGCCTCCAGAATCGACGCGCTGGAGTCACCGCGTGCGTACATCTCCACAGCGAGCCGCCTGGCACCAAACTTCTCGTCAGCACGAATAGTTTCCATATCCGGGACCGGCCATTTAGTCAGATCGGCATAAGCCAGCGGGATAAGCGTGCGTCGGCGGCCCTGGGTCATGATGACTGTGCTTTCAGAATAGTGTCTTCACAAAAGAATTGGGTTTCCAGTTCAGCGCTGGCCCGGCCCGTCTGCAGGAAGCGAGCGATCGTGGCAGTCATAAGTGCGGGATCGACTGTCGGGTCACTTAGCAGTTCTCGAACCGATGTCGGCGAGTGCTCAAGCGTTCTACGAAGCACACTCGATTCGCGATGCGCTGGAAAGTGGCGCGCACGCGTGATAGCGGCGCACAACAACAACCAGTTATCGAAAACTACCGCCTTGCCAGCAATATCTTTTTCTGTACGCTGCGAATAGCCCATGCCTGCCGCTGCGGCCGCGCGGGCGAGCTGCGTCGCCGGAGGCTCACGCTTCACGTGCTGAGTTGGCGATCTTCTAATCTCCCACCACTCAACGTTTCCCCGCTGATATTGGACTTCCAAATCCGGAACAATATTCGTTGGCTGACCATCAAGAACGATTGAATACGGCCCAGGTTCATTTTTATACCCTACTACCGAAGAGTCGCCCTCTAAAAGTACACACAGCATAAAGTTCAGATCGCCCGATATGGTTAGGCGCTTTTCATTTTTTGGCGAATCGAATATCCATAGATTGGCCTGGGTCCTCGCACGACGCCCAATCCTGGAACGCGGTGACTGCCCAGTATTTTTTTGGCGACTATCGGTAGGCCTAGAGTATCCTCGTCTCATACAATTAGCTCCTCGAACGCTAACGTTAGTCGGTCGCGACGCACTGCAGCCCAGCCATAAATCCGCTTGTCTCGCCCGCTCACCAAATTTACTGACGTCATAAAATCGGCGAAAAGGAAGGAGAGCTGCGGTTTGGTGTCCTCAGAGTGCCATGCCCTTCTGATCAGCGACATTCTTCGACATAAAAAATACGCTGAGCAAAAGCGGGGCCGTTACCTGTCCTAGATCCGAGCATCCGGATTACAAATTAGATCGTGCAAATACGCACGCCCGATGATTGCAAGCCGCTTCGCAAATCATGTACTCAATGGGCCGGATATAGACGTGTGGACTCTAAACTTCAGTCCCGTTGTTCGGTGGACATCGACTCAATAATCTCGTCGTGGCGCTCGTTATCTGCTTTATTCAGGTAAGCAGCAGTTGTCGTGATGCTCGCGTGGCCGGCCGTTTGTTGAAGGGTCTTTAGTGCTACACCATTACTGGCATGTTTTATCAGCAAGCCGTGACGTAGCCAGTGCGCTGACGCGAGACGTAGAGTGCTGGCAGTACCGTGGTCTCCGGCGAGCGTGGCAGCCGCTGCAGCTTCGGCAAAAATGCTTTTAATTGCATTCGATGCTGCTTCGTCGGTAATCCGTTCTCTGGCACGACGTGTACTAGCCAGCACAAGGGGCATGCTGTCCCAACGCTCAGCGAACCGCGGTAGTCCAAACGCTTCGCGATACCGTGCAAACGCCTCGAGCATGTTGTCAGGGACAGGAACTCGACGTGGTCGCCTTCCATCGCCTGCAATGTCGAACCACCATCGGCCAGCGTCCGCGGGATAGATTGCACCCATGTTCGCATCGACGATTTCACTCAGTCGAGCTCCGGTATTTGCAAACGCAATCAAGAGGAAGTGGTCGCGTTCGCGTTGACGCCGAGATTTCTCCGAATCAGGCACGCGACGCGAGACCGTTTCGACGGCTAACGCGACTGCATTGGCATCCAAGTAACGTGTTGTGGGGTCCCGTGCCGGTTTTGACACGTTCCTAAATAGGGCAGCAGTATTTCCCTTCAGATACCCAATCTGCTCAGCAAACGAAAATAGAGCTTTGACGGCTATGATTGCTTGACACCGGCTCGCGTCGGAAAGAGGGCCAGAAAGCGGACGGTAGCGCGGGTCATTGCGCGGCCATTTCGTTCTCGAGATCCATGCTGGCGGAGGGTTGTGTAGAAATTCTTTATAGGCGTTCAAGTCAGCCACATTTAGCTGCTGTAGTCCTTTTTTCACTTCTATACGACACCACGCTAGGAAGCGGTACAACTCTTTTTGGCTGTTCGCCACCGATTTCGGGTTTGGTCCAACGGTCCTGATATATTGCCGTGCGACCTCGACGTCCATTTGCTCAAACGAACTAGGCGTACTTTCCGCAAAATGCGTTTCCAAGCTAATTAGACTGACGCCCGTTGATGGAGTAAGGTCGATTATGGGAAATTGAATCATATCGGGTCTGGCAATGCAGGGTGTTATCCAAGCATATCACCTGAACCTAGTAGGACTACAAATTTGGCCATGCAGCGAATTTGATCGAACGCATTGATGAAATAAGCGAAATAGATATGGCGCGTTGCATTTGTAGAGAAGAAATTTTAATGGAGACATGCCTATAGGCTGTTTCTCAGCATGGTGCCTCGGCTGATATCCGTAACTTGGAGACTTTTCGTCTGGTATGCGAACGAAAAATTAACCATGAGCTATAAATTGCCTACCAGCGGATTTTAAACCTATGTTTAGGTTTGCATCTATGCCCGCGTTTTTCCCACCAACGTTTAGGTGGGTTATACGTTTTACCACCACATTCACTTGTGTATGTTTAAACCTAAATTTTCGGGGTGACTAACGCCTTTTCCCAAAGTATCAAACACTTAGCTTTCAAGAACAGGACGTATTAATAGGTGTGAGCGTTTTCTCCGGTCATCCGGGGCCTGGGGCGACGGCCGCAAGGACGCCGGCGCCGTCAGCAGCGCCAATGGCGCCGGCAGCGTCAGCGGCCAGCACGCCTTCCGCAAGCCAGGTATCTATATGGTGACGCTCACCGTCACCGACAA
>Ga0265780_10010109_pt1 | contig 11271 bp, 9 predicted proteins | sample P1T30metagenome_FD_192432 | JGI IMG/M metagenome (GOLD analysis project Ga0265780, IMG submission 192432) | Plant litter microbial communities from East Loma Ridge, Irvine, California - P1 T30 | ecosystem: Environmental > Terrestrial > Plant litter > Unclassified | place: USA: California... | reverse complement strand
CAGGCGGCCCCCGCCGACGGCTGGGCCAGCCAGGCCGGCGGCACCAGCGGCGGCGCGGCGGCCAGCACCGAGCACATCTACACCGTCACCAAGCGTTCGGAACTGCTGGCGGCGCTCGCCAACGGCGGCGACAACCCAAAGATCATCAAGCTGGTCGGCACCATCGACATGACCGAGGGCAAGCCCTACACCTCGACCGCGGACCAGGCCGCGCGCGGCGCGATCCGCCTCAAGAGCAACACCACCCTGATCGGCGCCGACGCCAATGCCGGCATCGTCAACGGCACCGTGCTGGTGTCGAACATCTCGCAGGTCATCATCCGCAACCTCAAGATCGTCGCGCCCTGCGACGTCGAGCCGGTGTGGGACCCGACGGACGGCGCCACCGGCAACTGGAATTCGGCCTATGATGCGATCGGCGTGTCCGGCTCGCACCACGTCTGGGTCGACCACGTCAGCTTCACCGACCTGCCCCTCACCGACGACTTCCTGCCGATCGAGAACGGCAAGAAGAAGCAGTGCCACGACGGCGCGCTCGACATCACCAACGCCTCGGACTACGTGACGGTGTCGTACAACGTCTTCGGCCAGCACGACAAGAACACCCTGATCGGCGGCAGCGATTCGGCCACCGCCGACGAAGGCAAGCTGCGCGTCACCTTCAGCAACAATGTCTACCGCGACGTGGTGCAGCGCTCCCCGCGCGTGCGCTTCGGCCAGGTCCACGTCTTCAACAACTACTTCGTGGGCAGCAAGACGGCCTCGCCCTATGCGCACAGCTACAGCATCGGCGCCGGCAAGAACGCCAGGATCCTCTCCCAGAACAACGTGTTCGAGATCGCCGGTGCGGCGCGCTGCGACCAGGTCGTCACCAACATGAGCGCTGCCTCCCCGGGCTACTTCAAGGACGCCGGTTCGCTGCTCAATGGCGCGGCGCTGGGCGCCTGCCCGGTCTCGAACGACGTCACCTGGACCGTGCCCTACGCCTTCACCCCGCGTCCGGCGGCCCTGGTGAAAGCCAATGCGCTGGCCCAGGCCGGCGTCGGCAAGATCAGCACGGCAATCAGCGGCTCCGGCAAGGTGAGCGTGGACGAGAACCCGACCCTGACATGCCCAGCCACCGGCCTGTACTTCTGCGACGACTTCCAGGACGGCACCAGCAACAAGTGGGACCTGCTGCCGATCGCAGGACCGAACGGCAGCTTCAAGGTCACGACCGAGATCGCGGGCGGCGCCAACAAGGTGCTGCAGTACACCGCGGCGACCACCGGCGGCGTGCTCGCCCTGGTCAAGCCGGGCGCCTTCGGCGGCGTGCCGTCCGGCGACTACTACGTCGAAGCGCGCATCCGTCCGATGACGAACGGCACCACCGGCAACAAGTTCCTCTACCTGGTCACCCGCTACGTGAATCCGACCAACTGGTACGCGGCGGGCCTGAACGTGCAGAGCAGCACCACCAGCACCCAGGTGGAAATCGCCAAGATGGTGAACAACTCGCTGTCCCGGATGCGCCAGGTGCGCTCGCCGATCGCGATGGATGCGCAGTTCTACACCGTGCGTTTCGAGATGATCGGCAGCACCCTGACGGTCTACCTCGACGGCCAGAACCTGGGTTCCGTGACCGATACGGCGTTTGCGGCGCGCGGCCTGATCGGCCTGTACACGGCCAACAAGAGCTTCATGATCGACGACGTCCGCGTGGGCGACCCGCGCCAGAAGCCGGTCCAGCTGACCATCAACCCGGCCGGCCAGACCTGGTCGGCGGAAGTGGGCGACGCACCCTACCAGGTGACCGTCACCGCGGTTGCCAGCGACAACCAGCCGGACAGCTTCACGGCCGAGTCGAGCAACCCGAACGTGGTGGCCGTCAGCACGAGCGGCAACCGCGTGACCTTGAGCCCGGTGGGCGCAGGCACCGCCAACATCGTGATCCGCAGCGGTTCGGAACCCTCGCTCACCCGCAGCATCGGCGTCACCATCGCGCCGCAGTTCATCCAGCCGACCCAGGTCTATCCGCTGCAGGGCGCCAGCTTCCCGGCACCAATGGCGAGCGCCGTCCACGTCGACACCACCCTCAAGCTGGTGTTCGACAAACCGCCGACCCTGGGCAACGCCGGCACCATCCGCATCTTCCGCAAGGCGGACGATGCGCTGGTCGACGTCATCCGCCTCAGCGGCGAAACCGATGCCCTGGGCTATGAAGGCCAGACGCTGGTGCGCCGGGTGAACACCACGCCGATCAAGATCGTCGGCAATACCGTGACGATCAAGCCGCACAGCGGCAAGCTTGCCTACGGCACCGAGTACTACGTGGCGATCGCCGACGGCGTGCTCACCAACACCAGCATCGGCGGCACGCCCTTCGTCGGCATCGGCAAGGCGGCGGACTGGTCCTTCACCACCAAGGCGGCTGCGCCCTCGGGCAATGTCTTGAGCGTGGACGACGACGGCGATGCCGACTTCCGCACCGTGCAGGGCGCGCTCAACCATGCGATGGGGCGCTTCACGAAGGCGGAGCCGGTCACGATCGAGGTCCGCAACGGCCACTACGAGGAGCTGCTGTACCTGAACGGCAAGGACAACCTCACCATCAAGGGCGAAAGCCGCGACGGCGTGCTGATCTCGTACACCAACTACGACACCCTGAACCCGGGCACCGGCGGCAGCCAGGCCAGCACGACCACCGGCACCCCCTCCGGCGGGCGCGCGGTGATGCTGGTGGAAGCGTCCGACATGCTCGTGCTCGACACGCTGAGCCTGAAGAACACCACCATCCGCTCGGGCGCCATCTCGGCCCAGGCCGAAACCATCTACTTCAACAGCGATGGCCGCCTGATCGCGAAGAACGCCGCCTTCTACAGCGAGCAGGATACCCTGAACCTGAAGGGCTGGTCGTGGTTCTACCGCACCCTGGTGGAAGGCAACGTCGACTTCATCTGGGGCAGCAGCCGCGCCGCGCTGTTCGAGGAAAGCGAGATCCGCTCGGTGGGCGACAGCGGCAATGCAAGCAGCGGCGGCTATGTGCTGCAGGCCCGCGTCGGCGCCGCGTCCGACATCGGCTACGTGTTCCTCAACAGCGCGCTGACCCATGGCCCGGGTCCGGGTCCGCTGCGCGGCGACGTGCCCAATGGCGCCACCTACCTGGCGCGCAGCCCGGGCGGTACCTCGAGCTGGGACAACATCGCCTTCATCAACTGCCGGATGGACACCCACGTCGCGCCAGCCGGCTGGGCCGGCCTGGGCGTGAACGGCCAGCCGGCGCCGAACCCGACCGTGGCCCGCGCCGATGCGGGCTGGCGCGAGTACGGCAGCACGGACATGTCCGGCAATCCGCTCAACCTGGCGGCACGGGTGGGCGGCTACATCCTGAGCGACACCGACGTGGCCAACCGCTTCGCCTCGCGCGAGAAGGTGTTCGCGGCCTACGGCAACGGTGCGGGATGGAATCCGCAGCCATGATCTGAAGCCGGCGCGCTTCGCCCCTGCAGCCCCGGGATGCGTCCCGGGGCTGTTTGTTTGTAAGACCCCGATACGATGAGGTCATGCGACGCGCATTGTCCCTGGTCCGAAGTCGATTTACACTCGGGCGCATCGTTGCGCCATGCCGGAGCGCGTTTGCCCCGTCCCCGGTATGCGCGCTTCCATCCCCTGAAAACATGCTTTCGTCGCGCCGCTGCACAAGACCATCCGGACCGCTTACGCTGCGCTTCCCATCGTTCGACCCGAGGACAGTCGCATGAGCATCCCCAAGCCCTTGCCGCCGGAAGTGGCGCTCCGTTCCAGCCGCTGGTTCGGCCGCGCACGCAATTACCCGATCTACAGCCTGCCCTGGTTCCGCTACCGCAGCGTCGCCATGTTCAGCGGCGCCCTGCTGGTCATCCTGGTGTTCGTGGCGATGCAGGGATCGAGCCAGTTGCGCACCGCGGACCACGGCTTCGATCCCATCGGCGCCTTGCAGCAAAGCCTGGTCTATCTTGTGACGGTGGCGGCGGCGCTGCTGGTCGGTCCCGGCCTGGCCGTGCTGGTGCGGCGCCAGGGATGGCGCCGGCTTCCCGAGACCGCGGCGCTGCTGGCGGTCCTGCTGTTCGGGATGTTCGTCTCGTTCGGCGTCGTCATGAAGCAGGCGCACTTCGCCGCCAACCGGCCAAGCTATGATGCCGGGCATGATGTGATGGTCTACAAGCGCACGATACCGTTGAAGTTCGACGTGGACGTGCAGCGCTGGCCCGTGCGCGCCGAAGCCGGCCTGCTGCGTCCGGAGCAGGCGCGCCGGTTTGCGCAGGCCTATGAGCGCTATGCGCACAGCTTCGGCCTGCCGGAGCGCCTGGTCGATGGCTGGCCCGATTTCATGACCGAAGCGGACCGGCGCCTGGTCGTCCGGCTGCGCGACCCGACGCTCGGCACGGACCAGCGCCAGACCCTGCAGCAATCCTATGTGGAGCTGCTCGCCAGGCGGGACGCCAAAATGTCCGACATGTGGTGGCGTGCCAATCGGACGCGCGGCGAGATCACGCAGTCCCAGCTGGCGGCCGATCGCTCCCTGGACGAAGCCATGAAGGCGGAGGTGCCGCCGGAGGCGCCGGTGGACCGGGCGCTGGTACGCAAGGCCTACGCAGTCAGCCACCTGCTGTTCTTACTGACTCTGCTGTCCCTGCTGGCCTGGCTGGGCGGCCTGTTCGACCTGATCCCGTTCGTGCGCCAGCGCGGCATGCTGGGCGACCTCCATGTCAAGGAGGAGCTGGCCCGCGCCCGCGCCGCCCGCAACGATGCCGAGGTGCGCCTGTCGGTGCTGGCGGCCCAGGTCGAGCCGCACTTCCTGTTCAATACCCTGGCCAGCGTGCGCTCGGCGCTGTCCACCGATCCGCAGCGCGCCGGCCACATCGTCGACCATATGGTCGACTACCTGCGCGCGTCGATTCCGCAGATGCGCGACCATGCCGCCAGCAGCGCCGTCACGCTCGATACCCAGCTGGCCGCGGCGCGCGCCTATCTCGCCCTGATGCGCGAACGGATGCCGCGCCTGCAGTACAGCGTGGAGGCCGAGCCGGGCCTGGCGCAGGCCGCGATTCCGCCCCTGATGCTGATCTCGCTGGTGGAAAACGCCGTCAAGCACGGCGTGGAACCGAAGATCGGCGCGGCGCGCGTCGACGTCCGCGCCCGCAGGCTGTGTGCCGGCGGCGAAGACCGCCTCGAAGTGAGCGTGCTGGACGACGGTGTCGGCTTCGGCGCAGCCACCTCCGGGGGCGGCATCGGTCTCGCCAACATCCAGGAGCGGCTGCGCACCCAGTTCGGCGAGCACGCGGCCCTGGAGCTGAAGGCGCGTCCCGGGGGCGGCATTGCGGCTACACTGCGCGTTCCCTTGTCCTTCCTGTCATGAGCATGCCGACCGCCATCATCGCCGACGACGAAGAGCTTCCGCGCAGCGAGTTGCGCCGCCTGCTGGCCGACACCTGGCCGGACCTGGAGCTGGTAGCCGAGTGCGAGCACGGCGCCGATGCCCTCGAAGCCATCGAGCGCCTGCGGCCGGACATCGCCTTCCTCGACATCCGCATGCCCGGCCTGTCCGGCCTGGACGTGGCGAAGGTGGCGGGCAGGCGTTGCCGGGTGGTGTTCGTCAGCGCCTACGACCAGCACGCCTTCGAGGCATTCGAGACGGGCGCGATCGACTACCTGCGCAAGCCTGTGGCGCGGGCGCGGCTGGAGCAGGCCTGCGAGCGCCTGCGCGAGCGGCTGGGCCAGCCGCTGCCGGACCTGGCCGCCCTGATGACGGAACTGGACCGGCGCCTGCGCGGCAGCGCCACGCGCATCCGCTGGATCAGCGCGAGCATCGCCGACACCATCAAGATCATCCCGATCGACGACGTCCTGTATTTTCAGTCGGACGAGAAGTACACGCGCGTGGTGACCGCGCACGACGCGGCGCTGGTGCGCACCCCGCTGCGCGAACTGGTGGAAGGGCTCGACCCGGACCAGTTCTGGCAGGTCCATCGCGGCGTCGTGGTGCGCGCGGCGGCGATCGACGGCATCCGGCGCGATGAACTGGGCAAGATCGGCATCACGCTCAAGGGCAGGCCGGAAGTGCTCAAGGCCAGCCAGGCCTATGCCTGGCGCTTCCGGCCGATGTGAGGCCCGGGATTAATACGCCGCGCCGCCGGGCTGCTTCGACTGCAGCACGCCCTGGATCGCGGAGATCGTGTAGTTCGTGGTCGATCCATATCCGGCCCAGTTGGCCAGGTCGAAGCTGCCCGCGCCGCTCAGGCGCTGCACGCCCACGTTCTCGTAGGTCAGCGGTTTCTTCGGGGTGCAGACCTGCGGCAGGCCGACCGTCTGCAGGAAGTAGACGTCCCCCAGGCCGACCCGCTGCGCCTGGCTGCCTTCGACCAGCAAGGCCGTTTCGACGTCGACGCCGATGCCGCGCGCCGTGCCGGCCCAGCCGTCCTTGACGATGCGCCCCAGGAAGCTCACCAGGCGGCCCATGCGGTCGCGCGTGTCGAGGTGGGAATCGGTGATGACCCGGCTCATGGTGCCCAGGGTCAGGAAATCCCGGGCCAGGGTCACGTTCTTGTTGTAGGGATCGGCCAGGGCTTCCGTTGACGTCACCGACTGGTTCTCGCCCGAATAGATGAACTGGCCGAGGACGGCGAGCCCGGCGCTGGTGCCGCCCAGGGGGACGTTGCGGTTGGCCGAGTCCTGCAGCGCTGTCTCGAGCGGGGTGTCCTTCCAGTAGCGCAGGTAGTCGCTCTGGTCGCCGCCGGCGATGAACACCGCATCCGCCCGGCGCACGCGTTCCAGCACGAAGGGATCGCTCGCCGCCTCGCGGCTGGGAACGATGAGGGTCTCGACCGAACGCAGTCCGCCCATCGCGTAGATGTAGGGGTTGTAGGCATCGGTACCGGTCGCCCGCAGCACGACGAAATTGCCGCCGCCGGCCTTGCGGATCATCCATTTGAAGGCGTCGTCGACGTCCGGGCCGCCGCCCATCAGTACCAGGGTGGGAGAGGCGGGCCGCGGTAGCACGGTGTCGGTGGCGTCGCCGACGAGGTAATGCTTGTACGGCTTGCCGGCCAGGGCCGCCGGCGATGCCGCCAGGGCGAGCACCAGCGCGGCAAGGTAGAAGGGGCGGGGAATGCGCTTGCAAGACTGGTTGAAGAGGCTCATGGGGCGCTTTCGGAAAGGGAAGGGGCAGGCCATTCTCGCACCGATATTGACGAGGCTGCAATTATGTTGGACAAGTTCTGAACCACAAGTCAGTTGCCTATGCACGGCGACTAAAATGGGGCTCGCCTACCTGAAGCATCGTCTTGCGGAGCTGGGAACGGGGAAAGGCGGCTTATGTCCTTGACGTGACGCGCAGGGCACTGCTCTACAATAGCTCGACATCAGCCCGAGGAGAGTCGACATGCTAAGAGGAAGCTGCCTGTGCGGAGAGGTGGCCTACAGCGCCGCCGGCCCGGTGGAAAGCGCCAGCCACTGCTACTGCACCATGTGCCAGAAACAGCACGGCGCCGCGGCCGGCACCTATGCCAATGTCGCCCGCGCCAGCTTGACCATCGAGCGCGGCGCAGAGTTCGTCACCGAATACGCGTCTTCCGATCATGGACGGCGCGCCTTCTGCCGGCACTGTGGCTCCACGCTGTTCTGGCGCAGCGAGCAGACGCCGGACCGCATCGCGGTCACGCTCGGCACGCTGGATGCGCCGTTCACGGAACCGGTCACGATCGAGTTGTACACCGACACCAAACCGTCCTGGCTGCCGGCCAGTGGATCCGGCGAGAACCGGTACTGAAAGGGCGCCATGTCCCATAGCGGCGAATTCGAAGGCACGATGACCGTGGACGGCGCCGTGCGCTGCCGCCGGATCGCCGTCTGGATGGACGACTTCAACCTCAGTGTGAGGGAGCCCGGCCGGTCCAGGTTCGGCATCACGCTCTTTCCCTTTAACCGGGGCATGATCTTCACGCAGACCGCGCAGGAAATCGAGGACGGGTTGCACTTCAACTTCAACGGCAACCGGCTCGGCGGCATCAGCGAAGGCCCACTCGGGCATCCCGCCGACGGCGAATACAACTACCGCAAGATCATTGCGTTTCGCACCGATGTCACTTACTCGGCCGAGCAGATCGAGGTCGATATCGAGGGCAGGACCACCTCCGGCATCCACGCTTTCGATGCCAGTAAAATCCTGCCCGCGACGGCATTTTCGGTGCGGTTCCTGATTCCAAAGGAGCGCTATGTCGAGTTCTTCCAGCTCAAGGACCACGTCCACGCGCATTTGCTGAACGTGCTCGGCCAGGTCTTCGGCTGAAAGGCCGCACGCCGCTGTCCTCAGCGCAGCGCGGCCGCGCCCAGGCTGGCGCCGCCGGTCCGCGCGGAATCCCTGATCCCCGCGAACTCCAGGCCGGCAAACACGAGTACCGTCACCGCCTGGACCAGCAGGAAGGCGAGCCCTAGTGCGTTGGGCCGTTCGGCCATTGCCACCGCCGTGCAGCCCAGGGCCCAGCCGGCATTGCCGATCACGAGGAACCACAGCAGCAGTGAGGGCACCGGCTTGCCGCGCGCGAGCCAGGCCAGCAGTCCGCAATAGCCGACCAGGAAGACGCCGGTCTCGAACAACAGCATGTCGGACAGTCCCAGCAGCCCTGCCAGAGTGCGCGTGAAGGCCAGTTGCAGTGCCGCGACGAGCACACTGACGAAGGCGTCCGCCAGCAGCACGCGTTGCAGGAATCGGGAAGGAAGGGTGGTTTTCATGACGGCTCCTTGGTATGTGGAGCCGTCAGTTTCCTGCGGCCGACCGGTGGCGGCAATTACCTGGCAGGTAATGTGGCCTCGCGCGTGCGGGTCTTGACGACGATCCCCTGCGGATTGATGAGGACGACGAATTCCGAGAAGCGCCCGCCGCCCGCCGGCGACTGGTACACCCAGGCTTCGTAGCCGCTGTCGAACACGACGTTCTTCGTCGGCCCGAACGCCTCCAGCAGCTGGGCCTTGGTGGTCGTGCCCGGCACGACGGTCTGCTGCAGGCGCTCGGCCGCGACCTGCGTGCCGGGCGGCGCGGACGAGGTGGCGCAGCCGGTGGCCAGTATCGCGGAGAGCACGGCCGCAAACAGGAGCCGGTTCATGGCGTATCCTCCATGTACTCGAACTCGACCAGGGTATCGTCCGGCCAGGATTTGTCCCAGATCGGCGCGTAGAAGGTGCGGTCGAGCATGACCTGGCAGTCGCAGTACTGCAGGTCGGCCTTGGTCTGCTCGCCGCCCGCATACAGCATGTTGAAGGGCAGGGTCTCGACCCGCTCATTGGTCCCATTCGCGGAGCGCAGGCGCACCGCGAACACGGGACGATCGGCGAAGAACAGGTAATTGCCGTTGGGGCTGTTGCAGACCTGGTCGGGCGAGGTCAGGGCATCCGAGATCCAGCTGAACAGCGGCGAGCTGTTGGACACCAGTCCGGCTTCCACGCCGACCAGGCATTCGAGGCGCATGTCGCCCAGGCGCCGCGTGCCGGCGGGCAGGCCGGGCGTGACGATCTGGGCGCGCCAGGTCATGCTGGAGGTCTTGCGGCTGGCGAGGACGGCGGCGTCTTCGCGCAGGGCCTGCTCGTTGCGCGGCAGGACGAAACTGTTGTCCGGCGCCACCGGCACCGGGATGCTGACCGTGTTGCCGGCCACCCGCAGGGTGATGCCGCTCATGTTCACGCCCGGCAGGCGCGGCAGCAGCTGGAAGCGCAGCGGGGCGTTCGGCGCCAGGGCATGGTCGCGCGCGAAGCGTTCCATGCCCTTGATCATTTTTCGGTAGGATTTGTCCACCGGGTCACGTGTCGATTGGACCGTGACGGTGGCGGGCTGCCCGGCGGTTTGGGCAGCCGCAGGCCCGGCCAATGGCGACGATAAAAGCGCCAGGGCAAAAACGACGCGGACCGGAGCGAGCCGCGTCATGGCATCACCAGTAACGGACGCGGCCGGTGTCCATGTGGACGAACTGCGAGTCGGCGTAGTAGCCGACGCCGCCGCCCTTGAGGGACATGGCTGCCTTGTGCAGCATCTTCAGGTCCTTGCCCGGCAGGCGGATGTCGATGGCCTTGGCTTCCATGTGCAGGCTGTGCTTGGCCACGCCGTTGCTGGCGGCATGCAGCTTGGCGTTCGACTCCGGCGAGCGGTAGCCGGAAATGATGTGCAGTTCGCGGTTGTTGTCCAGCCTGTCGTTGAGCTGGGAAATCAGCAGCAGGAGCTCGGGATCCATCTGCGCCACCTTGTTGTTGCGGTGGTCGCGCAGGACCTTGTTGAGGTCCTTCAGCCCATCCTCGACGAACTCGCCGTTGGCCCAGAACGTCGCGTTCACCTTCTCGCCGGTATGCGTGTTATACAGGCGCAGGGTGCGTTCGCCGGGAGCGGCTTGTGCCGTTTTGGCAAGTGCTGGGATGCTGAGGGAGGGTGCTGCAAGGAGGAGGGAAGACTTCAGAAACGCTCGGCGTTGCATCATCGGATCGAATCCTTATGGCTGGTTCGCTGAAGGTCACCTCGAAAAACCTGCTGCGCGTTGCACTGGCAGTCTGCGATGCTCGCTGTACGCTTGGTACAGCTGCGCTTCTCGACCGCCATTGCTGCCGCTCGCGACGGTTTTTCGAGGTGCCCTAAAGAGTGAATTCTACGCCTCTTAAGTTGAATGTGCAGAGAAAATGCTGCTTTTTGCCGTAAAAAGACCACTTTTATTGACTATTTGACCAATCTTGGGAGATATTTCATGACGAGTTATCAACGTATGGCTATGTCCGTTGTCACCTTGCTTACGATATCGTGCTCGGCAGCCAAGGCGCAGGCGCTGGAACCCACCGGCGAGCCGCCCGCAGCCGCAGGCTGGAAGCTCGAGACCGTCGCCGAGGGCCTGGCCCAGCCCTGGGGCATGGCCTGGCTGGCCGACGGCCGCATGCTGGTCACCGGCAAGAAGGGCACGCTGCACCTCGTCAGCGGCAAGAACGTCCAAACCATTCCGGTCGAAGGCTTGCCGAACCTGTTCACGGAAGGCCAGGGCGGCCTGCTCGACATCGCCATCCATCCGGCCGACAAGGGACCGAATCCGCGCGTCTACATGACCATGGCCAGCGGCAGCATGGACGCCAACCGTACGGTGCTGGTGCAGGGAGTGTTCGACGGCAAGCGTGTGCACGGCATCAAGACCCTGTTCACGGCCACGCCGTCCAAGAGCGGCGGCGAGCACTTCGGTTCGCGCATCGTCTTCCTGAAGGACGGCACCCTGTTGATGAGCATCGGCGACG
>Ga0265780_10010108_pt1 | contig 11271 bp, 11 predicted proteins | sample P1T30metagenome_FD_192432 | JGI IMG/M metagenome (GOLD analysis project Ga0265780, IMG submission 192432) | Plant litter microbial communities from East Loma Ridge, Irvine, California - P1 T30 | ecosystem: Environmental > Terrestrial > Plant litter > Unclassified | place: USA: California... | reverse complement strand
TCAACGGCCATCCCAAGAACACGCGGCTCGGGCTGCAGACCGTCGCGGCATTCGGCGTGCTCGCGGATGTCGATACCGGCTATCCGGTGCTGCTCAGCGAGATGACGCTGCTTACCGCGCTGCGCACGGCGGCGACTTCAGCCCTGGCGGCGCGCTACCTTGCCCGGCCGGGCAGCCGCACCATGGCGCTGATCGGCCTGGGTGCCCAGTCCGAGTTCCAGGCGCTCGGCTTTCGTTCGCTGCTCGGCATCGACCGGCTGCAGGTGTGGGACATCGATCCGGCCGCAACCGCCAAGTTCCGCGTCAACATGGCCGGGCTCGGCTTCCACGTCGTCGCGGCAGGCTCGGCGCCCGAAGCGGTACTTGGCGCCGACGTGATCACCACGGTGACTGCCGACAAGGCCAAGGCAACGATCCTGTCGGACAACATGGTCGGCACGGGGATCCACATCAATGCGGTCGGCGGCGACTGCCCCGGCAAGACCGAACTGGCGCCCGCAATCCTTTCCCGCGCGCGCGTGTTCGTCGAATATCCCGAGCAAACGCGAATAGAAGGTGAAATTCAGCAAATGGCGGCTGACTTCCCGGTGACCGAGCTATGGCGCGTTTTTACCGGCGAGGCGGAAGGCCGCCGCTCGCCCGATGAGATCACCGTCTTCGACTCTGTCGGCTTCGGGATCGAGGATTTTTCGGCACTCTCCTACCTCCACGCACTGATTGAAGGGCGGGACGACCTGCGCCGGCTCGACCTGATCGCCGCACCCGGTGATCCGCGTGACTTGTTCGGGCTGGTACGTGGGGACGCGCCAGCAGCGCGCGCGGCGTGAGATCAGGCTAAGGCCCGCAAGGGAGCCCGACGCGCGGACTCTCCAAGCCTGATCTCACAAGCGCCGGGCGACCATGCAACCGTCCCGGCGTCAACCGCCAGATCACGCCATCGCCATCAGGCTCGCATTGCCGCCCGCCGCAGTGGTGTTGATCGATGTCGACACTTCCTCAACCAGCCATTCCAGCCGATAGCCCGAAGCACCACTTTGGGTGAGCACAACGCCGCCCGGCAACGCGGCGATCTTCGCCTGCGCCTTGCGCAGATCCTCGCCCTCCCCTTCGATCAGCGCCGCGGAATACGGTCCCTCGCTTTGCCAGTCACGGGACCACGTCACGCGTGCCGCAAGTGCGCCGGGCAGATCGACGAGCAGGTCCGATCCCACGATCAGCACGTTGCCGCTCGCCAAGCCAGCGGTGAGCTGAGCGATCAGTCCCTCACGCGTAATGGGCAGCAGCAGCACCCGCCCGCGCGGATGCAGCGCATACAGGTTGCGCTCCCCCACCGGACCGGGCAGTTCGGTCGAAGCGCCGAGCAACGATGCGCTCGCCGCATCGCGCGCCCGTTCGGCGGCAGCGCCATCGCCCGAATGTTCAAGCCACTGCGTCAGCGCGTGCATCGCGGGATCGCTGTCGCTTGAAGTGAGTTCAGGTGCCACGAGCCGACCGCGCGTCAGCCGGCCAAGATAGAGCGGCCCGCCGGCCTTGGGGCCCGTGCCCGAGAGCCCCCGACCGCCGAACGGCTGGACGCCGACTACCGCACCGATGACGTTGCGGTTGATATACAGGTTCCCCGCCTTCACCCGCGCCGTGACGTGCGCGATCGTCTCGTCGAGCCGGGTATGCAGTCCAAAGGTAAGGCCATAGCCGGTAGCATTGATCGCATCGATCAGCCCGCCGAGATCGTCGCGCTGGAAGCGCACAACATGAAGCACCGGACCGAAAACTTCGTGCGTCAGGTCAGCGATGCTGTCGAGTTCGATGATCGTCGGAGGCACAAAGGTGCCGTTCTCGGTCTCGCCGACGGGCGCAATCTGCTCGACCGATCGCCCAAGGCCACGCATGCGAGCGATGTGTGCCTCAATATCTTGTTTGGCTTCGGCCGTGATAACCGGGCCGATGTCGACGCCGATCCGATCGGTTCGGCCGATGCGGAGCTCGTGCAACGCGCCCCTGAGCATTGCGACGATACGCTCGGCCACGTCCTCCTGCAGGCAAAGGATGCGCAATGCCGAACAGCGCTGGCCGGCGCTGTCGAATGCGGAGGCGATCACGTCAGCCACCACCTGCTCGGCAAGTGCCGAGGAATCGACGATCATCGCATTCTGCCCGCCGGTCTCGGCGATTATTGGGACAGGATCGCCGTGGGGCGAGAGCCGCTTCGCCAGCTCGGCCTGGATCAACCGTGCGACGTCCGTCGAGCCGGTGAACATCACCGCCCCCGTCTCCGGCGCTGCGACCAGTGCGGCGCCGACCATGCCGTCGCCGGGCACGAGCTGGAGCACCTTTGCCGGCACGCCGGCCGCATGCAGCAGTGCCACTGCTTGGGCGGCGATCAGCGGCGTCTCTTCGGCTGGCTTGGCCAGCACGGCATTGCCCGTCACCAGCGCCGCGGCGACCTGGCCGGTGAAGATCGCAAGCGGAAAGTTCCACGGGCTGATGCATGTCACCACGCCCAGCGGCGAGTTCGCCGGCCCCAGGGTGCGCACCGCCTGTTCGGCATAATAGCGCAGGAAGTCAATCGCCTCGCGCACCTCCGCGACGGCGTTGGGCAGCGACTTGCCCGCCTCGCGCATGATCAGCCCGAGCAGTTCGGGCATCTGCGACTGCATCGCGTCCGCGGTGTGCTCGAGCATTGCGGCGCGCTTGGCCGGCGGGACGGTGGCCCATGCTGGGGCTGCGGCCGCGGCCGCATGCGCAATTGCTGCCGCCTGCGCGGGTGCAACCTCGACAACCGTGCCTACAACATCACGGTGATCGGCGGGGTTCAGCACCAGGCGCAGCTCACCCTGCCCGCCCGCCGGCGCCGCGTGCCAACTCGAATGCGCGCCCTGCCGCATGGCCTCGCTCAGCGTCGCTAGAACGCCCTCGTCGGCGAGGTCGAGCCCCGCGGAATTGCGGCGAGTGCCGTAAAGATCGACCGGCAGCGCGATCCCGGCATGTTTCTGCCCCGGCACGTCCATTGCACGCACCTCCTCGACGGGGTCCACGACAAGGTCTGCCACCGACACTCCCGGATCGGCGATGCGGTTGAGAAAGGACGAATTGGCGCCGTTCTCGAGCAGACGGCGGACCAAATAGGCAAGCAACGTCTCGTGCGTGCCGACCGGCGCGTAGATGCGGCACGGCCGGTCCAGTCTGTCGGGGCCGACCACTTCGCCATAGAGCGGTTCGCCCATCCCGTGCAGGCACTGGAACTCGTAACGGCCGGTCGCGAAGCTCGGCCCCGCTAACTCAAAGATCGTCGCAACCGTCTGGGCGTTGTGGGTGGCGAATTGCGGGAACACCCGATCCTCCGCGGCGAGCAGCTTGCGCGCGCAGGCGATGTACGCGACGTCCGTGTGGATCTTGCGCGTATAGACCGGGAAATCGGGCAGACCTTCGACCTGGCTGCGCTTGATCTCGGCGTCCCAATAGGCTCCCTTGACCAGCCGGACCATGATCCGCCGATCAGCGCGCGCGGCAAGATCGATGATCCAGTCGATCACGAAGGGGCAGCGCTTGCCATAAGCCTGGACGACGAAGCCGAGCCCGTTCCAGCCGGCAAGCTCGGGATCAAGCGCGAGGCTTTCGAGAAGGTCGAGCGACAGCTCGAGCCGGTCGGCCTCCTCGGCATCGATATTGAACCCGATGTCGTACAACTTGGCCAGCGCTGCGAGGGCCTTCACACGCGGCAGCAGCTCGCCCATAACACGATCCGCCTGGGCGCGGACATAGCGGGGGTGGAGTGCGGAGAGCTTGATCGAGATCCCCGGCCCGGCATAGACGCCGCGCCCCGCCGAAGCAGTGCCGATCGCATGCACCGCCGCTTCGTAATCGCGATAATAGCGCGCGGCATCGACAGCGGTGGTCGCTGCCTCGCCGAGCATGTCGTAGCTATATTGGAACCCGCGAGCCTCGAGCTTGCGGGCGCGCTTGAGCGCCTCATCGATCGTCTCGCCGGTGACGAACTGCTCGCCCATCATCCGCATCGCCATATCGACGCCGCGACGGATCACGGGCTCCCCGGCCCGCGCGATCAATCGAGTGAGCGCAGCGCCCAGGCCTTTGTCATCAACGCTGCCGGTCAGCTTGGAGGTGACGACCAGGCCCCAGGTCGCGGCGTTGACGAACAGCGACCGCCCGCCGCCCAGATGGCCCTTCCAGTCACCGCCAGCGATCTTGTCTCGGATCAGCGCGTCACGAGTGTCATCGTCGGGGATGCGGAGCAGCGCCTCTGCGAGGCACATCAGTGCCACCCCTCTCCTCGCATGCAGAAGCCCTAGATCCTTCCGCTACGGCTCGGACGGGCAAGGTCCTGGCGGACGACCTTGGCCGGTCGCCGTTCCACTATCTCGATACTGCGAGCTCAAGGTCAGGCATCGGCACGCTAACGGACCGCCTTTCACGTCAATCAATCGCGATCGTCGGCCTTGGCGGTACCGGCAGCTATGTTCTTGACCTGGTCAGCAAGTCGGGGGTTCGCTCGATCCACCTCTTCGACGACGACGACTTCCTCCAGCACAATGCATTTCGGACACCCGGCGCGGCATCAATCGAGGACCTGACCGCGCGACGGTCGAAGGTCGACCACCTCGACCGAGTCTATTCGCGCATGCACCGCGGGATCGTCCCACACAGGACCATGATGGGTCCCAGCACCTATCCCATGCTCGACGGCCTCGACTTCGTGTTCATCTGCACGGACGGGACGGCGCAGAAGCGTGGGCTGATCCGTCACCTTGAGGATCGCGACATCAGCTTCGTCGATGTGGGGATGGGCCTGAACGTCGCCGATGGGGGACTAGGCGGATCGCTCCGGGTCACCACGAGCACACCTCACCTGCGCGACCATGTCTGGAGCCGATCCCGCATTCCCTTGAGCGGCGAAGGTGCCGACGACGTTTATGCCACCAACGTCCAGGTCGCCGAGCTGAACGCGCTCTGCGCCAGCCTGGCTGTTGTCAGGTGGAAGCGGCTGCTGGGTTTCTACCGCGACGACGAACACGAGCACTTCAGCGTCTACTCGATCGAGGCCAACAGCCTGATCAACGAGGAACCGGCCTCTTCGATCTAATCGGCAGCGGAAGACTGGTTGCCGAGAAGCAGTTCAATCGCCTTAGCTTCGTCCACGCCTACGACGAGCATCGTCCAGTCCAGCATCACCCCTTAGTGTTGACCTCTGATTCGGCCAATATCACCATAGGGTGGGCTAATCGCACAATCAGGTTGTGCCAGTGTCGATGGGGAGGATGGTGGGCGCTGACGGGCTCGAACCGCCGACCCTCTCGGTGTAAACGAGATGCTCTACCAACTGAGCTAAGCGCCCTCCGTGCCGTGTTTTGCCAGGAAAGCTGCGGCCTCCGGGGTGTCGCGCCTTAGAACCATGACCGGTTGATTTCCGATCTTGGCCCGCAAATGGCCCGCACTCCAGAGGTCAGCTTCGGCCATCACATCCGTGAAGAGGATGGCCAGCGCCTCACGTGCACGCGCCAGATAATCCGGATCGTACTTCGCGTAAACCGCTGTCGTCTTTTTTAATACGCGGTGCCCGAGCAACGTCTCGATCTCCTCCGCCGGCACCCGCATCGTACGCAGCCGCGTGGCCACGGTGTGGCGGATCGTCTTGGGCTGGGCCTCCCGGCCGAGCTTCAGCGCGTCGCGCATCGTCCGCCAGGCGGTCTTGCGGGAAGCAACCCGCGGCGGGTTGGCCGCGCGCCAACCCTCCAGCACCGGGATCATAGGCCCGATCGCCGGCACGACTGGGTTGTGCTTCTTGGTCCGCAGCCACTCGGGCGGGTGCAGGTCGATCAGCTGCAGCGGGGCATCCCATTGGCGCGTCGGATCGAAAGCGAGCCCCGCCTCCGGCCGGACGGCCGTTGAGAGGATCAGCAGGATCCAGCGGTGGCTGTCGATGTCGTCGCGCGTGAAGCCGACGATCGCGCCCAGCTCCTGCATGGTCAGCACCCGGTCGCGCGGCGGCGAGCGCAGCGCCGCCTTCAGCGGCGGCACGATCGGCTTATACGGCAGCCGCCCCTCGTTGGCGTGGTGGCCGAGCGCCGCCCGGATGTCGTCGAGGTAGCGGCTGACGCTCTCCCCCTTCACCCCGGTCGACTTGTGGCGATAGTCCTTGCCGGCCCAAGGCACGTCATAGCTGTGCTCGCCCATGCACCAGCGGCGGAAGCGCTCGTACACCTGGGGCGTGAGGTCCGCGACCGCGGCGTTCAGGCCGGCTGGATCCTGCATCAGGAAGCCGATGAAGCGGCGGATCGAGTTGGCGATCTGATCGGGGGAGACGACGTGTTTGCCGTGCTCGTCCCAGTAGAGGAACAACAGGGGGATCACCTTCGCCTGCTCTGCCGCCTGCGCGCCCTTGGCGCGCGACGCTTCGACATGCGCGTGGATCGCGGCCTTGGCGTCGTCTAGGCTCTTGCGGCGAGTGCTCCGATAGCAGATCGATCGAGTGGCGGCGTCATAGCTGGCGATCTGCCAGACGTCGGGGGACCTTCCGTCCCGTCGCTTGTCGAGCCAGAAGTCTCCGACGATGTAGGGGGACGTTTCGCGGCCCATTTTGCCTGTAGTTCCTCAGCTTCCGCGCGCTGGATAATCTCCAACACGCCGGCATCAGCGAAGGCGCGCAGCTCCTCGATCGTGAACTTCGCGCCGGTGTCGTTGCGCAGAGCGCGCTTATATTTCCGGATGAGGCTGCCGAGGTCGCTCATGGCTCTGGGGCTCCCTCAGCGAGGTCGGGATCCGCCGCGACGAGCCTGTGCGGGAGGCCAACCTTCTCGCTCGTGGCATTGAACTTGGCGATCGTCGCCGCCTGAAGGTCGGTGCCGCGACGCCGAGCCAGCTTGTCCAGGCAGATCAGGACGTCCGCGCACTCGTTGTCGAAGTCAGCCGGATCAGCGCGTGAGCCTCGCCACCCGCGCGCTTATCGCTCCAGCTTTTTCACAATGTTCAGGAGTTCGCCGACTTCACCACCGAGCTCAGCTGCATCGAACAGGATGCCAGCGTCTTCGCTGTCGCCAACCCAAGCAAGGTAGCGTTCGGTGTTCACTCGCCGAAGCTGCTTGAGGAAGGTCTCCCCATCCCGCTGCTCCGGCTCCGACACCACGGGGGTTGTGAAGAGGGCGGCCTTGGCGATGTTCCTGGCGGCGGTTGCCCCATCATCGAAATCATCAAGCGCGGCAATGCGCTCCAGCGCGTTCCGAAGCCCCTTCAAATCAGCCGACATTGCATTTCTCCAGTCGATAGCGGCGGACGTAGGCGGCCCACCAATTTGCCGCGCCTGCCCGAACTGCGGCGCAGGCAAGGTCATGCCCATCCGGCAAACGGCACGTCGCCACCATGCGGCTGTAGCTGGGTTCCAGCGCGACGCAGCGCAGGCGGCGGTGCAGCACCAGCGCGGACACGATCCTCTGGCTCGCCCGCGCGCGCACGTCGCTGCACACGTACCCCGCCTTGCGCCGGCGGCAGGGCTCCGCGCGCTCGAAGTCCGGCGCCTGGATGCCGGCAACGCGGACCTTTGGCCCCTCGGCGCACCAGAGCGGGCCGTCCCCGTCATGCACGCGGGTGACGGTGCAGGTGAACGACTGACCTTTGGCAAGGGCGACGGCGAGGAGGAGGGTGCTGATCATGCCGCCTCATCCAATGCGGCCGGAGGCGACGCAATGCCGTCGACCGCCTCCGCGAACTCGCGAGCCCGCGCGGCTGCGTGCTTTAGGCCGGCATAGGTCGAGGTGATGCCCAGTCGGTGGACCAGGCCGATAGCTTGGCCCAGCCGCTCGCCGTCGACCCATTGGTCTTCGGCCATGCCGCACGCCTTCTTGATCTCGTCGAGCGTCCGGACCGCCTGCTCATTCATCGATCTGCTGGTTTCGACCTGACGCGCGACCCGCTTCTCGACCTCCGCGGTGATTGCAGCGCGCTCCGTCACCATGGCGGTGTCGACACCCTCTCGGATCGCCCGTTCTCGCGCCTCGTGCGCCCGACGCAGCATCGCGGCGATGAACCCCGGCGACCACGGATCGCGGTCCAGTGTCGGCGCCTTGGCTACGCAATTGAAGCCGTTGCCCTTGAGGATGAGGTGCCCCCAGGTCGGAGGGAGCTCGCCCTCCTTCACGATGTCGGCCGGCGTGACGATCCACCAGTGGTCGCAGTAGCGCTGGAGCGCGACAGACTTTTCCGGCTGCTTGAGCTCGTGCAGCCAGTCGGCTCGGCTCACCTTGATTTCGAAGCCGTGCATGCGCAGCCCGCGCGACGGGTAGAGGCTCATGGCGATCGCGTCGGCGGAGCGGCTGGCGCTCGCGCCGGTGCTGTCTGGCACCTCGAAAAAGATGGCCCACTCCGGCGCGCGGTAGCGGCCCATCAGCGCGGTGCGGACCTGTGCCGCGGTGTAGCGGGCCGCGGTCATGCCGCTCGCCTCCCGCACTCATCAGCGTTCGCCGGCAAACAGATCACGTCGAATGGCCCGCGGACGGTCGCGGTGAATCGTGATGCCGCCGAGAGCGCGAGCACCGCTCTTTCTGCAGGATCAGCCTCAGCATCGCGGGTGGCGTAGAGGGCTCCCAACGCGACGGACACGCCCGACCCGCATGCGTCGAACCCATCCTCGCGCTCGTGGAAGTTGAAGTCGCCGTCAGCGGTGAACAGGCGACCCATGGTACCGACCAGATAGGTACCGCCGGCCTCGCGCTCGCACTCGCGCTTCAACCAGCCTCCGTCTCGCAACGTCGCTCGAACCGCATCCGCGAACTCTGTGGCCATATAGCGATCAAGCTGCGCGGGATCATTCGGCAGCGCAGGGGGAGTAAAGCGGTGCTGGAGCAGCTGCCCCATGCGGAAGCTGCTCGTATATCCGATCACCAGATCCCCATTGCGAAAGACCTTCGGCTGAGTCACGGTCGTGAAATAGTGGCCATCCTCCACCCCGGCGCGATCACCAGCAAGCCAAACGGAGCCGCGACCGACTATTCCGACGATCCCCGTCATCCCTGCACCTCCGACTGGAGGGAGATGTCCACGTCCATGCCGATCGCCTGGCGCACAGCTGCGGCGGCGGCCGTCAGATCAATGGTCGCAGCCTGTGCCGGCGCGTCGATCTTGATGGACGCGCTTAGGCTGGGCGCCTCGAACAGCGCGTTCGGCAGCGCGACCTTCAGGTTCATCGCCCGCTCGTTGCGCTTGAGCGCCGGATATCCCGCGGTCAGGCGGACGGCTACCGGGTCCGAACTGAAGATCAGCCAGAAGTCGTAGTCGGTGCTGGCGCGCAGCCGAGTGCCATAGCGCCTCATTGCTCATCCTCCCCCGGCTGAACCTGCAAGTTTTCCTTGCAGGTTGCGGCCTGCCGGACGCGATCGACCATGATGTCGAACACCTCTTGGGCTGTTCGATGCTCCATGCTGATGATGGGCCTGGTAAGATCGACCTGGCTCACGGCCTGCAGCTGCTCGGCAGATATGAACGGCTCTCGGCTCCAACGGCGGATGCACTGCCCATCGTCGGACCAGTGAACGTAGATCACGTCTGGCTTGTCGGCTGACGCATGCTCCGGGAGGGGGGAGTGCTTAGGCTTCGCCGCCTGCTTAGCCCGGATTGCCTCGACCTTGGTCCAGATGCGGGCGAGCTCGGTCTCCGCCGCGGCGTGCATGTCGATACCGTTCGCGAGGCATAGGGCGGCAAGCGTGACCATCACCCCGCCGACTTCCTGCGGTGGTTCGCCGATCTCGCGGCCGAAGACATAGTCGACCAGCTGGTGAGCCTCGCTCGCCGTGCAGCCGCACGCCTGGACCAGCTCAAGCGCCTCTTCGAGGAAGCGGTGATTCCGCTCCTCACGGTCGCCGGCGATCACCTCCCCGAAGCAGGCGAGCATCCACGGCTGGACCCGCTCCTGGAGCGTCTCGGACGTCAGCGCCATAGCGACAGCAAACTCCGCCACTTCATCATATGGGAAGGGGATGCGGCAGCTACAGTCGATGCTCGCCGCGGCGACTATCTCGCGCGCCTTTGCATCTACGTCGGTGTTGTTGCCCATGTCAGAAATCTCCCGGCGCGACTTGGCAGCATTGAATGCCCTCGGCGCGCCACATGGCGACGACGGAGGCGCGATCCTCGAAGATGAGGTCCGGCTTGCCGTGGATGGCGATCCAGCCGCGCTTAAGGCGGTGATCGGCCGTGCGGTCATCGGCGACGCGCATGCGCACCGGCAGCCCACCGAACCCGTGATCAGCGAGCCACTGCTCGGTCGCCGGGCGGCAATGGTCCGAGCGACCCGTCCAGATCTCCACGCGGTGCCCTTGGTCGACCATCGCCGCGGCCACGGCCTGGATCGGGAAGATCGGAGTGTCAGCGTGGCACGCGGCGTGGAAGGCAGCCCAGTCCTGCTCAGGCCAGTCGCCGCTTCCTTCCTCAGGGAGCGCGATGTGGTGCAGGCGGTGGGTGCAGTCGGCCAGCGTGCCGTCGAGATCGAAGACCACGAACATCAGTAGTCGCCCACCGAGGTGACAACCTCATCCTCGTCGAGGATGATCTTCGTGCCGCAGGCGACATAGGCGCGGATCCGCTGCTCCAGGCCGTATGCGCGGCCGACCCAGCTTTCCTTGCGATACTCACGCTCGCCCAAGTACGCGCCGGCAATCTTGCCATCACTGATGTACAGCCGATGCTTGCATTTGTACTTTTCGTGGCTGGAGTAGTGGTTCTCGTCGTCGAGGTAGACCCAAATGGAGCTATACGGCGTCCGCTCAACAATCACGGTGATGACGTCGCCGTAGTTATCCTCGTCGCGGTTGCCGATCATCGACTTGGCGATGTCCGACAGCTTCACCTCCACAGGGGCAAGGCTCAGAAGCTCATCCATGTCCTCGGTCAGCCTTCCCGCGATGAGTTCGGAAACGCGGCTCTCCACCTGATGCTTGAGCATGACTTTGACCGTCTCGCCGTAGCTTGGAAGATCGAGGCAATCGACGCGCAAGGCGTCCTCGACCGCCTTCTCGATCAGCTTGCCGGTGTCGCTGTAGCTGCGCAGCGCCCGGTCCACGCTCTCCACGATGAGCTTGCCGACGCGCGTGTCGACTTCCTGGGCGATAAACTCGGGGGTCATCTTCGCGGCGACGGCAGCGCTGATGAGCCCGGAGAGGGTCTGTTCGGTCATTGGGTCACCTCGAGGGTTGGGCTCCGACCGGCCTCCTCAGCCGGAGCGAGGGGCTGGGACACCGCGGCGGATGCGACCCGAACCGCGTAGTT